>Ga0209390_10003971_pt1 | contig 22942 bp, 14 predicted proteins | sample BON01_FD_187212 | JGI IMG/M metagenome (GOLD analysis project Ga0209390, IMG submission 187212) | Freshwater microbial communities from Lake Bonney liftoff mats and glacier meltwater in Antarctica - BON-01 (SPAdes) (version 2) | ecosystem: Environmental > Aquatic > Freshwater > Ice > Glacier... | reverse complement strand
CTCCCCTGCCCGCCAGTGACTGTCAGGTTGGACTCTATAACCCGCGAGTGACTATGTCAGGAAAGCCTCGTGGGGACTTCGTCTGACGCATGACGTTTCGAACAACCTGACGCCCATCTGGGGTGTAGTTGGGTTGACGCACCACAGGCCACGATTACATTTCTGCTACGAGCGCGGCGCGCTTCTCTTCAAACTCCGCCTCAGTGAGCAGTCCGTCGTCCCGCAGCTTTGCCAGTTCACGAATGCGGTCGCCTGGTGACTGGGGCGCGTGCTCCGATTCCGACGGGGCCTTGGTCGCAGCCAGCGAGGTAACGCGGGTATACAGCGGGGTAAGCCAGGGCGTCAGAGTCGTCTGAGGAACGCCCAGGTTGGCAAGTGTCACCGAAACCGTTGCCCCTTGGAAGACGACGGTTGTCTCCTGCATCCTGGCGCGCGCAGCGGAGATGGGTCCACCGATAACGCCGTACATCAACATGTCTTTGCCTGTGGTTGGGCGTCCGGTGTAGCTGCCGCGTCCACCTATTTGGATCGTTGAGAGCCACGACAGGGGAATGCGCGCCTGCGGTAGGACGCCGCCGTTGGAACCTCCTGTAAGGGTGATGGCGTCATCTGACGTCGCAACCCAAACGGACGTGGGTGGCCCAACCGGAATGCCGGTGGATGTGACAACGATGTTGCTTGGAATCAGGCGAGCATCGGAACCGCTGGCGCCTAGCCAGCGCTGCCATCGGGACAGGAGATCGGCCGTAGAGAGATAGGACCTCTGCTTCTTCGGCACGATAGGCATTCGGGCCTGACACGTGTGACACGTCCAGTTCGCGCGACCAGTGGAATCAGCGGGTCCCGGCTCAGCCTGGACCACTGTGCAGCTGGTGCAGCACAAGGCGTAGTTGGTGGACTTGCAGTTTTCGCAAATCCACTTGGAGTCATCTGGGCTTATGTCAGCGCTTGCCTGGCAGCGCACACACATCACGTGTGACTTGGTTGACGCCATGCTGGTCACCCTTCAGTAGTCCTCGTGGCCCTAGCGCACCGTAGCTGGTTCCTCAACAATCCCGCGCGACTCCCAGTTCCCGAAGTGACGCTACGGAAGAACGCCCGTGAAGATGACGTCGTCGCCCTGGTTGTTGTCGTCAGCGGCCCAGGCGGTCACCACGATCTGCTCACCGGGCTTACCGGCACACGAGAACCCAACGTTGTACTTACGTTTCCCGCTGGTCAAGATCACGCCAGTTCCCGAAGACGGGTTCACGTTGTCAGCGAAAACGCGGGGACATTCGACGCCGGTGCTCACCACTGTGGCTTGAACGCCCTCACCACCAATGTTCACTTTCGCGGAGGTCTGGTTTTCGTACACGACCGTCTGAAGGAAGTTCACTCGCTTCTTCATCTGCGCCGCCGTCAAGTTGTCGGCCACGGCGTATCCGTCCCACGTCACCTTACGAGGAGGTGTGATCGAAATGCTGAGACCGGAATAAGTCTCCCCGAACTGGCCGAAGGCAAGCGTTCCGGCGTCTCCCTGCGGCACCGAACCGGTGACGGTTTCGTCGGGGATCGGCACCGCCGAGCTTGGTGGCGGTGCCGGGGTTGTTGAACTGGTCGTTCCCCCGCACGCTGTGAGTGCGGCGACGGGTAGAGCAGCGATCGCGAGGATGAGCTTGTTCATGTCATTTCCTTCCGTGGGGGTTCCCAACGAACCCGAAATGTTGCTACTCCAAAGATCGAGTGACGGTCTGACATTTCGTGTCGCACGGCAACCCGTTCGGGTGAACGGTGGGATGTCCGGGGGTCGAGGAACATCGGAAAGAACAGTCACGGTTAGCAGTTCGAATCACGCGAGCAGCGCACGATTCCCGTTCCTCTGAGAACGAGCTATTTCGTTGCGGACCGGCCCCTAGGGGGCGACGGACTACGGGACGTCTTCTTCGTCCTCGTCGGCCTCGTCTGCATCGAGCCCGCTGAGGTAGTCAGCGCGCAGATCAGAGAGCGATCTGGCCTCGTTGAGATCAAGGATCCAGAACCACCAGCCTGCTTCGGACTGCGAACCGGTCACAGCTTTCGCCGCGCCACTAGGGGTGTCATAGGCAGCGCCGTAGATGAATAGTGTCCCGTCCGCGCCGACCTGGCACTCGCGTCCTAAGTGAGCGCGGGTTCGCGCGTAGAGGACCTGGCCGGGGCTGAGGATGCCAACGTTCACGAGGTCGGCGATGACGACTCTGGAGTGAGCGAGCTCGCGGGCACCAGCGACCGAGCCCGTGTGACCGGCCGGGACGGGCCAGATTTCGGTGATGTCGTCAATCATTTTCATGGTTCGTTCACGAATCAGGTCGGCAGTCCACTCTGGGTCGCCCATTTCCACCACGTCGTGGGTGATCATCAGGGATGAGTTTCTTTTCAGCGCGGCCCGCTTCCCATTGGCCCCGAGCCAAGGGCCGTTCGATACGGAACTGTTGAGTGACTGAGTCACCAGAGTTAGATTCCCGAGGGTGTGTATCAGTTCGCTGCGTTCTTCTTGCTCGTCTCGGGTTCCGACTGGCCAGCTACGTCCCCAGTCTTGGGCATCACGTGTTCGATACTGCACGAAGTTCGGACGACGCGTTGCTCATGCATGGGTCGTGGTAGATCCCACCCGCGGCGGTGATCTTCGATCGCTTCCAGAATCATTCGCAGGCGCCCGCGGCGCATCGTCCGGTAGATCGGGCTCACTTCCAGAGTGCGCTTTAGCTCGGCGTCGCCGGGCCAGTATGTGTTCGGGCTCTCTTGGGACTTCAAGAATCTTTCGGTATTCGTTCCGACGTCATCTCGTTGTCCGGCTGCCAGGACTTCGAGTAGGTCGACGAGGAGTTTGTTGTAGGTCTTCGTGCTGCCGCGGACGCACGCCCGACGGACTAGCCAGCTTTCGATCGCGCCCAGCCCTTGGTCGAGTTGCTGGGCGGGCACCGGCGTGCCTCGGCATGCCCTGAAGTTCCTGAGGGTGAGCGAGGTCAAGTGCATAGGTCAAGCTGATCGACGTCGTTCACGCTGCGCCTTCGCCCTCACGGATGTAGGTCACGCCGAAGGCCTTGACCTGGCGGTACTGCTGGAGCTTGACCGCAAGGTCGAAGGGGTCATTCGCGACGAACTGAAAGAAGTCGAGACCGCGGCCGAGGTTGATGCGCCAGCCGGAGTTGGACACGATCGACCTGTCGTGGATCGAGGCATCGAACGCCACGTCGAGGTGGATGCCAGCGACCGCAGCCGCCTGCTTGACGCGCAGCAGGAATTCCATCTGCTTCTGGAGCCTGTCGGGACCATCGGTGTTTTCGCTCGTGATGAGGTTGATGTTCACCTCGTCTGCCGGGTCCTTTGTGAGCGCTAGCGCCTCGATCAGTTCCATGAGGTTTCGCGCTTGGTGGAACTGCCGGATGTAGGGGTCGGTGATGGTGATCTCGGTCGCGCCCCTGAGGTAAGGGATCAGCAACGTCTCGTAGGCCACGCCCCGCTGGTTCTCCTGATACTCACGATGCCCCTCGAAGAGCGTTGGTACCGGCGTTTGCTCGGGCTCGGTCCCGCCGCCATCGGGGGCGTACGCAGTGGCTCCCTCACTATCGGCGTCCTCGGCATCCTCCCCGTCCTCGTGGCGCGTCTGGCGGTAGTACCTCGGGTACTCGTCCTCTTCCAGGGTCGTGACGCCGTGCCACTCGCCGGCCTTGTCGAGGTAGCCGAACTTCACGTCCGTCATCGTCGAGTCGATGCGCAGGATCTGGTCCTTGACGCGTTTGCGGCCCTCGATCGCGAAACTGAGGATCTCCCGAATCTCCTCCTGCGTCGCTTCTCCATGCGGATAGATGATCTTCATCAAGCCCGAGAACGTCTTGTGGATGCCGTCGCGGTCACGTGTCGAGATGTCCGATCCGAGAGTGAAGTACTGCTGGTAGCGGTCGGAGTAGTCGGCGTCCCGCATCGACTTGAGGACCTCAGCGATGTAGTCAACGACGAAGCCGTAACCGTCGGAGAACGTCTCGCCGCGAATGGTGTCGACCTCCCAGCCAGGGATGTAGTGGTGTAGGCGATCGAGAAACGCCGAATCGTGGTAGCTCTCTGGCAGTTCATCGAACAGATCCGAGTGCTTGAGCATGTACGCCACATTGTGGGACGTGTTGCCGACGAAAACCATCGACGCCTCGGCCCCAAGGGTCTCGACCCCACGTGAGAACGACTTGTTCGCCATGTAGTTCTTCATGATGTCGACCAGTGCCTTGTCCGTTCGCTTCTTCTGACCGGCGAACTCGTCAAATGCCACGACGTCCCAATAGCCGACCAGGCCGAGACGGCCATTGGAGTTGTTCACGAACAACTTCGCGACAGTGACTTCTCCACCGGAGATCAGCATGCCGTGGGGTGAGAACTCCGAGAAGATGTGCGACTTGCCGGTGCCCTTCGGGCCGAGTTCCACGAGGTTGTAGTTGCGCTCGGCAAACGGAATGAGCCGGACAAGTTGGATGAGCTTCGCTCGACGCCCGAACAGGGCCGGGTTGAAGCCGATCGACTGGATCAGGAGGTCGATCCAGTCGTCGGTGGCGAACTCGCGGCGGGCAGCCAGGTAACCCTCGTAGTCGAAGTTGGACAGCTGGATCGGCTTGATCGAACCGAGAATCCATGGAACAACCTTTGCGTTGTCACTATGGAAGTACTCGATATCGCAGATGCACCAGACGCCACCGACCAGGAGTTTAGGGTGGGCGGTGATGGTCGCTGAGTCGACGAGGACTTGCTTGATCCCGAGGTTCGCGAACTCAGCCTCGTAGACATCGTCCTTGTCATTGAGGGTGACAGCGACCCTGTCGATAATCTTGTAGCGTCCGCGTTCGCGGATGGTTGATTTCACCAGCTCGGACTGATTCCGGTGCACGTAGTGGTCGGACAGGATCTTGCGAACTGATCCGATGCCCGCCTGGATCGTCGCCTCGTCGTCTGAGGCTGCGTACTGGCCGAGCAGGTACTCCAGGACGTAGGACGGAACGATAGCGTTTCCCTTGACTGCTTTGACCAGGTCTTTGCGGACGACGACTCCGGCGAAATGCTGGTTGATCTTTTTGTCGAGGGCGGTCTGCTCGGGTGTCTGATCGATCGCACTCTCGTCGGCGACGGCTTCGGGGAACTCGTCGTCGATCACGTGCTGATCGGTGTCGTCAGTCATGCCAGCCGCCTTAGAAGTCGAAGTCTGATGAGAAGGACCGCTTGAGTGTGTACATCGCCTTGGCAAAGACGCGCCAGTGGTTGGTGTTGGGGATGCACTCTTCGAGGCGGAACTCGACGGCGCGGTTGTTGTAGTCGGTGGAGTCCTTATTGAGCAGCAACTGCACACTCTGATAACGATCCCGCTTCTCCATCGAGGCCGAGTCGAAGGTCAGCTCCGGCTGCGGATCGTTAGAGATCAGCGTCTCGCCCACGTAGAGGCCAGCGCGCAACGTGCGCGGCTGCACCTTGTCGCTCACCGGCTCGGATTGGAAAAGCCTCACGACAATCTGACCGGTCGTGATCTTGTCAGACTCGGGCAGCACCTCGACGTTCACGAGGCGGGTGTCGCTCTTACGCTTCTTGTTGATCGACAGGACAGGCACGACGACCTCTTGGAGAGTCGCTCCCCCATGGACGAACCGGGAGCCGCCGCCAGCCAACGTGAGCCGCTGGATCGATTTGGGGATCTGCACCTCGATGTCACTGTCCAATCCGAGCTGCACGGAGCTGAACGTCGTGAACGCGGCGTCAACCTTGAGTCCATGTCCAAGGACGTAGCGTCGGTTGGTCACCAAGATGTTGTCGCCCTGCGGCTTCTCGGAGAGGAAGAACTGCTCGGGTAGCGCCTCGTCCTGGAACAGGAACCCGTGATCGGCCGTGACGAAAATATTGGTCGCGTTGGCGTTCGCGGCCTTCTTCACCAAGTCGACCAGCTCGCCAAGAGCCTGCTCGGCGGCCTCGAAGACGCGGCGCTCAGTTCCCTGCTTGTCTCCGGTGGCATCGATGACGTCGTGGTAAACGTACAGAACGCGGTTGTTCTTGAAAAGCTCCCGACGCTCATCGGCGCTTAGCGCCTTGAAGTCCTCAGCCTGGATCGCGGAACCACCGACTGTTTCAAGAATCTTGCCTCGCGCTCCGGTGCCATTCGTCGGCTGGTCGTCGGCGAGCACGGTCTTGCCGTCGGGCGAGTGCTTGAGCGTGCGGTGCGGCAGCAGGGCGGCCATACCGAGTTGCGTGTAGCTCGGGAGGACACCGAGAACCGCGTCAAGGTCAGCGTCGAAGCGGTCCTCCTGGCGGATACGTGAACCTAGCTCCTCGGCAACCTCGTAGCGCAGGGCATCGGAGATGATGACGACCGCCTTCTTGTCATCACGGACGAGCCGCGCGATGTAGTCGGCGTAGAACGACCGCTGGGAGCGAAGCACCGACGGGGCCCACTGGTCAGCCTCGTCGACCTTCTCCTGCCAGGCGTTGCCCAACTCGTAGACGAACTTGTTGGTGTAGCGCTTCTCGACCTGCTCGCGCAGCGGGCCGAGCGGGTGGGGACCCTCGAAGGTGCGGTAGGCGTAGGTGAACTGGCGGTAGAGCTGGTCGATTCGGAACCAGTCGTTCCGGTAATGATCTAGCGCGTCATCGAACGAGGACATCGTGAAGTCGATGGACACCAGCGCCGATAGTAGTTCCGCCGCGGCACCAATCGCGGTGTAGAGCTGGCGGTAGCCATCGATCCAGACACTGCTCTGGCGGGCGCGAACAACTTCAGCGACCTCGCGCGCAGTAACCGTCGCCTCGGTGACTGCTCGGGCAAGATCGCTAATGATCTTCTGGTCGGTCTCCTCAAACAGATCGACGGAGACGAGATCGCGAAAGCTGGCGTCCTGGATGCTCGCCTTGTAGTTGAGGTCGGCAGACGCGCACTTCGCGAGAGTCGCGAGGGCGCTCTGACTCCGGCGATCGTTACGCAGGCTCGCGAAGTCGAGCTGGATGTTCTGCAGGCCGCCGGGACGCTCAGACGTGAAGCCTTCAATGGCCATGCGGAAGATCCAGAGGGTGAAGTCGTCAACGCTCGGCGAGGCTGACTCGTAGCCGTAGATCGAGGCGACGCCGCGCCAGTAGAAGTCGGCGAGGGCGTAGTCGGCGAGCATGTCGTATTTGGTTCTCTGCCCCTTGGCGTTCTCGGAAAGCAGTGTGCGGGTGATCTCCAGCAGGCTGTGCTCCCGCTGGTTGAGCATGACGGCGGACATTTTGGCGCGGAGCCGGGCCGCGTCGTCCTCGGGCCTCAACAATGCCGTGAGGCTCTGGACGCGCTTACTGGCGTTGAAAAACTTCTCGTGGGCCTGGACCACTTCGTCGATGCCGTCAGCGGTGAGTCCGAGTTCTTGGGAGACGAGAGACGCCCGGTCAGCGGTGAACACCCCGTATGCAAGCTCCAAGTCGTACAGCCAGTTGCCGACGCCACTGGTCACGGGACCGGAACGGTAGACAAGAAACTTGTCATCGGGCCGATCGTGTAGCAGCCGATTCTTGATGGCGTACTCGTTGTTGGCGACTCGAACAGTCGTCACGCCAGGAAGGTCCAGGCTGTCGAACTCGGCGGAGTGCTGGCCCTGCGGGTCGTGCCAGAAGACCACGCGGCGCTCATCGAATCGCCGCAGGAGGTGGTCACGAAGTCCGGTCACTGCAAGTCCTTCCCGCGCTGTTCGAGAGCCTCGATTGCTGCAAGGTCCTCAGCATCGGCCGCGGCCAAAGCATCACGCTTGCGCCGCTGCTCGAACTCTTCATACCGGGACTCTGCCAACGTTCTCGCGACTTCGCCTCGAACCCTCCCGGCATGGGTAAGCAGTTCCCGCTCGTTGAACTCCAGGAACGCATCCAGCCGATCGGCCCAGTCCGCCATGGTCATTGCCTGACGATTCTTTGCTTGCAGTTCGGCGTAGTCCAAGTACATGGTGACGATCAGATCCAGCTCGGCGACCTCATCGGCGTTCAGGTAGTTCTTCGCAACCGACACATCAGACTTGCGCACGACGCCACCGCCCCACGAGGTGAGGCCCATATTCGCTACATCCGGGTCGCTGCGAACGTTGATGATCTCAGCTGCGGTGTGCCCCGTCACGGCCCACAGCATCTTGTTCTGGACCTTCTGGAAGAAAACCCTGGCCGCCTCGCTGGACTTCTCGTAATCCACGGCAGTGGCAAAGAGATCTCGGACCTTCTGGTAGAAACGCTTCTCCGAGGCTCGGATGTCGCGGATTCGTGCCAGCCACTCGTCGAAGTAGTCCCACCCGTCGACGGCCTTGAGTTTCTGGTCATCCATCGCAAAACCCTTGACCAGGTACTCGCGCAAAACGCCCGTCGCCCACTGCCGGAACTGGATCGCGCGCGGGGTCGTGACGCGGTACCCCACTGCCAGCACCATGTCCAGGTTGTACACCTTGACCTCACGGCGAACAGTGCGGGAGCCTTCCTGGCGAACTATCAACTCAAAGTTGATAGTTCCCTCGTCGACCTCGCCATCGGCCAGAACCCGAGCGATCGTTTGCTGCACGTTCTGGGTCGACGTGCCATACAGATCAGCGATCTGCGCCTGTGCGAGCCAGACCGTACCGTCAATGGCACGCAACTGGAAACGCGCACCGTCCACGGAGGTGTACAGAACCAGTTCCCCGTGGTCAGTCATGGCTCGCCTCCAGCCCCTTGATCGGCTTCAGCGCTGCACCGAACTTGGGGTAGTTCGCCTTCACACCGTCGTCCAGGTCGATGCTGATCTGTTGCGATGCCAGCGGGTAGAGGACGTCGTGCTCGTACTCGTCAAGCTCCAGCAGCACCTTGCGGAGCCGGTCAGCTTCCTTCGCGCTGTTGGATCGCTCAGCGTGCTCAAGGCCCGCCTTGAGCTTCGCCTGGAACTCGCGCAGGTACTCGTTGAGCACCGTCGAGACCGTCGACGGCGTGTATCGGTGCATGTAGATCAGCGCGTTGAACGAACCCTTGGGGCTAGAGAACAGCCAGTAGATCGGGCGCTTCTTGTACCGCTGAACGTGGTCCTTGTAAAAGGACTTCACGAAGTAGTCCCGAAGCGTCTTCACACCCAGCGATTCAGTCACGAACCGCAGGTTCTCCTCAAAGTGCTCCTCCCCGAATGCGACCCGGAAGAACTGGCGGAACCGCTCGACAATGTCGTCCTCGAACCAGTCACCATCCACGATGGGGATGACGTTGTCGGCGTCCGGGGTGAAGCTCGGCGTGGGCACCTTCGCGAGGTAGTCCCGCAACGTCGCGCCCTGGTCAGCAAGGATTAGCCCCGGCTTGTCCAGGCTGTAGCGCCCAAACATGCAGCCCACTGCGAACGACACGAAGTCGCCGACAGCGTCCTTAAGCAATCGACGCTTGCTCTCCTCCCTCGCGACCTTGGCACCATAACGGAAGTAAGGATTACAAAAGAGTGAGACGCGATTTACCTTGGCCGCTTCACCTGCATGAGGCAGCGAATAGGCGATCGCCATCCTCTGGTTGTTGACAGTCTCAAGAGCAGTTACACGGTCCGTTCGAGATGCCCAACGGTCCCGGAGGCGCTCCCAGGCGGTGGCAACCTGCGATGTGCTGACGGTGAGGAACGGCGTCTGACAGAAGCCCCACGAGAACTCCTGCTCGTCCCAGTCATCGCGCGCCAACTCGACCAGCTCATCGACTTGGCTGAGATCGACGGTCTCGCGTTCAGCGGGGAAGGGCAGGTTGCCCATATTGCCGAGGCGGAAGTCGAGGGTGGGACTCAGTGCGCGGAGGAATCCGCCCGCGAGGTGGCTGTTAAGGAACGCGAGCGCGAAGCGAAGGTTTTGGGTGGAACCGAATGCGGAAGGGCCGGTCGAGTCGAATCCGAACCCCTCACCGTAGGCACGAAGCGAAAAGTTGCTCCCAGCGATCCGACTCCAAGACACCGACTCACGAAAGAAGTACTGAGTGTTTTGTGGCCTCGCACGAGGCGAACCTTTGATATCCGCTCCGTCCTTCGACCAATCAACGACGAATTCCTCGTTCCCTGCCCATTTCCTAAAGGACCCACCCTTTTTGTACGGCACCCACTTCTGTCCCGCACTACCCAGCCGCGGAAACTCAATGGACGTACGGCGGTAGTCAACTTCCCACCAGCGACGAAGGAATCGCTCGTTCTCACCGGTATTGATTCCCTCGCGCAGCTCTATGACGTCGCCGAGTCTCACACCGGCGCCGAATGCCGCGAACTCTTCCTCGCCGAGCTGATAGGCAAACACACCCCCGGGAACCGAAAGGAAGTCACTCAAAGAGTGGACGTGAACTTCTTTGGCCGACCCCGCAGCGGCAACAGTCGCACGGAATGCTGAATCCATTGCCGCCTCCCCATTTACAGCTGTGAGATCGATGAAGGGCGCCGGCCGACCTGGCTTGGCATGCCTGCTCCAGACCCAGGTGACCGTCGACACAACCTCTCCGCCGATCGTGTCGAAGGCGCCAGCGCCAAGGTGGACGAGCGAAATCATCTGAGACGCCGCTCCGTAACGTTCACGCAGTCTCGCGAAACTTGGAAGGAACATCCAGGACTGCATCGCTATCATGCCGATGACACCCCGATCCGCCGCGAGCCCCCAACATCGTTCTATGAACATCGCGAACAGGTCCGACTTGGATTCGGGGTGCAGCCGCTGCGCGAACGTCGCCAACCCTGCGTCCATGCTCGAGCTACCCATGTAGGGCGGATTCGCAACCACAACGGGGTAACGGAGCGTGAGGTACTCAGCTTGTCTCACCGCGCGATACGCCCTCTCGATCGTATCGGCCCTGAGCATCTCCCCGCCGTCATCAAGCGTCCCTAGGTGCAGCGCGAGCCGAGCAGTCGCATCGGCGGCGGGCTGGATAAGCGAACCAAGAGTGTCGGCCTCGGCGAACTGGTTCCAGAAGGCTTCCTCGTCCTGACGGTCGCCGCCACGGGTCACAAGGAAGTCGAGTTCATCGGGACCGAACGAGATCGGTTCGATCACGCAGATGTTTGGCTCGACTGCCTTGTTGAAGAACGTGCGCTGCCTGGCGCGAGCCTTCATGGTGAGCGCGAAAGCGGAGAGTGCACCAGCGCGCGGGTCGATCTCGATGCCGTAGAGATTGTTGGCGAGGATCAGGCCGGGGATCTCGGACGGCGCGTAGCCCTCCTCCTCGTAGATCGCGTAGAGCAGGTCGAACGCGTAGGTGAGCATGTGTCCGGACCCGCACGCCGGGTCGATGACCTTGAGTTCCTCAGGTTTGGTGATCTTGAGGAAGTCGGTCTCCTCGTCGACTGGGGCGATGTAGTAGTCCATCTGGTCGACGAGCCGCGACGTCGGGCGGTTGAGCATCCAGAGTCGACCGAGTGAGTTCTCGACGAGGTAGCGGACGATCCAGTGCGGGGTGAAGAGCTGGGTGGCTGCGGGGATCTCGGCGGCACCGGCCTTCTTGTTCTTCTTGAACCCAGCGAAGACCTCGTCCTTCCGCTCGGAGATGTAAAACTGGTAGAGCCAGCCGATGACTTCGACGTCCTGGCAGGCATCGGTGGTCAGCACCTTTACCGCACGGTTGAGCACCGAGTCGTCGGCGAGCAGGTTGGCCGGGATCAGCAACTCAGTGAAGTCGCCCTCACGCTCGAACATGAACGACATGGAGCGGTTCCAGTAGTTGCAATAGTCCGCGAGTAGCAGCGCATACGCCTCACCTTGTGGGTCTCCACTGCTACGTGCGCCGTTGAGCAGGCCCGTGACAGCCTCGCGGGTCTGACGGCTGAGCACCTCAGTGTCGATGACGCCGCGTTTGGCCTCAGCGAGAATCGCAGGCTGTCCAACCTCGACGCCTGACTGCGGCGAGACAACGCCGATGGCCGTGTAGCCGTTCGCGTCCATGAATCGCAGCGCGACGATCCGGTTGAACCAGGTGTAGGAAACCTTGTCTGCGACGGCCGAACGACCCTTGTCGCCTCCCCCCGCAGCGGCGACGGCCTTCTCCAGAGCGGCTACAGCTGTCGTCTGCTCGACTCGCACGGAGGAGCCCGGCGCCAGCACGGTGGCGATGCGCGCGGTGACCTCGCGGATGAGCGCGCTGCGCGCCCACGTCGCGAAGGACTTCAGCGATGCGGTTTCCATCACAGTGATATTCGCTTTCCATCGTTCAGAGTCTTGATACGGGCGGAGCCAGTCGTCCTGCGAGGCACGAATCGGTGATCGAATTTGAGCGGCGCCCCGCGGCGATTGCAGTGTCGTTTCAGATATGGCTTGACGGTGGAGACTTCGGTCATTCGTTTGCCACCAAGCCCGTGATCTTCTTGAGCGCGGCACCGAACTTGGGGTAGTTCGCCTTCACACCATCGTCCAGGTCAATCACAATGTTCTGCGACGCCAGCGGGTAGAGGACGTCGTGCTCGTACTCGTCGAGCTCCAGCAGCACCTTGCGGAGACGGTCGGATTCCTTCGCGTTGTTGGATCGCTCAGCATGCTCAAGGCTCGCTTTGAGCTTCGCCTGGAACTCGCGGAGGTACTCGTTGAGGACCGTTGAGACTGTCGACGGGGTGTAGCGGTGCATGTAGATCAGCGCGTTGAAGGACCCTTTCGGACTGGAGAACAGCCAGTAGATCGGGCGCTTCTTGTACCGCTGAACGTGGTCCTTGTAGAACGACTTCACGAAGTAGTCCCGCAAGTTCTTCACGCCGAGTGACTCCGTGACGAACCGGAGGTTCTCCTCGAAGTGCTGCTCGCCGAAGGCTGCACGGAGGAACTGGCGGAACCGAGCAACTATGTCATCCTCGAACCAGTCACCATCGACGATCGGGATGACGTTGTCCGCGTCAGGCGTGAAGCTCGGCGTGGTCACCTTCGCGAGGTAGTCCCGCAAAGTGACGCCCTGGTCAGCAAGGACCAACCCCGGCTGGTCGAGGCTGTAACGCCCAAACATGCAACCGACCGCGTAGGAGAGAAACTCCGCCACCGTGTCGCGGCGAAGGGCGGCTTCGACCTTGTCGCGATCCTTGCCCGCCCCATACCTGTAGGGCAAACAGGCGCTAAGAGTGACTTCGGCTTCAGAAACAGCGGGATTAACCTCATCCATGAGACCAAACGCTGTAACCAACGATAAATCTATCTCGGTCTCCAAGTGGCGCGTTTCATCGACCATTGCCTGGAAATCGTCGCGAAGCCGAGAGTACGATTCCGAGATCGAGACGGAAACATTGAGTAGCGGTGACTGCTCGAATTCCCAAGAAAGCTCGTACTGATCCCAATCTCGCTTTGCGATTGCAACGAGACGTGTGACCATCCCATTCTCCAAGATACCGGCAGGAAATTTCCGGGGAACCGGAAGATCGTTGATTTGTCCGCCTTCGAAATTGACTGAAGGGGAGAGGGCCTCCACGGCAAGTTTCGCAATCCTTGAGTTCGCAACAGCGAGAACCTGATCGAGACTCTCCCGCGTTTCGGTGAAGGCACAAGCCCCTGCTACATCGAAGATTGAGCCTTGAGGGCGAAAGCGCATCGCAAGATTCCCCGAGACCTTTGACCATGTCGCACACTCTCTAAAGTAAAAAGAGGTGTTGGGAACCGTCGATCGAATTGTCCCTGATTCAGCCCCATAGTGCCGAATGGCATAGCCATCGTCTGCCCAATCCAAAATTGTTTCCATGTTTCCGTACCACTTGCGGAAGCGGCCACCCTTGTTGTAAGGCACCCATCGCTCAATCCCTCGCGTCAACTCATTCGACGTACGACGATTCGGCGCGAACCGGGATCGGGAGACCTCCCACCATGATCTGGTGAAGAGTTCGTTGTTGGCCGTGGTCATACCCAACCGCGTCGTGGCCACATCAGCCAAGGACTGATTCCCCGCAAAGATGTTACGGAAAGCATCGCTCAACCAATATGAAATCGGCGCACCAGGAACCTTAAGGAAATCCTCGACTGGCACGGAGAATCGGCTTGCGTGGGCTGGATCTGACGCAGCTAAACGTAGCTCGGCTTCCTTCGCTGCTTCTGACGGACATGAAACGAGACGTACGTATGTTCCAAGGGAACTCCCTGGAGTTCCCCGCTCAAGAATAAAGGCAGTGGTCGACACAACGTCACCCACGATGGTTTCGAATGCATTCGTCCCCAAGTGAGCCATGTTGGTGAGCACACTTTGCGCCAAAAGAGACTGTCGAAGGTTTCGGAATGACGATAAGAACATCCAACTTTGCATTGTAATCATGCCGACGAATCCCTTTGCTACGGCGAGAGAAAGAGATCTCTCGATAAATACCGCGAAGAGGTCGCTCTTACTCTCAGGCCATTCCTTCTTGGTCCAATCGGCCAATTGGATGTTCATATTCTTTGAGCCCATGTACGGCGGGTTCGCAACGACGACTGCGTAGCGCGGCGCAAGGTACTCCGCCTGCTCCACAACACGTTCCGCTCGCTCGATCACGTCTGCATTTAGCAAGTCACCGCCCGCTTCGAGCGTGTCCAGGTGGGCTGCAAGCCCGGCGGTCAGATCCGAGTCGGACTGGATGAGTGACCCCAGGGTGTCGGCCTCGGCGAACATGTTCCAGAAGGCGATCTCCTCGTAGCGATCTCCATGAGGGGTGAGCAGGAAGGCGAGCTCGTCGGGACCGAACGAGATCGGGACAATCACGCAGATGTTTGGCTCGACCTGCTTGTTGAAGAAGGTGCGCTGGCGGGCGCGTGCCTTCATCGTGAGGGCGAACGCTGCGAGGGCCCCAGCTCGAGGGTCGATTTCGGTGCCGTAGAGGTTGTTGGCGAGGATCAGGCCGGGGATCTCGGACGGCGCGTAGCCCTCCTCCTCGTAGATCGCGTAGAGGAGGTCAAAGGCGTAGGTGAGCAGGTGGCCCGAGCCGCAAGCGGGGTCGATGATCTTCAGCTCCTCGGGGCTGGCGATCTTCAGGAAGTCCTTCTCATCGTCAACCGGAGCGATGTAGTAGTCCATCTGGTCGGCCAGGCGTGACGTCGGCCGGTTGAGCAGCCAAAGTCGCCCGAGAGAGTTCTCGACGAGGTAGCGGACGATCCAGTGCGGGGTGAAGAGCTGGGTGGCTGCAGGGATCTCGTCGGCCCCGGCCTTCTTGTTCTTCTTGAACCCGGCGAAGACCTCGGCCTTCCGCTCGGAGATGTAGAACTGGTAGAGCCAGCCGATGACTTCGACGTCCTGACAGGCATCGGTGGTAAGCACCTTGACTGCGCGGTTAAGCACCGAGTCGTCGGCGAGCAGGTTGGCCGGGATCAGCAACTCAGTGAAGTCACCCTCGCGCTGGAACATGAACGGCATGGAGCGGTTCCAGTGGCGGCAGTAGTCCGCGAGCAGCAGCGCGTACGCCTCGCCCTGCGGGTCGCCACTGCTGTGCGTGCTGTCGAGCAAGCTGGTGACCGCGTCACGGGTCTGGCGACTGACAGCGTCGGTGTCGATGACGCCGCGCTTCGCCTCAGCGAGGATCTCGGGCTGTCCGACCTCAACGCCTGACTGCGGCGAGACAACACCGATGCCCGTGTAGCCGTTCGCGTCCATGAATCGCAGCGCGACGATCCGGTTGAACCAGGTGTAGGCAACCTTGTCAGCGACGCCACCGCGGCCCGCCTCGCCTCCCCCCGCAGCGGCGACGGCCTTCTCCAGTGCGGCGACAGCTGTCGTCTGCTCGACTCGCTCGGAAGAGCCCGGTGCCAGCACGGTGGCGATGCGCGCGGTGACCTCGCGGATGAGCGCGCTTCGCGCCCACGTCGCGAAGGACTTCAGCGGTGCGGTTTCCATCACAGTCCTTCGTTCATTACAGTGAGATTCGCTTTCCATCGTTCAGGGTCTGGACGAGAGCACTACGAAGAGCCGCGAGGTACGTGTCTACGTCATCTTCGGTTTCGAGTACACCGGATGCACCGGGAACTCCGATCGTCTTCACGGAGACGGTGTGTTTCGTGGGTGTGGGGTCGGGACCCGGGTCTTGCGGTGCGGAGGCAAGGACGTCGAGCAGGCCCGGATAGTCGCTGGCTTCGAAGTTCGCTCCGATCTGGAGGATGAGGGCGACCTGGCTTTCGCTCCCGACTCGCGACAACGTTGCGCCGATCCGCTGCACGACGCGTTGCTGGGCGTCTGGCGTCGCGTGGGCGTAATAGTCCGCGCCGACCAGTTCGGTTTTGCGGCCCTCGATCGTGGCCGTCACATCCCCTCGCCGGTCGGTCACGATCGTGTCGATCTGGGCGCGGAGGTTGTCGGTGGCCTGTTTGAGCTGCGCCATCTTGTTGCCGCGGAAAGCATTGGGGTCGGCGAGCGTGTTCTTGATGGACTCGTCGCTGCCCGCGGGCAGGTAGCTGAGGTTGCTGCTGTGCGTGGACAGGAGCGCCGACGCCTCATCGAAGATCGACCGCTGCGCACCGTTGAGGAACGACTGGATCGGGTCAATGAGGTTCTCCTTGGCTTCAAGCAGTTCGTCGCCAAGGTCGAAGTTGTTGAGATACCAGTCGTCCGGTTTGCTGACCGCCTGCTCAAGGAGGGCGATGGGTCCGCCGAGCTGCGCGACGAATGGGTACTTCGAGCCGCTGACAGTCGCCTTCAGCTCGTCAAGCTTGCCCTTGAGCTTGTCCGCGCCGTGGCGAGCGAGTTCGAGCGGGTCCCTGGGGGCGTTGGCCTCGTCGAAGAAGTCAGTGCAGAACTTACGGAAGTTGGCGACCTTGCGCTCATCGAACGTCTTCTGCGGGGCGAGCACTGCGTGCGAGTGCTTCGCCGTGTTGCGCAGTGCCGCCGCGACCTCGCTGCGTTTGAGGACGTTGCCGTCCACCGTGAGCGTGACCTTCGAGGCTCCGACGAGCGAGGCGGTGATGACCTCGATCGAGGCGAGGTCCCACCCGTAGGGCTTGGCCTGGAAAGTGTCGACAGTCGTCTTGACGGTGACCTGTTCGCCTAGCTTCTCCTTGCGCAGGATGAAGGACAGCAGCTCTTCGGCTGGCGGGGTGAGTTTCGACAGCGCGTACGCGTCGAACAGTCCGCTGTCCGGGTTGGCGGCACCCGCTACCTGCTGCTCGCTGTACGTGACACCGCCCAGCAGCTTGAGTTGGGTGTAGGTGCGGGCGATGAGCTCTTGGTAGCCGTCGGTGACTCTGGTCAGGGCGTCCTGGGAAGAGGACGTGACGTCGGCGGCGTTGATGATGAGCGCGGACTGGCCCGCGCCGCGCTGGATGCGTTGGACGAGTTCCTTCTCTCGCTCGACGTTTTGTGCCGCCTTTGAACGCAGGATCTGGTCCTCGACCGCAGACAGCGACGTGGTCTGCTTGCGCTTGGTGTACTTCTCGGTTCTGATGAGTAGCCGCAGATCGGTCAGGACTCGCTCGTCGGGTTCAAGGATGACGCGCAACTCGTCCTTGCCCGCGCTGTGCATACGGATCTCGTCCGGGCCGAACGGGTACTCCGGGGTGATGAAGTGGATCGAGAGTTCGCGCTGGGGGCCGTGGACCTGGTCGTCGAGCTTGAAACCGAATGGGAAGTCCTGGCTGTTGGTGGCGTAGCGCAGCTTGTTGGTCTTGATGACGTCGTTGGAGAGAATCTTGAAGAGTCGACTGCTGACCTCAGAGGCATCGATGTCGACGTTTTTGATCTCCTCCTCAATGACTTGCTCTTCGTTCGTGAGGTACTCATAGATGTTGCCGTTGCGCTGGACGTAGGTTTGGGTCTCCAGCAGCGTGAGTGCCTCCTTGACGTCGGCCGCCAGGGCGGGCAGGTCAAGGCCGAAGCGGTCGTAGACCAGGACAGTCAGGTTGCGTGCTGTGGCCTGGAAACTCTCGACATACTTGACGAGAAACAGCGCCTTGAGTAGGCGGATCGCCAGCGGACTGTCGAGGTTACGTTCGGCGACGTCGATGGAACGCTGCGCGGCGGACTTCAGTGAGGCACGGATACCGGCGAACATGTGGTCGAAGGTCGCGAGCGCGCCGACCTCGACGTCGCCGATGTCCTTGGCGACCTGCTGGACAACTCCAAGCATCGAGCGCTCGCCCACCGAACTGTTGCGGCCCTCGAAAACGTTGTGATCGGAGATGCCCTCAATGGCCGCCTGGAACAGCGGGAACTGATAGCTCACGAACGGATACGTGCCGACGAAGTGGGCCTCGTCGGTGTAGTTGCGGTACGTCTTCGCGCCGTCGACGAAGTTGAACAGCGTCTTGAAGTTCGCCGACTCCTTGACGTAGATCGTCTTCAGCTCTGACGCGCCCGTATCGCTCTTGTCGAGCAGACGCTTGCGAATGACTTCCTCGACGTCGGCGCTGGTGAGCTTCACCCGGGTCTTGAAGCGGGCCTGGATCTTGGAGAAGTCGTTGCCCTGCGCCTTGGTGCGGTCCCCGACGACCTTGTCCATGTCCTCTTGGGAGGTGACGAACACCCATGCACGCCCGCCGCACTTGGTGTTGAGGCTCTCGGCGATCGTTTGAAGATTGAGCATCAGGTGTGTGTTGGAGCCAATGAACTGGCCGACCTCGTCGACGAAGAAGTTGAGGCGGAAATCGGGCGACTGCTTGTCTAGCCACACCTTGACCTCGTCTGCGAAGTCCTCGATCGACACTTCGTACGTGCCTTGATACGTGGCCAGGATGTCGAGGGAGCTCGATGCGTCGACGCCCGTCACCTGCGCGTAAGCCTGGTCTACCTGCTTTCGCACCGTGGGCAGCCCGAAGCTCGGGCGACGTTCCGTCCAATCACGGTCGGAGATCGACTTAAACGCAGCATTGAAGGCTTCCAGCTGGCCTTCCTCGTCGAGCTGGCGCTCGAATCGGGCGATATGACCCTGATCCCCGTAGTAGCCGCGGCTCTCGTCGAACACCTTCACGAACACCTTCAGCAGGGCGTCGGCCTGGTCTTTGGTGATCAGCGATGCCTTCTGATCGATGTTGAACAGCAGGCTCTTGGCCGGGATGCGTTCGGCTTTGGTGAGCAGGGCAGGCAGGAACGCGCCGCTGGCTTTGGCCTGGAAGCTCTCGGCGACGTCGACTCGGTCAAGTGCCTGGCCCTCGACGTCCCCGAGTAGGTGGGCGAGCATCTTTAACAGGTGCGACTTACCGGAACCGAAGAAGCCCGAGATCCACACGCCGTTAGCGTTGGTGTAGTTGGTGTACTCCTCGAGTAGGAGCTCCAAGCTCTTGGCTGCCTCGTTAGTAAGGACGTACTCCTCAACCTCGGTGCCCAGGTGCGCGGTGTCGTCAGCCTTGATGACGCCCTCAATGGGGCGCTGGACGTCCTTGGCGAAGATCTCATTGAGCAACATCTGGGTCACGCTTCCTGTTCCAAAATATTCTTGGCTCGGTAGTACTGGTCGTCGGTCAACCGCCCAAAAAGCACAAGGGATGAGCCGAGGGTGTCGGACTGCTCGTAGCGACCGGGGAAGAACATGAGCATTGGCTTGCCGGTGACAACGCTTTGAAGGTTGTTGAGCACGTTGTGCGACCGGATATAAGGGAAGACCTCACCAATGCCAGTAAGGAACACGATGTCGAAGTCGCCGTCCGCGAGCTTCTCCCGGATCGCCGGTGCCAGGTGCAGCTGCGGATTGAGCATCGACTGCAACATCTCGGAGAAGTCCGACTTGTCGATACTCGGCTCGACTTCGAGTACTTCATCCCAGTCACCGCTGGCCTTGAGGATCTCAACCGACAGGTCGTAGAGGTTGACCTCACGAACTTTGATGCCGTGCTGCGTGGACAGCTTGGTCTTGATCCGCTTCTTCGCCTGCGCTACCGCCAGCGATGCCTCGGGCGGGTACGGGTAAATGAAGAACGGAACCTCATTGCTCAGGCCCTCCATCTGCAGGAAACGCTTGCCGCTGAGGACAGCGAACAAATGATCCTCCAGCGTGGTCAGGTCAGCCGTCTTCATCACGGGGCACCGCCAATCGGAAAGAAGCGGATGTCACTGGGTGTCCGTGCCGAGAGCACGTCGGCTACGCGCGTGGACAACACCGCTTGCAGGATGCGGCCATCTTCCGCCACGAGACCAGACTCAGCGAGCATGAGGAAAACAGTGGAACGGAGCTTGCGCAAGGTGGAGTCCTTGAGGTCGGCGACTTCGTCGTGCCACAGCGCCTTGCCACGGACGAAACTGTCGAAGTCGTCGTAGCCCAACGTTGGGGCGAGGATGAGGTAGCGCTCACGCAGCACCTCTTCAGCGAACTCCCCGATGAGGTCGTACCGGCGACAGGCCGCGGCCCACAGAAGGTGCCCGCGCTCAGAGGTGGTGGCGTCGATGAGCAACTCGATCTCGGCGTCAGTGAGCACCGATAGCCGCTGGGCGACCTCGCGGGCCAGGCGGAAGCCGGAGGAACGCGTGCGGGACTGCAGGAGGTTGTCGGCTTCGATCAGCTGACGAACCTTCGCCCAGTCGTGCTCACGGAGATAGATCGGGGCAACGACTAGTGCTTCGCGCACCAGGAGCGCACCGCTGGTGAACGACAGCGCGTAACGCGTCGGTGTGTCAGTCATCATGTGCACCTCCTTCTAGGTGGCGGCGAAGTTGATCACAATATCGGCAGGGTCAGACACTTCGTGTGATGGGCGGCGAGAGTAGGTCAGTCGGGCCCCGGCTTCTCCCCGCTAGCGGCGCCACCGCCGCGCACCCACTCATCGACCTCGCTCGTCTGAAACTTCCAAAGACGTCCGACTTTGTGGGCGGGCATCGCCTTGTCAGCGATCCACGAGTAGACCGTGTCCTTCGTGACGCCCAAGTGGGCGGCGATGTCGTCGGCAGACAACCAAGGTTCGGACATGACGGTCTGGACCCCCCTACTCGGTGAACCTGCTCTAGCTGGGTATGACCGACTCTAATAGGGGCTGGCCGGTTTAGGAGGGTTCGGCCAAAAGTCGCGGGGAATGCTGACAGTCGTCATGACTCTCAGTGATCGTCCCGGATACTGAAGTTGGTTGGAAGCCAAATAGGTGAACGTAACCCTGCGCAATTAGCGCCGTTTCCCCACGCGTGTTAGCCATAGGCCTATCGTGCTGGTACCCCACCTACTTCCTCGTAGGGCGCAAGCCGGCGAGGAATCAGAGTTGGTACCAACAGGGAAGGTATTTCGTGACAACCACCGACGCAGCGTCGATCGACTCGCTCTTCGAGAAGTTCCTGGGCGAACAACACAAACGAGTGAAGGACAAAACCTTCGGGCGATACGTGATGATCATCGATCTGTTCCGCGGCTATTTGAACAGCTACGGCCATCTGGACCTAGACGACGCGGATCAGCACCGGTTCCAGGCGGCGTTCGACCACGACGAGGACGCATTCTGCGCGCTGTTCGGAGCCGACCAGATCCTCGATGGTTTGGGCGAATTCCTGAACTACTACATGATCAGGAAAGTCATGGCCAGCAAGGATGATCTCGCGGCGGCATCCACAGTCACACGCAAGTTGGTGAAATGGTTGCGAGAGAACCAACTGATCAACTCCACAGATTCTGCCGTCGGCATGGATCAGGCGTCGGCGGCCAAGGCGCTGCCCGATTTGGACCGGCTCACGGAAATCTTCTACGACCTGAGCCAAGCCCTGAGCCTGGGCGATGTGCGGAAACTGCCCGCCGTCGGTGAGGCCGATGTTATCCAGGATCAGTTGTGGATCAGCCACGTCGAACCACAGAAGATCTATTTCGATGGTGTCGAGGGCTTCCTAGCCGTGCCCGAGGAAGCCAGCAGCCTGGCTGAAGTCGGCTGGTCGGTCAATATTGTGCTTGCCCGGCTGGCGGGGCACTGGCGGGTGGTCGAGGCCGGCAACGTTTACCCGTACTGACCTCAGGGTTGTTGGTGACGGGCCCGCCTGGACATTGAGGGGCGACTGGTTGCCTGCGCGGCTGAAATTGAACCCTGGTCATTCAGCTCTTCGGCGAAGTCACTAAACGAGCCCGTCACCACCGACAGTATCGACCGCTCCACGCTAAGGCAACTGGTGATCACCCACGGAGTCGTTCCACACCGGACCGGCGCGCAACCCGTTGGACTTCGCGTAGCAACGCTACGGCGATACTTGCTGGCATGGCACGCACACTTTCCGCTGATATGTTCGATCTTCTTTCCAACCCCAGCTGTCCCAGCCCGGTGAAGGTAGCGGCTGAGCTGATCCGCCCGGGCGACCCGATCGACATCGACGAGCACACAACTCGCCGGGTGCTGGCCCCGCTGTTGTGGATGGTCGCGCGAATAGGATCTGACGGCTTGGCTCTGACAAAAGCAGGCCACCTTCGCCCGGTCGACGTGAACGCGTTAATGACCGACCTGGGGTGGTCGAACTGGTGGATCGGTAAAGCCAACAGGGAAGAACTGACCCCGCCCGCCGCGATGCTGCGGCGAGCCGCCGTTGCGTCCCGACTGGTCCGTTCCTACAAGGGTGCGCTGGTCTTGACCCCAGCAGGGCGCCGATTGCGCGATGATCCTGTGGCCTTGTGGTTTCACGTTGCCGCCGCGCTCCCGGCGGAAAAACACCGAGGGCAGCGCACAGCAGCTGTCCTGGCCATCCTGGCCACACTCGCCGCATCCGGGCACGACCACGACGACGTCGCTGCGACATCGCCGATCAGCACGGCGTTGGACACGACGCCGTTGGACACCGTGCAGGCGATGGCGTCGCTGGGATGGGCCAACCGTGACGGGCACCCCCTGGATTCATTCGACATCTACGCTTCGTGGACCAAGACCGGTGACGTGCTAGCCAGCATGGGCATCGGGCCGACCGGGAATGCCCCCGCATCAGCTCCTGACCGGGCGGCGTTCCTGCGCTCCGTACTGACTCAACCCGTTCCCACCAACGCCAGCACCCTGACCAAAACCACCAAGCGGCCTCGCCGTTGCCACACACTGACAGTGACCCTCGACGACGTCACTCCCACTGTCTGGCGACAAATCGTTGTCCCCTCCACCGTCACATTGCTGCAGTTACATAACGCCATCCAGAG
>Ga0209390_10003967_pt1 | contig 22957 bp, 18 predicted proteins | sample BON01_FD_187212 | JGI IMG/M metagenome (GOLD analysis project Ga0209390, IMG submission 187212) | Freshwater microbial communities from Lake Bonney liftoff mats and glacier meltwater in Antarctica - BON-01 (SPAdes) (version 2) | ecosystem: Environmental > Aquatic > Freshwater > Ice > Glacier... | reverse complement strand
CCTTGCATGTTGCGGTCGATCATCGGGGCCAACTCGCCGAGCGACCCGACACCTTGGAACTCGAGGGGGGCGCCCAGGCGTTCGCGCTTGAAGATCGGATTGAGGACGAAGTCGTCGTTTGCGTCCAGGAAGCTCGGCACCGCCGAGATTTCCATCACCTGCCGGCGCATCCCTTTGTCCGGGTCCACGAGGTGCAGTGGTTCGGCTTCGCAGAACACCGACACGTCAATGAGACTTGAGAAGCGCCGAGACACAGCCGAGCGTTCAAGGTTGTTGCCAGCAAGGATGGCCAAATCGCTGAGGGCGCCCATTGCGAGCGTCGCGGATTCCGCATGTACGGTCGTGAAAAATCCGCAGCCTGCGTTGCTGGCGCGCAGCAATTCGACCGCCTCCGAGCCCCTCACTTCGCTCACACCCAGCCAGTTCGGACCGGCCGTGAGGGCCAGGTTGACGAGTGACCGAATGGACTCGTCGCCGTCGGGGACCCAGTCGCCACCCGGATGCGCTGGTGCGGAGAGTTCACGTGCCTCCTGCACGATTCGCACGTTGTTCGACTGATGGATCTGGCGGATCATCGCCGCGAGCAGCGTTGTCTTTCCCGAACCTGGTGCACCCGAGATGACAATGCCGGCACGGGTCAGCATCAACGATGCCAACAGGTTCGCAGCGACGAGTGTGAGCGAGTTCCAATCCACCAGCTGACGAAGTCGCGCAGTCTGTTCGCGGTAGACACGGAACGTTGCGTCGAGCATCGTTGCGACGTTCGGGATCGACACGGTGGCCCGAACCGAGTTGTCCCAAATCATCTTCGTGACGACCTGACGCGACGCGTCGACGCCGGTGTGCGCGTCGGCGAGCAACCGCGTGACGATTGCAAGCATCTCTTCTTCACCGATCGGGTCGGCATCGACCTCGAGGACACCGTTCGTCGTGACGATCGACGTCACACCTCCCTTCACGACGACCTCGTAGACCGGCACTTCGTGGTTGAAGTACTTCGTGAGAGGGCCTGCTTCGAGGAACGTCAGCTCCAGTTGCCGGCGAAGCTCGCCAAGGTTGGTGTGAACTGGGAGCAGACCGCGGTTGGCCTCTTCTTCGTACCGGTTGATCTCTGTCTGGATGGCGACGCGAACCTGGTCCTCTTTCTGCGTTGCAGAGTCATCAGCGCCCTCTTCGGTCAGCCGGTCGAGGATCCGTTGACGGATGAACTCGCGCGCCGTCATGCCAGCAGGGATGCCGCCGTCTTCGGTCGTCTTCATCATCGAACCACTCCTCCGGTCCGCCATGCAGATTCCATTGCGTCAGTAGCGTGGAAGCTGATGTCGGCCATTGCCCGGCTGAATGGGCCGCGCGCAACCATTTCGGCATTCCATGCCGCCTTGCCGACTCGAGAATCGACCGGCAGCGAGCCGACAATCTCGACTCGGTCACCACACAGCGACCGCAGGCGCTGAGCAATGTCGCTCACCACCTTCGTCGACTTCGTTGGCGTATTCGAGATGACCGTCAGCACGGGTGCTTTCGGATTCGCGTGCACAAGCCAAGAAGCAAACCGAACGATTCCGACCGGCGAGGCATCGCACAGCCCGAGTACGTGATCAGCTGTCGACAACAGTCGGCGGCTCACCGCAAAACGAGGAACCCAGCCGTCCAAGTCCTCGACCATCGGGCCGGTAATGGCCACCGCAGAGTTCCACTTGCGATCGCAGTCGGCGAGCAGGCGGACACTGTCGTGCTCGCCGAGCTTGTTCCAGTCGTCACCCGACGGCAACCCACAGATCACGTCGAAATCGAACTGCGCGAGACCCGGCTGCGGTCCGCTGAGATGCGCTGCGGCCTCGCCGTTCGAGCTGACCGCGGCAGCAGCGGTCGCCACGTTCGGCACGTCGCGGTATCCGAGCCGCATCGCGAGATGCGGGTCAGTTTCGTTGAAGTCGATCAGGATGCTCGATCCGTCATTCGACATCGCTGCAGCGAGCGCAACGCCGACCTCAGTCGCGTCGGTGCCAATCGGCCCGCCAACGACGAGAGCTGCGCGGCCTTGGAGAGGGGCGGCGTGAAAGTCGAGTGGATCGCCGAGGCCAACGTCGGTGGCTGCCGGGTCAACCGATGCGATCTGCTGCATCATCCGCGTCGGTGTCGTCGAGGCATCCATGCGCAACTCGATGCCGAGCCCGATGGCCTCGTGCTCGGTGTCGATCGAGTCGTACACCCCGATGATCGGCAGCCCCTCAGCGGCGCAGGCTGCGATGAAGTGTCGATCGACCCACGGGTCACCGACCTGCACGCACACGACACTCAAACCACGATCAGTCACGGCGCGCCGATCGCGCACCAGAACGACCTGAACGTCAGCGACATGGTCGCTCGCATAGCCCTTCAACCGAAGGCCCCAATCCGACAAAGCAACACCGACCTTGCGGGCCATCACTCACCGTCTTTCGTGGGCGCCGCAGGGTCAACCGTCGTGTCGTTGAGCCCCGTCGAACGAACGATCAGGAACTCGTCGGCCTCGATCACCGCGGCGAGCCGCAACGCATCGTCGCGCGTCACTTCGATGGCGACCCACAACTCGTTACGCGTCCCTGTCAATCCGCCGCTACCACCACCGTCCGAAGACCGATCGATCACCACAGCGCCCGTCATGACATAGATCGCTCCCTCATCGCGTGTATCGATGACGTCGATCTCGTCGCCAACTTCGAGTTCACCGCCGGTGAGGCCCCACGACGAGATCGGGATGGCCATCGAGCGCCCGACCGGACGCGACGATCCTTCACCGATCGCAGACGCACCGATTGGTTCGCCCACTTCGAGAGTGCGTCCGGCAACCAGATCCTCGGCGAGTCGGTCCTGGCCGAGCAGATCGTCGGAGAACGACACCGCTGCGGGCATCTCGATGATCTCGACGTTGTCTGCTGAGATCACCGCACCAGCCGGAATGCGTACGGAAGGAACAATGACCTCGACCATCTCACGACGATCGCTCAACACCGCAATCACGCTGACGAAAGCAAGCAGCAATGCGAGAGTGCCAACAATCATCGTCAACGTGATCCGCTCAGACAGCTTGCCGCGCCGCTTGGTCATCGCACGACGACGACGACGCTTCACCGACTTCTTCGAACGAGGCGCGCTGTGACGCACACCCTCGGCCGCTTCTGTCGGCGGCGGGGGAACCGATTCGGCCTCGATACTCACAGTACGTATGCCTTTCCTCGTAAGTGCTTTACCGCCATCCTGGCTAACGTATGCTAATAAGCCATGACCCGCAAGTCATTCCGCTACATCGGCCTGAGCGCTCCAGGCCACCGCACCCAAACACCCAGTTGTTCGGCCGTGTGCCACGTACCCAGATCCTGACTCACAAATTGCTGCCGTCAGCGCGTAGCGGTGGGTGCACACGAATGATCGTTGGTCGGTGTTGCGTGTTGCTTCGGTGTTGCTCAATCAGACCCACCTCACTGAGAAGCTTGCGGTACTGCAGCCACGCAGCCCTGCTCACCGAGAAAAGGACTGCGATCTCTTCGGCCGTCGCAGTGACTACACCGTCCTCGTCGAGGACCTGGAAGAGGCCAACCCAAAGAGCGAATGCACGAGCGCGTGTCGTCGCCGGGTAACCCTCGGCGGACTCCACCGTCGCCCACGCCGCGAAGAAGTCCGTTTTCTCAGCCAACTCGTGTGGCACCGTGCGACCACTTGCTTTACCACTCATCGCCCTACGACCGTAGCCACACTCCGACAGACCAGCGCGCTCCGACGGCTCACAGCAGGCCGTGTTGTCACACAGCGAGCCGTCCCGGCTGACCAGGACGTCGCTATCTCGTGAGGCGTCGCTTGTCAGCCTGTGCAATTCCCAAGCAGTCGGGATGGCGTCTGCAGGAACAACGCCTCGTGGCAGCCGCACGACCCGCGCGGGATCCTCAGCCAGTAAGAGCGTTCACGGTTGCAGTGAGCGTCCTGACCGCCGCACGCGCTTGGTGTCACCGGTTTCTGTGCAGCACTGCGCCGCTGTGCACATGTGTACGGGCTTGAGTTGACCTATCGAGTTAGCGAACGCAGCGGTGGTTTGGGGGCGGCGGAACGCATTGCTCGGCCAGCCGGCTCCGGAGTGGAAGCCGTCAGGTCGATCGTCGCCAACGGCGTGCGCCGCGACGAGTTGAAGTGCCGACCTCGTACCCGGCTCGTGTCATGAGGGCCTCGGCTGCCCTGACTCGGGCTGGCATGTCGCGTCGCTTCTGCGGCTCGGCATTCGCGCACTGGCTGAAGATTGCCCAACCGGAGAACTCTCTTCGCACACCAGGTTGATTCAGCCACACATCGACGTAGGCATCAAATGTCTCCGGACGCTCGGAGGCGTAGCGCTCTGCGTACTGCTCCCAGTCGTTCATCACCGCTCGCGCCTTTCGGTGCTGGTCGATGCGATCTCGTCGTCGACGGTTCGCCGCTGGTTGCATGCCGACGCGATCAAACCGTGGCGTTACCGATCATGGATCTTCCCGCGCGACCCGAACTTCGCTGACAAGGCAGCCCGAGTTCTTGACCTCTACGCCCGCACGTTTGAAGGCGTCGCGCTGGGACCGAACGACTACGTGATCTCGGCCGACGAGAAATCCCAACTCCAAGCACTGCACCGATGCCACCCGACCCGTCCGCCAGGACCGGGCCATGTTGCCCAGGTCGAGTTCGAGTATGAGCGTGGCGGCACACTCGCGTACATGGGCGCCTATGACGTCCATCGCGCCCACCTGATCGGCACGATCGCAGAAAAGACCGGCATCGTGCCGTTCATGGAACTCGTCGACAAGGTCATGACCCAAGAGCCGTACGCGAGCGCCCGCCGCGTCTACTGGGTGGTCGACAACGGATCGTCGCACAACGGGCAACGATCGATCGACCGGATGACAACAGCATGGCCGACCGCCCGTCTCGTGCATCTGCCCGTGCATGCCTCGTGGCTGAACCAGATCGAGATCGTGTTCTCGATCATTCAACGCAAGGTGATCAAGCCCGCTGACTTTGCCGACCTTGCCGTGTTGGCCGATCGTCTCTGCCGTTTCGAGGACCGCTACAACCAGACCGCGCGACCATTCGACTGGCGCTTCACACGCGGCGACCTCACCAACATGCTGCAACGCCTCGACACCGACCAGCGCGAAGCCACACTCGCTGCCTAAACGCTCGCGCCGGGCCAAGATGGGAGGCAATGAAGGCGCCCCCCGAATCCACCAAGCACAGCCTCACCGTCCGACTCAACGAACACGCTCGAGCCCATTGGCCCGAACTCGACAGTGTTGACGTGCGGTTCCGGACCAACTTTGCCTACGTCGACGGCCGCCACAACGACGGCACAACGATCAAGCTCTGCCGGCTGCGCCACAGCGGATCCGCGCACCTCTGGGGGTTTGCCATCTACCGGGCCAGCCACGATGACTACCAAGACTCCTACCTCCCGACCGGCGCCCCGGCCGGCACCGCCGAACAAGCCCTCGACTGCGCCTGCATGCTTTACCTCAGCGACCCCTTCACGCCCGCACCGGATACACCGACGAACTAACGCGCGGGACCACTAGCTCACAAGAAAGTCTAGCGAGTTAGCGCGTTAGGATTCAAGGGGCGATTCGGCTTTCATCTCTCGACGCCACGGACGGCGCTGAGCGGTGCGTGCCCATTCGGCGACATCGGTGCGCCTCCAGAGACGTGCACGGGGCTTGTCGATCACGGGCGCAGGGAATGTCCCGCGGCGCCAAAGAGTCGCTGCGGTACCGGAGTTCTTCCATCCCAATTCGGCCGCGATTTCTCCGGAGGACATCAGGTCGTCGGGTTTCAGGTCGCTCATCAACGTCCATCGCTAGTCATTGGTGACAACGGTGTGCAAGTCACCTGCTGCTGCATGCTCCTCGTCAGCCCACGGTTCGAACTCGAAGGCGTGATCCGCCTCGATGTCGTCGGGTTCGTTGGGGACGAGTCCGGTGGCGGTCGCCTGGTGTATGGCGGCGAGCGCGTTTCGTAGCTGGTGGATTTCGGCTTCGAGCTGCGTACTCGCGTTTCGAGCCGTTCGCGGTCGACTCCTGAGGCCGTCTCGGCGCTGATGCGATCAACAGACCAGACGCTCGTCGGTTCCGGGTCTGATGTGTTGGTCTGCGGGGCTGGTCGAGGTCCGAGCTGCTCGAGGATACGAGCGAGTTCGCGGTGTCCAAGTTCGATAATGGGCTCATCGAGGGAGTGGTCACCGGACGCTGAGACGTCGTCCATGCGCACACATGGTGCCACATGGGACCAACTCTCGATCTGACTGGGCCCACCCGTTCGTGTTGGCGGTCGCCGATCACTTGGCGTGCGAGGACCACCGGGACGAAACGATCTTGGAAGTGGCGATGGTCATCGGAGGCTCACACATCCGGGCGGTCTCCGTCGTGATCGGGTGATACGACGCAGGTGCTGTTGCGAGCCCTGCACCACCGAGGGGAACGGACGATCTATAAACGCGAATAAGAACGAGGGCTTGCGACGCTACGCAGTCGAGCGAACATGACCACCGACCGCGACTTGGTCCTCGACGACTGCGCTGGCAACGATCTACGGCGCCCGCACCGGCGCGATGACCCGCGCCCCCCAAAGCGGTGCGGCGACGATCGCTGGGTCGAGGGTGCTGCGCCGACACGAGCAGCCCACAGCAGCGCACAGAACGTGCAAAGCGGAAGGTCTTCCCCCTCGACGAGCACGGATAGTCACACTTCGGGGTATCCACTTAACCGGACCAGCCCTGGTAGTGGAGTTGCGCGAAAGTCGGCCAAACCGCGTCGTTTACCCAGCTCACAGCGTTGCAGTGCCGTAATCAGGTCCGCTTAAGTGGATACCCCGAGTCACACTTATCCGTGCAGGACCGTGAACCTTTCAGTCCGTCCGCGTTCTCCCAATCGAGCGCTCGTGCAGCAATTTCAGGACAGGCTGAGGCGGACGCCGCCGCGAACTGGCGGCATCTGTCGGTGAGCCTCGTGCTCGGTGCAGTCGTCACGCCAGGCGCAGCCGCGGCAGGTGAAGTGCCCCGGATTTCGGCGGAGTCGCGCAGGGCCGCGGCCCCGCCGTGCCATCGCCTGCGTTGCCTGGCGTGCCGCTTCAATTCCGGGAGAAAACAGGTCGTCGGGAGTGAGTGAATACCGCTCGCTGGTCGCGTGCGCGAGCACAACGACCTCTGACGGGATCTGACGTTTCGAGGCACACCAGAGGGTCACCAAGAACCTTGGCGTCGTTCGCGTCAGAACGGCTTGGAATTACGATGTGTGGGACTTGCCCAGATGCCGCGCCTTGCACAAGGTCAAGCTTTCCAGCCAGTTTGAGTCCACGTCCGGGGTAGCGCCACTGCACCGGGTCGGCTGTGCGGAAGCGTCCGACGTCGTCTCGTCCGAGGACGTCGAGCGTGCGGCTCAACCACGTGACGGCCCGGGTTGCGATTTGAACGCGGACGCCGGGATCGAGGTCATGGAGATAGTTCCCGATCCAGTCGCGCTCCTCTCGAAGGTCGATCATGCAACGACTTACCGCTTCGCGAGGCGACGCCACGTCGTCGAGATATCGAACCGATCGCAGGGCGACGGCCTTGAACGTCTTGAAGATGTCCGGCTCGAAGGGCGCCTCCGGGCCTGCGAGCTTGGCTTGGCAATGCATGGCCTCGGCGACACTGAAGTCGGAGACGTGAACGATTTCGTCCCAGGCCAGGTCGTTGCAATCGGCGGTGGGGCACTCGTCTGCTACCACGGCAAGTCCGCTCTTCATGGCTGCGATTAGTTCCGTGTGGGCCGCGTTCGTTGTCATCAGAGTTCCTCGTCGTCTTCGAAGTCGTCGGCAGCGCGGATGGGGACGGCCGGCAGTTCGGAGAGGATGCGTTCATCCACGGCGTCGCATGATCGGACCCGCCGGCACCAACGACAGTGTCCGCCAGGTTTCGTTTGCACGGCGCGGCCGGTTGCAACCCGTTTGTCAATGTCGACCAGGTGTTCTGCGGTCGCGATGACTCGACGTGCGGCTGTGTGAAGATCGGCCATCCGCAACGGGATTGGCGTGACCCGTCCATCGCCCAGCGCGACTGCGCATCCTCCCCGAGGGAGTTTCCCGTCGCGCAGCGCAATGAGGAGTGCGTAGTGGCGGAGCTCATCAGGAGTCGAGAGGCCGAACGCACCACTCTTGACTTCGGTGATGAGGCGGCGGCCCGATCCCACAGTGAGATCGATTTCCGCGGCGAGCAGGACGCGGGCGTCGACAAAGGGCACGCTAATTCGTTCGCGGATGGTCAGTCGTTCGGTTCGCAGGTCGCCGAGAAGTGCGCTCAGGTGACTGCAACGATCGTCGATGTCGGCAATCAACATCGCTCGGTCGTCGGTTCCGAGTTTGTTGATGTAGTCGACAACGTCGGGCTGTTCCTGCCGCAGCGTTGGCTCCAGCGCCGTGTACCAGTTGCCGCTGCAGGCATGGTGGAGCGCAACCATGCCTGCAGCGACGTCGCAAATGGTTCCCACGACGAGGTTGCCGGACAGTTCGGCCGGCTCTGCTTCGCCGAGCACTTGGGCCGGACACAGCGCTGTGGTCCGCATACGTGCTTTGTTGACTCGCAGCCAACCGTCGGGTCGGTCGGTCCATTCGGCCACCACTTCGTTGAGGTCGGCGGTGATCTGTTCGCGGAGTTCGTCAATATCCGCGGTGGTCGGGCCGCCATCCCCGGGCGCCGCGTGGAACGCCTGTGCAACTGACTCAGCCCTCTCGAATGCACTCACCGGAACCCCCTTTGGAGTCGTTCGAATGCGTGTCCCACCACTGGGGAGCTTGGAAGTTGAACGGCACTCTTGACTGGCGATCCCAGAGTTGGGCCGTTCCGTATTTCGCGTCGGGGTTGATCTTGCGGGTGACGATCAGTACGACCGGCACGGTTGCACCGGCTGCGACCAACGCGTGGTGAGCGGACTGGACGCGTGCGCCGGTCGTGAAGGTGTCATCGATGAGCATGTAGCGACGGCCTTCGACATCGCAATGAAGATCGAGCACGAAACCGCGCTCGTCGGCTTGGTTGAAGCCCATCCTGCTGCCACTGGCGTGGGTGAGTGGCCGTTCGAATGGCGCGAAGGGCCCTGGGAAGTTTGTTTCGATCGCGGTCTGAAGTGCCGAGCTGTTTCTGTGGTGGCTTGATGGGACTGCGACGGTGCCATCCCATGGACCGAATACGGCGGCGAGTCGGTCGGTGTGTTCGGCGACGTATCGGCTCGCGATGGATGCCACGTTGCGGGATTCGATTGCCCGGACTTCTTCCGATTCGTGTTCTTTGAAGTCGTGCATTCGTTCGCGTAGCGGCGAGGGTGTCGTGTAGTAGCTGATTGGAACAATGCCGAGACATGGGAACGCGACGTGGCCGGAGGTGCGTTCGCAGCTGAAGCAGAGTCTTGTTGGCCGGGTTCGCCCAGACCGGCAGAGCGGGCAAACGTCTGCGGCGTCGGCGGGCACTGGAACCAACTCCTCGCGCAGGGCGTCGGACGTGGCGACAAGTTCAGGATCCATCAGCAGACGACAGAACGGCTGCGATATCGTCGACGTTGTCGACGAACGACACAAGGTCGTGGCGTGCAAACCGTTGAGCCCATTCGGCTTTGGCGAGGAGGGGCGCCCAGAGCAGTACGGGCTTGGCTTGCTCGATGGCGATGTTCGCCTCGATGCGAGTGCCACTGCGTTCGTTGAGTTCGACCAGCAGGCTCGCCTTGCTGAGCCCGGCGATGAGAACGTTGCGAGCAGGGAAGGTGGTCTTGCTCGCAGGGTGGCCAGCAACGAACTGCGACACGACCGCGCCGGTCGCCGCGATCTTGTCACGAAGCGCTTGATTCGAAGCGGGGTAGGTGCGATCGATGCCTGTGCCGATCACTGCGATAGTGCGTCCGCCAGCCGCGAGAGCACCTCGGTGTGCCTGAGTGTCGATTCCCGCTGCGAGCCCGGACACGATCGTGTGACCTCGATGGGCGAGAGCCTCGGCGATCCGGTGAGCCGTGAGAAGCCCCCGGTCGGACGCTGTGCGACTTCCTACGATTGCGATCGCTTGATGATCGCCGGGTTGATTCGTGCGGCCAAGCACGTAGAGGTGTTGCGGTGGCGATTCGATTGAGCGCAGAGCATGCGGGTAACGCTCGTTGTCGAATGCGATCAGCTGGCTTTCAGTCTTGGTGTCCAGCAAGCTCGGGTGTGCGGTACCGGCCCAGGTGTCACTTGCTTGCGAGGCGCGAGTCACCGTCGCCGACAGGGTAAGTTCGGCAGTGGAGCTGCGAGTCGTCTGATCGAGCATGTTGTGGATCATATTGAACGGGTGTCACAGAGTTTCCGTAGCACTCGACCAGTCTCGCACGGGTCACGAGGGGGCGGAAGGCATGAACAGTGCGACCTTGATCAGGCCGACAGCAGCCGAGACCGCAGTATCGATGTCCGGTGAGTTCAACAATTCGAACATCTCTGCATCGATCGGGCGTTGCCCGATTCGATGGGCAGCAAGATCCGCTTGCATGGTCTCGTACACCGTCCGGGCCGCTCCGCCCGAGCAGGCGAGTGGGACGACGCTCATTCCTGCGGCGCCGGCTCCTTCGACTTCGTTCAGAGTTCCCGACGTGCCGCCTATCACGACGACACCGCGTACTTGTGCGAACACCGCGCTGCGCAGGTCTGTCGGGTCCTCACCGGTGAATTGGATCTGGCCCCTTCGCAGATTCGGTGGATCCAGTTCCTCGTTCTTTGTCCGACGCACGAGTGTGAACCGCTCGTGGAAGTAGGTCTCCAGTCCGTCGATAAAGCTGTATCCAACCGTTGCCCCCACTTCACCGGCGGCGACGATCCCTGGTATTTCGTGGATCGCGAGTTGTGTACCCAGTCGTTGGGCGATGTCGGTGACCTCGGCGACGGGATCGGCTGTCGGATATTTCGCATTGGCGTCCGTCGTGTCGATTTCGCTTCTGTGGGAGCCAGCAACGAACAGTTGGGCGGGCAGTGTCCGTGCTACGAGTCGTCGCAAGAGATGGGTGATCTCGGCATAGTCCTCGACTTCGACAATTGAGACCCCGACCCGTTGCAGGTCGCTTGTTCGTAGATCGAACGTTCCGTCGTCATCGTCTGGTGCGGGCCGTTTCATGATGGCGTAGTGCGGCATGACGCCGTCGGAGATCGCAAGCCGCACCAGACGGAAGACGGCATCGAAGTTTGGGTCGGTGAGCGAGAAGCCGATGAACAAGAAGCTGGTCGTGAGGAACTGGCCCTGCAACAGGCGCCAGAACCGCGGGTGTGTCTGCTCGTATCTTTCGTAGTCGTCTCGAGAGATGACGATCTGATCACGGCCACCAACCGGGACCGGCGAGCCGTTCGGGATCGACCCGTGCATCTTGTGCAACCGTCGAACACCGACACGGCGCTCGACGAAATCCGAGTCCTGGGAAATCACCTCGATGTCATCGTCGGCAGACTCAATGAGAGCGTCGTAGTTCGTCGTCCAGTGGTCACGAATGGGCAACTGAGAAATCAGATAATGATTCTCTGTTGGGACGGGAGTGACGCCGCCGATCTCGCTTACGAGGTGTTCGATTAACGCAGCTTTCCCACCTGGCTGGGTCTCGACGTACTGCGCAGCGAGCGGTAGATCGTGACCTATCGGAACGCCGAAGCGTGCCGCTACCACTTCGACAAGACCGCCCCATGCCGGGTACCCCGCAGCAGTCGACAGACCAGCGCCTACCAAAGTGCTCGCCTGTCCCGACTCGATCGCTGCGCCGAACTCTTCGACGAATTGGTCCTGGTTCATCGCTACCGAAACTACTCCTGGTCGACAGTGCCCAACGGGGGCCTGAGTTGCACCGAACCAACCGATCGCGTTGAGCAGCCGCCGCGTCCCTCGAGTAGCTCCTTTTGTGCAAGACACGGATATCTGCGCATCGGGGTATCCACTTAAGCGGCCCGAATTCGAGCCGCGCGGCGTTGTGAGCTGGGCAAATAGCTCACAATCGACGTTCTGCGGACAACCCAACTACCAGGCAAAGGCCGGTTGAGTGGATACCCCGATCTGCGCATATCCGTGCACAGGTGGCTGGGGAACGGGTCCATGATGTTGACCGGGATCTTGGACACAAGGACGACGGAGAATTTGGACCGCACGTCCGCAACCAACGTCACCGCCGCGAGTTAGACCACCGTGTCAGACTCCACTCCGCCGCTGCGTTCAGGCGTGCCAAGCAACTCGCGGTAGGTGTATTTCTCTGTCTGCCATCCGGGGAGGGAATCGAACAACTCGTTGAGGACGGGTGTCCCCCAGGTGAGGAGCTGGACTCGCGGGGAGTGCTCACGTGCGACAACTCGGTCGAAGGTCACTAGATGAGTGCGATCGCCGAGTCGGAGTTCGTAGGACCCGTCGAGAGGCCCGGGGCCGAACCGGTGCGCAGTGATCGATGAAGAAGACAGGCCACGCTCGAGAGCGGCGAGGGGCACGGCTGCGGTCCAGCCCGCGATCGAGCCGAGTTGCGTAGCCGTCGCCGGATCCCCGTCGAGCTGCGCGAGCGCCGCTGCGGCAGCGTCTTGGGCAGCGTTGATGATGTTCGCGACCGATGCATCGAGTGCGGGCCCATCAGGGATATCGAGAGTGCCCTGCACGTGTACGGCACGCCCGGTGTTGTCGCAGATGTCGTCGAGGCCAACAGCGCCGCCCACGACATCAGCGAGATCTTCGAGCACGGGCTGGGAGATGCCGACGATCGCGTCGAAGCCACCGATCGTGTCCCGAAGCTTCTTGTACACCTTGGCTTCGACGGTTTGGTCGTAGAAGAAGTTCGTGATGTACACGTTCTCGTGGCCAGAGATCCGGTCGATTCTGCCGATTCGCTGTTCGACGCGGGTGAAGTTCCAGGGCATGTCCCAGTTCACCAACCAGCCGCATGTCTGCAGGTTGAGACCCTCAGCGAGAGTGTCGGTGCCGACGAGGATGTGGGGAACCTCGGAGCGGAATCGGTCCTTGACCTCGTCCTTGCTCAGCTCCTGCCACATCTTCGCGACTGGGTCCCAGAGTGTTCCGCCGGCGCTGGAGTAGCCAATGACCCGGCCCGAGTACGTCGTGTTCAGCCGGTCCCGGATGTAGTGCATCGTGTCTGCGTACTGGGTGAAGATCAGCGCCGAGGTGAGCCCGTGCTCCTCGAATGCCTTCTTGAGGCTGTCGCGTAGCCAGAACATCTTCGACTCGTCGCCCGCTGCGTGTTCGGAGAGGTCGGCCACGAGTTGTCGCAGGGTTAGTAACTCGTCGTCGGTCGCCGCCGCCTTGATCGCAGCATCGATCTCTGCGTGGTCGGCGGCACCTTCTTCGATGGTGTCGTCGGCGTCGAGGAGCCGTCCGGTCGTGAGGTCTTCGTCCTCGAGGCCTTCGACCCGTCGGCGCAGCGATTCGGCGATGGCGTGGAACGACGAAGTGAGGCGGCGCCGGTAGACGGTGAGGATGAAGCCGAGGGCGTTCTGTTCTTTGCCGCCCAGCTGCTCGGCCTGGTCGTACTTGGTAAGGATGTACTGCTGGACCCGGCAGTAGAGGTCTTCCTCGGCCTTCGTCATGCGCTCGATGACGTCTTCAGGGTGACGGACAGGGATAGTCGCCTCGACCGGCCACAGTCCCTGGTCGCGATATGCACGAAGGGTCTGCCGAGTGTTGCGGAACACCCGGTCACGCATTGGGTTGTTGGCTTGCAGCCACGCTCCGACGAGTGCCTGTGTGTCCGGATCGCCGGCGAACGCCGTTCGGATCTGGACGAGCGGACCCTGACTTCCGCCACCCGGCACGAACTTTCGGCGTAGGTCCACCTTGCCGCCCCGGGTGAGCAGCGCCTTCTGGTTCGCCGACAACTCCTTGGCCCTCGCCAAGACCATCTCATTGACCGCTGGATGCTCGACGACGTCGCCGTCAGAGAAGTGCGCCTGGACCAGACCAGCGACGAAGGGAAGAGTTCGGTACGTCCATTCCCCGCCGATGTAGGTGAAGTACTTCGTGAACGCTTCGGGTGACTCCGCCCAGGCGTCAGGCAGGCCAAACAGTTCGATCAGGTCCCAAGCTTCATGCGGGTGCATCTGCATGGGCGTCGCAGATGCCAGGTAGAGCGCCCGATACGAGTCCGCGTCGCGCATCCCTTGCAAGAGACGCAGCAGGTTGTTCGGTGTGCCGCTGGCCTTCCCTTGGCGCCGGCGTGCGTGGTGAGCTTCATCGACGATGACGACGTCCCACTTCTGAGCGCTGATGCGGTCGAGGTGCTCGCTTCTGCGTGCCAGGTGAGATGTCACCAGGACGACAGGCTTGTCCGTGGACCACGGGTCCCCTGGAGCTGCTGGACGGCTCGAACCGTCCGGGTAGATCCACTGGCCGTCTCCCCATCGGGGGACGTCGAGGTTCATCAAGTCGCTGAGTTCGTCCTGCCACTGCGTGATGACTGCGGCCGGAGGGAGGATCAGCGCTCGCTCGATGGTGCCGGCCAAAAGTAGCTCGCGCAGCGTGAGGCCGAGTTCGACGGTCTTGCCGAGCCCCACCTCGTCGCCGTACAGATACGACCGAGGGAACGTGTTGACGGCCCGTTCGATCGTTGCCGACTGGTGCGGAAACGGCGTCGCGGTCGCGGACAACGCAGCCGTGAACCGACCAGTCGTCGGAGCGTCGCGAAGAGCGAGGAGTTCGGCGAGTTCGCGCTCGTCGACACCCGGAATCGGATCTCCCGGGATCGCAGGCTGTTCGGGGTCCGTCGGCGGGTCAGACACACCATCGGCCTCGTCGTCCGGGAACTCGTCCAGCCATGAGGCGTCAGGCATGACGGGCGGAGCGAGCTGCAACAGCTTCTGCTGCACCGCATCACCGATCGGGACGATCACCCACTTTTCTGCGACGGGCCCAGTCGCGTTCCAGAACCGATCGAACTGGGCGACGATGGGTTCGCCGTTGTCCTCCCATGCCTCGGTTCTCCACGACCGGAACACAGAGAACGATTCGCCGTTGCCGTGATCTCCGAGGCCGTGGACAGTTTCGTTGTTCGATCCGTCGAATGCGACTCGGTGTCCGGCGTCGTCCTCGAACACGCCGAACTTGTGGTGGAAGTACCGGGAGGTCTCGGTCTGGGGAACGGGTTTGCCATGGTGTGCGAGGAGCCCGACCTTCATCTCGAGTCGCCCGGTAGCGAGCAGCCAGGCGAGCAACCCGCGGCGCAGGTCGTTGGCTTCAGACAGGGCATCCCAGAAATCAGATTCGAGGATTCGGGCGTTGACTTGGGCGACCAGGTCGGCGCCGTGCTCGATCGCATCGATGTCGTTGTCGGCGAGTTGGCCACCGACGATGAGTCGGACGGTTGCGTCGGGACGGTGGACGAAGGCCGACAGGCCGCGTGCGAGCAGAGCAAGCGAGCCAGAGGTGAAGTAACCCGACACCCGGTCGTACTTCACGGCTCGCGTTAGGAGCGGGACGTAGAACGACGTGACGACGTTGTCGCTGTCCTCGTATCGGCCGTTCAGCCCGTCGATGTTGGTGAACGCGTCACCTGGCACGGCGCCGTCGGCTGGACCGGGTTCAGTCAACATCGAACAGACGGCCGCTATCCGGGTCTTCCGGGAGTTCGACTGAACCTGCGAAGTAGGTCGAGGCCAGCTTGTCGAGCCACTCTGCTTCGGGTCGGGTGAACTCACCCTTCTTCTTCGTGCGCGGTACAGCGTTGACCGCTGCTTGCACGAGCGACGAGAACTTCTGGTCTGACGACATGCCTGCTCGGTCCATGGCTGCCTTTGCAGCGGCCAGGCCGGACGATTCAGCAATTGCGAGGATGCCCCACAGTCGGTCGATCATGGTGCCGGCTTTGGGGTCGAGCGTCTTGGCTTCGACCGTCTGCTTCATCCGCTCTTTCGGGGAACGCAGCGTGACGGTGCCGGTCGTCTTGGACGCAACGCCACCTTTCACCAGATCATCAATGTCCGACCCGGCGCACGCGACAGCGAGCTTGCGGGCGTCGTCGTAGGGGAACTCAGCGGCCTTGAACGTGTTCCACGCGAACAGCACGAAGTCGGTGGGCGGGTCGAACTGCATGTCTTTGCCGACGAGGGCACGCCGTTCGGCGGCGAGCAACTCTTCTCGAGCGACGTCGAGGGCCTCCTCTGGGCGGAGTCGACGAGCGTTGCCGGACTCGTCAGCCTCGGAGGACAGCACCGGCCAGTGTTCGGAGATGACCGAGAGGACCGGACCGTAGGACGAAAGGAGTAGGTCGACGCCGTCGATGCCAGCAGCAGCGAACTCCTTCACTGCGGTCCGGGCGGCCTGTCGAATGTCGGGAACGAGGTCATCGAAGAACACGCCCCCCGTCGAAGTAGCGGGGCGTTTTCGGCACACAAGCATGATCGTGGAAGCGGCGGCATTCTTCTTGGCGATGTGGAGCGACTGTTGCGATTCGGTGTTCACCGGCCACGACGTCTCGATCTGGAACCCGGCCTCCATCAACGCCATGCCGAGCGTGTCCCACGCTTCCGCCTTCTTGTGGGTGAACATCACGGTGAGCACGCCATCGTCGGCGAGTGCGCGGTGAGCCTCCGCGAAGATGGCCTGCATCTTGGCTTCATAGTCGAGGGTTGCCAGCTCCTTTTTTCGTCTGCCTGTGTGCGCAAAACGAGCGACGTTAGCGACCGCTTCGGACGCGGTATCAGCGAGTCCAGTTGGCATCAGATCCGGCCACACTTGCCCAATCGTGTGTTGCTCCCATACACCAAAGAAGTCAGATAACTCTGCATACATTACATTGTCGTAATACGGTGGGTCTATGCAACAAAGCGTCTGCGAACCAGCTGCGACTTTGAGCACGGCTGCCGTTCCACGCGTAACGGTCACAGGCCCTGGAACCGGCACCAACAGATCCTTGCGTGCTCCGGGATCAACGTATTGTCCGCCTTGCAGCACAGTGCCAGTTCGTCCCGGCTCATAGAGTTCGGCGATCCCCCGAAAGGCTTCAACCAGCTGCGTCAGACACCAGGGGTAGAGTTCCCGAGCTCCTTCAAACTCGGCGTATGTCCACTTGAACGCGAGGTCATGACGGTCGAAAACCGACCTCACCTTCGTCCGGCTTGCGTCCCAGGACGACATGAGCGCGTTCCAGTTGAGAGCTTTGCCCTGCATGAGGCCGAGAAGCGCACACACTGTTTGCCCAAGTTCGGTTCCCAGTGACGATTCGATCTCGGGCCGTAGACGCTGCCATTCCTCCACGAACGTTCCGTGGACAAGAACCTGACGCGAAGAGAACAGGTCTCGCCAATGAGTCATGCCGTAATTCTTCGGGCGATTGTCGTTGCCGTCGGGAACTTCCTCATCCGGGACTATGCCTGCCGAGAGCCAGGCAGGTAGCCGCTTTTCGAGCTCCGCGTCGGCGGCAGTGATAGCCGCTCGGTCAAGATCGGTCGGCATCCGATAGCCGCGCTGCGTTTTGCCACTCCCAGGCGCTTTGGTTCGGTTGGCGACTGAATAGAGCACTGAACCCATTCGGCCAGCTTGAGCTTCAGCTTTGATGTAGTCGCCGTCGATCGGAAGGCGGTCCCAGACGGAGATTCCATTGCCGCGCGACTGTGTTCCATCGTCAGGGGTGGAGTCGATTGCGGCCTGCCCCTTGATGATCTCGAAGTCGACCTCGTCAAGTTCGACGCCATCGCGTTCGATGATCGGCTGAACGGCCACCCACTTAGACTTGGCAAGGCCGTTTGATTTGGAGAGCCACCAGTTCGGCGACAGCGGCGCCTGCTTTCCCGTCCGCGGACAAGCGACTGTCCGCGCGTAGATGTAGGCGATGACACGCTCTGACGGATCGTCAAGTTGGAAGAACGGCTCCAAGCGCTCGCGACACCTTTCTACGAGCACCTGGCCCCACTTTTCGAGGTCCGGTGTCAGGCGAGTACCGAACTCTGCAGTCGTCTCCACCCCCGCCCGCAGCGTGACCGCGGCTACCCCGTTCAGGTCATTGCCGAGACTAGGGATCCCGTAGCGCGCACCCGAGTAAGGAATCGAACCACCACCAGCGGTTGGGTCGATGAGGCTCGGGAGTCTCCCCCAAGTCCACACGAGTACCCGGTGGAGCAGGCCTAGATCAGCCGGGCTGGGGCAGTTCTTGTAGGCTTGGGAGTAGCCATAGCCGTTCCCTTGAAGCTTTATGCCCAGCAGGTTCGCAGCGTCGAGCGCCGCCTTTGCCTTCACCGGATCGCCCCACACGCCGCATAGCCGCAAGACCCACTGCCTGTACTGCCGCTCATCGCCGAGGCGTGGCTCGTCCGAAAATGCCTTTTCGAGCTCCCGGGACCATGCTGGCAAGAGCGAGCACAAGATCGTTCCGGCTGAAGCGGCCAGCGGACGACGGGCCCACCAGATATGGAGAAATGAGAGCGGCGGCAATGCGCTCGCTGCAGCCCGCTCCCGCACGGACTCGATCCCGAGCTCCTTGATAGGAAGCCACTCCTCGATCAACACTCGTGGCCGGCCGTGCTCATCGCGGGGGACGTTGGTCCGGTCGGGGATGTTGAGATCAGCGAGCAGGTCAGTCATCAGGCGGTAACTCCGGTGCGGTGGTCGTCGGAGAGGAGGATGCGCAGGGCTCGGAGCGCACGCGTTCCCGCCTCGGGCTGGCTGGTTTTCGCATGCCAGTAGTACGTCTCTTCGTCGCTCATGACCGAGATGCCGTTGAGCACAGCATGAGCGCGATTGGAGCGGCGTAGGGGTGCCGCTGCATGGATACCGAGTGATAGGCGAACGCCGGCTGCCTCGGCGAGTGGGATCGGTTTCCGTCGCGTTGCTGCGAGGACAGTGGGTTTGTGGCCCGAGTCCTTCAGCGCAGCGTTCACGGTCGGTAGATAGCGGGTGAGTTCGTCGGGCTTGACGGTGGCGACCACTTCCGTGAGGTCGCCGACGGTGCGTTGAACTGCGATGCCGATGTGGTCGCCGTCTGTCGTGACGAGTAGGTCGTAATGCCGAGCCTTGGGTGCCTTTGTGGTGCTCATTTGGTTCGCACCTCGGCGGTCAGGGTGACGTGACCCTGCAAGTGAGCCGGGGCGGCTGTGGCAAGCGGTTTGAAAGCCGGGTCGCTCGGCAGAATGGGCAGTCCGTCCTTCGGCCGGAAGACCAAGTCGTACCGGGTCGTGATGATGCCGGTTGCGTGTTTGAGCACCTTGAAGATGTCGCCGAGCTGTTGGCGGACGGTGTTGTCGATACCGACGTCCTCGAGTAACACGTTGACTTCGCCGCCGGCGACGGTGGCTTGTACGTCCATCGAAAGTGTGGCGTCCCACTTGGGGGCGAGTGGCTGGAGGTCGAGGAGGCTCTGGGGGTCCGAGAGACCGACGCCCGGCCCGAGCCCAACGGACACTGAGATCCATGCGAGGCCCTCGGGTTGCCCGAACTCAGCGACGGCGTCGGCGAGGTTCGTGAACGCGGCGGCCGGTGCCCCGGTGAAGGTGAGTTCGTGCACCGTCTTCTTCTTGGACGTTTGGCCCTGGACACCAGCGGCGACCGCGGCCTGTCGGGTCGCGAACGTGACGTTCGCGTGGGGCGCCTTCTCGATCTGGGCCGGTGTCATCTGCACCGCGTCAGCGTCGAGCGCGCCGGTGACAAGGATCAGGTCGGACATGGGCCCGTCCGCGATCCGCGTGAGGAACGGAAGCAGGTCCTTTTTCTGCGGGCGCTGCCCGAGCCGGGTTTCGAGGGCGTCGTAGAGAGCGTCACCCTCGAGGGACCCGCCGGCGCCCTTCACCACCGCAACAATGTCGGCAGCGCTGAGTGTCTTGGCGAGGATTCCAGCGCTCTCCGCCTCGGAGGGGGTGTAGAGGTAGTGGTCGCCGTCGAACTGGACGGCGGGCGGAGCGTCGCCCGAGGTGTAGGGCTTCTCCGCCAACGCGTCGTAGTACACCCAGCCGTCGTTTTTGATCCCGGCCTTCACCGCTTCGGCGAGCCGGAGCGTGTCGACGGGGATCTCGACGGCGGGGTCGAACCAGAAGTGGCCCAACACGTCGGCGGTGCTGATCATCGTCTGGGTGCCCATCACCTTCTGCTGGATGACGTTCCAGGCCAGCGGGCCCGCTCCCCCGTCCTTGACCTTGCCGACGTCGCGCAGCTGGGAGAGGATCACCTCAGTCTGCTTCGGCTTCACGGTGCCCTTGTCGGCGGGCGACAGGGCGACGTGGCCGAGGTTGTCGGTGACCTTGGCGTTGTTGGGGTAGTAGAGGTGGCTGTAGGCCTTCGAGATCGCGACGCGGACTTCGAGGACGTACTCTTCTTTCAGCTTCTGAACCCTCTTGATCACGTCGGGTCCGAGTTCGGCTTGCCGGGCGTCGGAGTCAACGGTCGCTTCTGCGGCAAGGAATCGCTTCACTGCCGATTTGAGGGCCTCCACCTCATCCGCGTCCGGGCACAAAAACACCAATCCGTTCCGGTTGCGACGATTGCTGCCTGCCTGGCCGGCCTTTGTGGCCATCTCGACGATCTTCGACGGTGCGGGAAGCGGATCGGCGGGGTCGGGGTACACGGCGGAGTCCTGATGGTCGAACACGACCATCTGCAACGACTGGATGTCGTCTATGGCGGCGTAGGAATCGGGGTCGTGAACGAGCGTCACACCGTTGGACGACGCGAACGCCTGGGCGACCTTCGCTGTCACCTCCTGGTTCACGTACGGAACGGGCAGGTTCTGAGCTTCGTCCTGGATGATCTTGTTGACGTTCGGCTCGACTCGGAAGGTCCAACGAATACCGTCGGTGTTGAGGTACCACGCTGACGCGATCAGCGCTTCGAGCGACTCGGTGTACTGCTCAGGCTGTTCGCCGGGTCGGATCGTGCCGAGGAGCACTTCGCCGGTCGAGGCGCCAGCGCCAGCGACCTGGGCGAGAGAGTGGAGGAACGTGGTCGCGGCCGCTCGTTCGGCGAACGGCTCCGGTGCACCGCGGTGCTCATCAACCTCGGCCGCGTGGCTGTCGGCGCCTGCGACGTCGGACTGGGCGACCTGCTTGAACTTGGGACGGTCGAGCTTGGTCGTGAGTTCGTCGAGAACCGTGTCGCTGCTCAAATCGACGTCAGCGACGTTGAGCACGGGGCTGGTCGTCGTGCCCGCCGTCCAAGTCTTGTGGAGAGACATCGCCAGCAGACGAAGTGCGCCGCGGGTGCGCTGGAAGTTCGGGATGGTGGACAGCCGCTTGTCGAGCACTCGGATGAGTTCGGGATGGAACGGGTACGCACGCGTCAACAGTTTTTCGTACTCAGCGCCCTTGTTGGCCTCACCCGGCATTGGGTTGCCCTGCGCAGCCAGACCTTCGTACAAAGATCGGTGCTCGGCAGCGACAGCCGCGACGACCGTGTCGTCACCGACGGTCTCGAAGAGACGTCGTCGGAGGATGGCGGCGATTTCGGTGTCGTCTGCAGGGACGACAACTGCCGCCTGACGTGACGTCACGGAACCGACCTCCGCGAGCGCGTCGCTCAGGAACTGTTGCGCCGCCTGAGTCTCCTTCGCGTACGCGTCGGTGTCGCCTGCAAGGGAGATGACGACGACGAGGTCGGTGCCAGACGCAGCAAGGTGGAACAGATTCTTGAAGAACGCTGGAACCTGCTTCGCCTGACGACGGACGTCGTCGTTGGCCGACTCGCCGATCACCCGAAGGTGGTGAGCGAGTTCGTCGATAACCACAATCGCCTTCGACCCTTTGAGTGCAGCCCGGAGAGTTTCGGTGGACGGCGGGTTGCCGTCCTCGTCGGACTTCTTCGTTGCTTCCCAGACGTCGTCGCCGAGCGAGGCGCAAACAGCTCCCCACAACGTCCGGGTGTGGTGACCGTTGACGAGGAGACCATTCGACGGGTCGAGTGACTCGCCGACGACTGCAGCGAGCCGGATTCCTTCGGGGATCTTCGTCTCGTCGAAACCGGCGAGGAAGAACTCCGGGCCGGGTCGTGCGCCCTTTGCGAGGTGGTAGAGGCCGATGAGCCCGTGGGTCTTACCGCCGCCAAACGAGGTCTGGGACAGCACGACCGGGATCTCGGACCCGGAGACCTTTTGACCTGACAACCGGCCGAGCACACCGGAAAACAGTCGCTTCATGCCTTCGGTCGGGTATGTCAGGTCGAAGAACCGGGCTTCGTCGCCGTAGTTCTTGTTCGAGTCCGGGTCAAACACGACCTGCTCGAGCTTTGCGGCAAACTCGGACACGTCGGTGTTGCCGGCGAGCACATCAGCCCTCGGCGTGCATGTCTCTAGGATCGACTCGAGCATCGGTTTCGTCCGCCTTCTCTGTGTCGCGGAACGTCCGCGCTTCCGCTCTATTTGTACTCGGTTGAGACGTCAGCGACGGGCTCTTGATCGGATGAGCGGAAACTGCCGTGATCACGCTCCCTCGTGCCGACAGCGAGGGGAGCCTCCGGATGGCCGTGGAACCTCACAGGCACCTGTTCGGCCTCAAGGCCCAACAGTGGGTCAGTTCCTCAGCACAGCTGAACATTTGGTCACGGATATTTGCGACTATCCGTGCAAACCTTGAAGTGTCAAGGACTTGTAGCGGCGTACCGATCCTCGTACGACGGCGCTGTACACACGGCACGCCAGCCGGGACCTCATCAACGCACTCGACGACGTCGGATGGCTCACCTGACTGAACGTTGTGCCTAGAGCGTGCCTAGAGCAGCGTGGAACAGCGTGCACTCAGGTAGTCCAACGGCCACGGAATATGAGCCACGAAACAGCCATCTAGCTGCAATGCCGTTCAGTTAGGTGGTCGGATGGTGGTGGTGGGTGGTCCGGTTGGTTGTGGCCAGTCGGTGTGTCGTGCTCGTTTGATGTGCCACTTGGAGTACTTGCGTTTGATCAGTCGCGGGTTGGATCGTCGTCGGCGTATCGGGTTGAGCCGGCGACACAACAAAACCAAGGCGTAGGCCCAACCGTGA
>Ga0209390_10003966_pt1 | contig 22962 bp, 18 predicted proteins | sample BON01_FD_187212 | JGI IMG/M metagenome (GOLD analysis project Ga0209390, IMG submission 187212) | Freshwater microbial communities from Lake Bonney liftoff mats and glacier meltwater in Antarctica - BON-01 (SPAdes) (version 2) | ecosystem: Environmental > Aquatic > Freshwater > Ice > Glacier... | reverse complement strand
GCCAGGGAAGTGTCATGCCTCATCCTCCGAGGGCTTGGAGATGGACAAGAAAAGTGGACGGGAAAACCGTCAGTCGCGGATTGACGCCCGCAAGAGCGGAAAAAATGAAACAGGCTATCGCCAACCATCGAGCCCTCGACCAGATCATCGACGAGATGCGGGAGATCACCCAAAAACTCATCATGCTTTCCCCTGAAACCATTCCGTCCCGGACCCTCAAAAACCCTCCCAAACTCCGCTTAAGTTAGCGCCATTCCCCACGAGGGGGCTTGATCTGCCCTCGGTGGTTGGGACCTCCAAACATTCCTCCGTCAGAATGGTGTCCGGGGGGAGACGGCAGTTGTGACAGGTTTCGAGAAATGGACTTCCGTATGCCTAATGTGAGTCATTCAACTCCCAAGCGATAAGGGTGCGAAGAATTTGCCAAGAGAGACGTATGATCTTTTAGACCAAGGCCGCTTAGGCCGAGTCGGCGCGAGGTTGACAACAAGGCGTGTAGCTTTCGGGCCGCCAATTTGGGGGGCAGACCTTGAGAGCGGATATTTGATACACAGTTGCGTTCGGCGTCGTTCTTTCCCGGCATTGGGGCATGGGTGAAATAGGCTCCGAGACTGTCCGGGCAACCCAGGCCGGGCCTTTCACCGAGAAGGATCAAGCTGAGGGCGGCCGACAGAAGGCCTCCGATCTCATCTTGGCTGGCCACCCGCGCGTGGCGGACAACGAACAGTGGTGCCAGACGCCAGCCATCCTCTTCAAGTAGAGGGAAAAGCTCGTTGAGCAGAGGTTCGCTTTGTTCCATCGCTGCCAAGCTGGAAAGACCATCAGACACGATGATGACGAGGTCAGGATCAGGGAGCCGGGGCAAAGCCGATAGAGCTTGGCGCGAATCTTCTGACAACCTGCGTCCAAAGTCAGGCCTCCGTAAATAGACGGCGCGATCAGGGGCGGCACTCTCCAGCACTATGGTCTCATGTCCGGACTTTCGAAAGCGGGCGGCCAGTTCTTCAGGATCAAACGGGGCTAGGACGGCATCTCTCGCTCTGGCATGAGCGAGCTGGAAGTCCAGCCGCGCTTTTGTCGGCTGGCTGCCTCCTGCTCGGCCTAGGGCGATTCGGGCCGAAGTGAAGCTCCGCAGGTATTCCCAGGGATCAGGCGTTTTCATGATTTGAGGGAAATGGGGTCGGGTGAAAAACCACCAGGGGCCAGCAAGGCGTGTTCTCTCCCAATGGATTCTAAGCGGTTTTCCGGTGAAAAAATCTTCATTCGATGAAGCCATTCCTCGAATTCGGGGGCAGGCTTCAAACCCAGTGTCTGCCGGACATAGTGGCTGTCGTGAAAGGAACTGGATTGGTAGTTCAGCATGATGTCGTCCGCACCGGGCACGCCCATAATGAAGTTGCAGCCCGCCACTCCAAGCAAAGTGAGCAGGACGTCCATGTCGTCTTGATCGGCCTCGGCGTGGTTGGTATAGCAAATGTCACATCCCATCGGCAGGCCGAGCAATTTGCCACAGAAATGGTCTTCGAGGCCCGCTCTGATGATCTGCTTGCCGTCGTAGAGGTACTCGGGACCAATGAACCCGACCACAGTGTTCACCAGCAGTGGCGAAAACTCCCGGGCAACGGCGTAGGCCCTTGCCTCAAGGGTTTGCTGGTCGCAACCATGGTGTGCGCCGGCGGAGAGGCAGGAGCCCTGACCGGTTTCGAAATACATCACATTGTCTCCAAGGGTCGAACGCTTGAGGCTCAATGCCATCTCCCGCGCCTCCCGCAACATTTCCAAATGAATGCCAAAACTTTTGTTTGCCGCCTCGGTCCCGGCGATGGACTGAAAGACCAGATCCAAGGGTTCCCCCCGTTCCATGCATTGCATGGATGTTGTCACGTGGGTTAACACACAGCTCTGGGTTGGAATGTTGTATTCGGAGATTATTCTGTCCATCAAACGGATCAGCGTGGCGCAGGTCGAGGGGCTGTCCGTGGCCGGGTTGATGCCGATAACCGCGTCGCCGCAGCCATAAAGGAGGCCATCGAGAATCGAGGCCGCGATTCCTTTGGGATCATCGGTCGGATGGTTGGGCTGAAGGCGAACGCTCATCCGCCCGGAGAGGCCGATGGTGTTGCGGAACTTTGTCACCACCCGGATTTTCTGCGCCACCAGGATTAAATCCTGATTGCCCATAATTTTGCTGACTGCCGCCGCCATTTCCGGCGTCAGGCCCGGGGCCACTCTTTTCAAGCTCTCAGAATCCGTCGCATAATCGAGAAGCCAGTCTCGGAACTCCCCCACCGTGAGTGAGCGGATGGGAGCAAAGGCCGTTGCATCTTGGCGATCCAGAATGAGTCGCGTGACTTCATCTTCTTCGTAGGGAATCACCGGCTCCTCAAGAAAGGTCTGCAGCGGCAGCTCCGCGAGTTTCATTTGCGCCGCGATCCGTTCCTCGGCGCTGTTTGCCGCCACTCCGGCAAGTTGATCTCCTGAGCGCAGAGGCGATGCTTTTGCTAAAAGCATTTTTAGATCGGCAAAAGAATGGGATCGTTTTCCAAGCTGGAAGTGAAATGCCATGCACGCCGAAGTGTGCATTTTTGATGTCAAAGGCCAAGCTTTGAAGTGAGCCATTCGGGCCATTCGGGTCAGGCATGGTTTCTTGACATGATGAGAGCTTGCTCCCCGCTCCAACCGGGCCCCAAATCCCACGCCTCAGCGAATCCAATTCTCAATTCAGAGATTGTGGGAGATTTCGGGGCCGCCCGGATGTGATCAAAAAACACCGCTCGCCAGCCTCCTCCGTTTCGTCGATCATGAGACCATGCCACACCGCGCGCCCAAGAAGGTCAAAAAGCCCAAAACCGGGGAGGTTGCTGGTTCCCGTGAGGCGCAGCTTGCTGAACAACGCCGCCGCGAGCTTGCCTCGCGCTCCATCCTTTCCCGCCTTCAAAACCGCTCGTCGGAACGCAAATAGTTCCCCCTGGCAGAGCGCAGCGTTCGCAATCCCTGCCGATGGCCTTTGTTCAAAATACTAAAGAGGACATGCGCATCGTTTTCGCTTCCCTCGGCTCGCTCGGGGATCTGCACCCCTTGTTGACTTTGGCCTCAGCGGCGAGGGCCCGCGGACATACCGCGGTCATCGCCGCGTCGGCGTCCTATCGCGAATACGTGGAAACCTTGGGGTTTTTGTTTTGCCGCATCCGGCCAGACCTCGAGCCCAAGCCGGCTTCGGTCGAACACCTGTCCCATGCCCGGCGAGGGCCCGAGAGACTCTTGCGCGAAGAGGTGTTTCCAAAAGTGCGGGAAACTTATGCTGACCTGACTGCGGCAACCCATGGAGCGGATATTTTGGTGGTGGGAGAGCTTCTCTACGTGGCACCTTTGGTGGCCGCCAAGCTCGGCATTCCTTGGGCCAACGTCATCCTTTCCCCGTCATCTTTTCTCTCTGCATGCGACCCTTGTGTTCTCGCCCCGGCGCCCGCCCTCCACGTGCTCCGGCATTTCGGGCGCTGGCCGCATCGTGCCATTTTTGCCTTGGGCCGCATGCTGACTGCGCGCTGGGGAGCACCTCTGACCCAGCTTCGTCGCGAACTGAGACTGCCGGATTCCGGCAGTGCCGTCTTTGACGGAAAGCATTCGCCCCGGCTCGTATTGACCATGTTTCCTGAATTCCTCGCCGCACCGCAAGCCGATTGGCCCAGCCAGGTGGTCCAGACCGGCTTTCCATTTTTTTCCCAACCCGCTCAGTTGGCAGCAGCAAAGGATCTCGAATCTTTTCTCGCCTCGGGTTCGCCTCCGATCATTTTCACCCTGGGTTCAACTGCGGTCCACATTGGTCGGAACTTTTATCAAGCTGCCGCTGATGCCGCCCGGCTTCTCGGTCGCCGGGCCATCCTGCTGGTGGGAAAAACTCCGCCGCCGGCGGTCTCGCCCGAGGTTCTCGCCCTGGACTACGTTCCTTTGGCTGCCATCCTGCCTCGTTGCGCCGCGGTGGTGCATCATGGCGGCATCGGCAGCTGTGCGGAGGCTTTGCGGGCCGGTCGGCCTTCGTTAATCGTCCCATTCGGCTACGATCAGCCGGATAATGCCGAGCGTATGCGCAGCCTGGGAGTGGCTCGCATTTTGCCACGTCATCGCGTCACTTCACAAACGATCGCTGCCGGCTTGAAGGTCTTGCTTGCCGACTCCAATGCGGTCCGCCAAGCCCGCAAATTAGCTGCCAGGATGCACCCGGAAGCGGATCTTCGCCGCTCCCTCGAAGCCATCGAAGCTCTTGTTGCTCCCGAGCAGACGCTGCCGACCAGATACTCTGCAAGCGAACCGCGCCCTACCGAATTGGCGAACCCGATGATGCAACCATGAACGAACCTGCTGACCCTGAAACTAAAACGCGCTTCCGCCGCGAGTCGCTTTTGCAGGCTTGGCAGATCCTGCGGTATCTTCGCCCCTACCGCGCATTATTCAGTGGGGCCATTTTGGCCCTGATGGTCTCCACTTCGCTTGGCTTGTGTTTTCCCTATTTGACCGGGTTGCTGCTCGACAGTTCGATGACAAAGACGGCGCCTACCAACTGGACCGGACAGATCAACACCCTTGCGCTTGTTCTTTTGGGAACACTGGCGCTCCAGGCCTTTTTCTCGTTTTTTTCCACCTATTGGTTTTACCGCTGCGGCGAAAGCGCGCTGGTGGACCTGCGACAAGAAACGTTTGCCAAACTGATCGGCCAGCCCATGAGTTTTTTCGCCCAACGCAGGGTGGGAGAATTATCCAGCCGTCTCTCCAATGACCTGACGCTCATTCAAGACACGCTGACGATGACGGTTCAGCAATTTCTGCGTCAGAGCATGCTTATGACTGGCGGTATCATTTTGGTGGCCTTCACCTCTCTGCGACTGACCGGACTGATGATTAGCACCTTTCCCGTCCTTGTGATTGTCGCGATCCTCTTCGGAAAACGAATCCGCCGCTACGCCCGGGAGGCCCAAGATCAACTGGCCGACGGTGGCACCGTGCTGGAGGAATCCCTCCAGGGAATTGCCAACGTGAAGGCCTTTGGCAACGAGCGATTTGAACTTGATCGCTACGGAAAATGCTTGGGCGCATTCCTTCGGGTGATCTTGAAAACTGCCCGCCTGCGAGCCTCGATGGTGTCGTTCATCATCTTTGGAATCTTCGGCTCCATCGTTTTGGTCTTTTGGTATGGAGCCACCCTGATGCAGGCCGGGGAACTCACCTTTGGCGAACTGACGCGATTCATTCTCTACACGACCTTTGTGGGGGGATCGGTGGCGTCGTTTGCTGACGTTTTCGGTCAGGTACAAAAAATGTTGGGGGCGACGGAGCGGGTGCGCGAATTGCTCGACGAAAAACCAGAGGTGGATCCCGAGACAGCTCCACTCGACTTAGAGCTCCCCCGCCTGCGCGGCGACGTCCGTTTCGACGACATCTCGTTTCGTTATCCGTCCCGACCGCAAACCTCCGTGCTCGATCACCTGACACTGGAAGCGAAAGCGGGGGAGAAAATTGCCCTTGTCGGGCCCAGTGGCGCGGGAAAATCCACCATCGTTTCCCTCCTTCTGCGCTTTTACGAACCTGACTCCGGGCAACTCTTGCTCGACGGCCGCCCCGCCGCAGCGTTTTCGCTGAGCCAGCTCCGCGGCAATATGGCCATCGTGCCTCAGGAGGTTTTGCTTTTCGGCGGATCCATTGAAGAGAACATTCGTTATGGCAAGCCTGGCGCGGAACATGCGGAAATTGTGGCGGCCTCCCAACAGGCCGCCTGCCATGAATTCATCGAACGTTTCCCCAAAGGCTACCAAACCATCGTCGGCGAGCGTGGGGTCAAACTCTCCGGTGGCCAGCGCCAGCGCATTGCCATCGCCCGCGCCTTATTGAAAGATCCCGCCATTCTTATTCTGGATGAGGCGACCAGCTCGCTGGACTCAGAAAACGAGCACCTCATCCAACAAGGTTTGGACGTTTTACTGCAAAATCGGACCGCATTTATTATTGCGCATCGCCTGTCCACCATCCGCAAAGTGGATCGCATTTATGTGATCGAAGACGGTCGCGTTCTCGAATCCGGAACGCACGACGAACTGATGGCCCGACCAGAAGGGCGTTACCGCCGATTGGCTGAAATACAATTCGGCTCCTCCCCACAATCCGTGGAATAAATGGGGTCTGGGCGTTAGGCGCGGATTGAGGGAGAGAAGAGTCTTCCCATCCCTATTGATTGTCAGCAGAATTGCCCCCATGAGTGAGCCAACCATCGCGGCAAGGAATCCGGTCAAAGTCGAACTGGAGGCGGGGAAGACGTATTATTTTTGCACGTGCGGACAATCCGCGAATCAGCCGTTCTGCGACGGTTCGCACAAGGGATCGGAGTTTGCTCCCAAAGCCTTCACGGCCGAGAATGTCGGACCGGCGTGGCTTTGTCAGTGCAAACACACCGCCAACGCCCCCTATTGCGATGGCACCCACAAGACCCTCTGACCGGGGGCTTCCAATCACCTTCAGATTTTCGGTCCAGACCGTCTAAAAGGCCTCCGGCGGTGAATTTTTGAACGGATGGGAAGCCATCAGCGAAGATTGGGACAAAACAGCCGCGATGAAACTCGGCGACTCGGTCAGGCCCAAGGACAGGCATCCGGTCGGACAGCGTGACGATGGGGACGGACTCGGTCGTCATCACCGCCATCTACAATACCGGGACAAGCAATGTGGCGGCTCTTTACAATGGGCCTCTCTCGGGCGCCGTTGAGCCCAGCGCGGTTTGGAATCAGTTGAACCCCATCCTATCGGGTCAAACTGTGACGAGTTCGAGTTTCTACGGTCCGAATACCGCCATATTCAACCCTAGCCTAGGGGCGGGGAATGTGATTGCGGTGGGCAGCTATACTTATGCGGAAAGCACCGCAGGTGCAAATTCGGCTCATGGCCTTTTGTACCAAGGCACCGTTACAGGCTCCGGAACCTGGGCCCAGATTGACGCCACGCCCCTTGTTCTTTCCGGCTCCTTGGCCAATACCATTGCTCATAGCAACATGGGAGACCTTGTGGTCGGCAACTATGATACGACGGAAACCCCGGGCAATGCTTTTATTTATAACCGGATTGCCAACACCTGGACCAATCTGAACCCCGCGAGTTCGACGAGCGTCACCGCCTACGGGATTTGGCAAAGGGAGCAGCTGTTACCACCGGCAATACGATCATCGGAAATAGTGTGCTGGGTTTCTACGACGACGGAAGCTCGCACAGCTTCATTGCCACCGTGCCGGAACCAAACGCCCTGACACTGCTCCCGCTCGCGGCCGGATTTCTGCTCCTGTCTGGACGTTCCCGCCAGAAGGCATAGCTGGCCCATGGCCGCTTTTAAGCAGCTCATCGCTCCGGTTCCTGCGTTCACATTGCAACCCTTTTCCAGACCTACTGCCACCAACCACCCCCGGACAACCCTGTGGAAGCCGCCGTGGCTCGCTCCGATAGGTCGAACCCTTCCCCGGGTTGAGAACGCCGCCCCTCGCTCGTAGGCTCGTCTTCGTTACGTGGCGGAATCGTGTTCATTTATCATTGCGGTCGATCTGGTTCTTTTCCGTTGCTTCCGACCCCACCTCGCCGCGACGCAGTTACTTCATCTTCTCAGCAGGTCAACGGTCCCCGCTGGTCAGGGTCTTTCACCCCGGAGGGTCACGCTGCTCCGCAGCGCACGAGGTTCAAAAAACTCCTTTTCTGTCTCTTGCGTCCAAATCGCCAAAGTGCTAAAAGTTTCTCACGGGCGGATTTCACACAACTTGGAACTGCCCTAAGCCGCCAAGTTTTCTCGAGTCTCATTGCGGGTGTAGTTCAATGGTAGAACGCCAGCTTCCCAAGCTGGACACGAGGGTTCGATTCCCTTCACCCGCTCTTTCGAAGTCGGAAGGCGGAAGTCAGAAGTGGGAAGTTTGATGCACCTGACGCCTGAACTCCCGGGCCGACACCAGACAACCCCGGAGGGTTAGCATGATCTCGCGGGCCTTCTCCCCTCCGGCGTCTTTCGCCGCGATCACTCCCCCGAAATTAAGCTCCCCCCCTCGCAACAGAATCAAAGATTCTCGGACAATTCCTCAATCGTCACGCTTGCTTGCGAAAGGATGCTTGCCAGTGTTCGCTCGTTAACAGCCCCGTGGTTCGGAACCGTCACACGGGCCAGGCCTTTGACAAGCCGGACATGGCTCCCCCGCTGCCGATCCCCAACGAACCCCGGTCGCCGCAAGGCTCGAACGATCTCCGGGCCGGAAAGGTCACGGGGCAATTTCACGCAAAGGCAAGGGCCGGATCTTCCGTGAAGTGAAGCCGGACACGGGCCGGAATCTCCCCCTCGTCAAAATGGCAAAGCACGGCATCGCGGATCATCGTCTGCAAATGGGTCAAGTCATCGCCCTGGGTGGAAATCCCGCCGCCGCGCGGATCATCCCACGATGCCGAAAAGTTGCCGGATTCCCCAGCCGTCACAGTGAAAAGGATTTCCTTCATGTCCGGGAAGGTCGCAGAGATCGTCTCTTGTCGCAAGCCGGAAGGAGCAGCCTGAAGGAGCGAGCGCTGCATGACATGATGCTATCGCACCACGGAGGCATCGCCGGTGTACGCGATGAAAATATGCTGGAATCCGCCCTCGCCAAGCCACCGCAGCTTTTTCACTACGGCCAACCGACGATGCCCGATTTGGGGGCGGCCTACGCTACGGGCATCGTGAAAAATTATCCCTTTCTCGACGGCAACAAGCGCACCGGGTTCATGATGGGCGCGGGTTTTCTGGAACGAAACGGCCTTATTTTTCAGGCCACGGAGGCGGTCCTGCGCACACTGGCCCTTGCCGCCGGAGAGATGACAGAGGCCGCCTATGCGGAGTGGATGAATACAAATTCCAAACGCGCCTGAGCAACCTCACAGCTTTCGTCCGAAAGCTTGGAAGGTGACCCGCGGTCACTTTGAAACATTGCTTCGAAGCGCCGTCAGCCGACAAAGCCAACGCCCTCTGTGAATTGGCATCATATCAAAGCTTCTCCCGCTCATTGGATTCCATAAAGGTTTCCCTAGGTCAGCGGTCGCGGGTGGTCAAAGTCGCCAGGATGGCGTCGAGAACGGCGTCGAGGTGTTTGCTCAGGTCTTCGGCGAGGAAGCGCAGAACCAGATATCCCTCTCGTTGCAAGAGGGCGTCCTTGCGGCGGTCCCGGCGATAGGCCTCGGCGTCGCCCAAATGTTGGGAGCCATCCAGTTCGATCACCAATCGGGCCTTGGCACAGAGGAAATCGACTTCCATCTTGCCCGCTTGGTCGAAGGGAATCGGAAGCGACGTATTGAGAACGAACCGCCCTCGGGTCCCGACCAGAGATTCCAAACGACGGAGGAAAAAGGCCTCACTGGCACTTCGGGCCCGCGCGAATCCGGTGGCGTCTTCGGGAAAGTCCCGCGCGGCGCCGACGAAGAGTTCCGCCAGAGGCTCGGTCACGCCATCGCAAATGAGTCGTTGAACGCTGGCCGCATAGGATGTTTTCCAATGCGGATCGATCGGCAAAGGGACCCCACTGGGCCAACCGGGAACCGCGCTGGCCGGCAGGAGAATTTCATAGCCGATCCCTTCGTAGCCGCGACAACGTTTCTCAAACATCCGCGAGAGCATGGGAACATCGAGGTCGGCATAGTCGTAGATTCGCACCTCGCGTTTGCCATCGCACAGTCGGTGCAGACGTCCGGCGTCGCCCAGATGCTGGGAGCCATCGAGTTCAACGACCACTCCAGATTCCGGCCCGAGGCCGAACATTTCGCGTGGCATCGGAAGGATAAATTTCTAGGATAGCTTCAAGTTGATCTACCTCGACCACAACGCCACCACACCCGTCCTTCCCGAAGTCGTGGAAGCGATGATGCCATGGCTGACCGCGAATTGGGGTAATCCTTCGAGCATTCATGGTCCTGGTCGCGCTGCACGGCGTGCCGTCGAACAAGCCCGGGAGACCGTCGCCGCCCTAGTCGGGGCGGAGCCTGAGCAAGTAATCTTCACCAGTGGGGCCACTGAGGCCAACAACGCTGCCTTGCACTCAGCCGTATTCCGCGATTCCGCCAAACGGCACGTGGTTACCTCTGTCGTCGAGCATTCGGCGGTTCTCACCTATTGCGATTATCTTGAGAATGTCCACGGGGTTGAGGTGACCCGACTACCCGTGGACTCCAATGGGACGCTCAATCCCGACGACCTTCGTGATACGATCCGTCCCGATACGGCGTTGGTCTCACTTATGTGGGCGAACAACGAAACCGGCGTCATTTGGCCGATCTCTGAACTCGCCGCCATTTGCGCCAAAAAAGAGGTTCCATTTCACTCCGATGCAGTGCAGGCGGTTGGCAAAATCTCGGTCTCATTCTCCGAGGGTGGACTCAGCTACCTCACTCTGAGCGGTCATAAGTTTGGTGCAGCCAAGGGAATCGGCGCACTCATTGTGCGCGAGGCCGAATCCTATCTTCCATTTGTCCACGGAGGCAAACAAGAAGGAGGCTTGCGAGGGGGCACGGAAAACGTCGCTCAAATTGTTGGTCTAGGGGAGGCTGCGGGACTAGCAGAGGGGCGGGATCCTGCAATCTGGACACAAATCTCGAATCTGCGGGATCGGCTCGAGTCGGAGATTCTAGAGCACATTGAAGGTGCGCGAGTCAACGGATTGGGATCAAGGCGGCTGCCGAACACCACCAACCTTTATCTGCCTGGCCTGGACGGCGATGCCCTTCTAACTTTTTTGGATCAAAGGGAGATCTGTATCTCCTCCGGTTCTGCCTGCCTCGAGAGTGCGATCACTCCTTCTCATGTCATTCTAGCAATGACATGCTCCCATGATGAAGCATCGGAATCCGTTCGAGTTTCTTTTGGCCTCGATTCCAACTCGACAGACTTGGAAACCGTAGTTAAAAGCATTAGCGAATTTGTAGAATTGATGACGTGAGCGCAGCCCCCGGAATTTCTTTAGAAGCTTTATTTGGAGGAGCACCCGAGACGGTACTCCGACGCTACGTTGGCGACTCTACTGTCGAGGTTCTTTCAGCACTCAATCCGGAGTTGGTAACGCGAGAGAGCCTGGTTCGCTTGGCAATCGGCTCTCTACCTCCCGTACAAGCTATTCGAGACCACGTATTCAGAGAGCAGATCATCGATATGCTCCCTGTGGCCAAGGCCTCCGAACTGGGTTCACGCCTCGGGCTCAGTGTGAGTGTGAAGGAGCTCTTCCCGCAGCTCCAATCGGCATGCTCGAAAAAATCCTCTGAAAGCACGATCTTGAGCTTCTTCGGCGTTGTCCTCCCCGAGAGAGCCGCCGAACTACCGGATGCATCGGAGAAAGACATCAAACCAACTTATGGTCTTTTTCCCCATCAGCGAACGGTCGCCGCGAAAGCTATCGATGCTCTCATCCATCATCCCTACGCGACTCTCGTACACATGCCGACGGGTTCTGGAAAGACCCGGACGGCCATGCACATCGTGGCGACAATGCTGCAGATGCAACCCCAACGCCTGATAATTTGGCTGGCACAAACGTCCGAGCTTCTGGACCAAGCCGCTTCCGAATTTGAGAAGGCATGGAGTGCTCTGGGCGATGGACCCGCCAAGCTTTTTCGTTTCTGGGGCAATCACGATCCAGACATTCAGAATGCACGGTCAGGTTTTCTCGTCGCTGGGTTTGGTAAACTGTACGCACTCTACAAACGTAGTCCTAATCTCCTTCTCAGTTTGGGGGATCGCACATGCCTCACCATCGTTGACGAGGCCCATCAGGCGGTGGCTCCCACGTATCGGGATCTGATTAGCTCACTCTTTGAGAAGAAACCATCGAACGCTCTTCTTGGACTGACGGCCACCCCCGGGAGAACTTGGAATGATCGCAATGCGGACGCGGAACTCGCTGAGTTCTTCCACGGAAAAAAAGTGATCCTTGAAATCGAAGGCTTTACCAATCCCGTCGACTACTTGGTTGCCGAAGGCTACCTCGCAAAATCTCACTTCGCGACTTTGAACTCGGAAGCAGGATTGGAATTATCCGAAGCCGATCTGGCCGAACTTGCCTCGGATGCTGACGTCCCGGAGGGCATACTTGCTCGTCTCGCGGAGAATCATCAGCGCAACATTCGAATCATTACGAAAATCGAAGAGATGTCCCAAAGACACAGCCGAATCATCGTTTTCGCCGCATCGGTTAGCCACGCGCACCTGATCTCCTCGATTCTTGAACTCCGAGGTACGACTTCTTTCGTGGTGACGGGTACTACTGACTCGATCTTGCGTGACCGAATTCTCATCAAATTCAAAGGGGACGATCCCAATCCCGTAGTCATCGTGAACTACGGCGTACTTACCACCGGATTTGATGCTCCAAAGACAAGTGCAGCCCTTATCGCTCGTCCCACGAAATCGCTCGTTCTCTACAGCCAAATGGTCGGACGAGCGATTCGAGGTGTCCGGGCTGGAGGTAATACAGAAGCTGAAATCGTTACCGTAACCGATCCGAATCTCCCTGGATTCGGAGATGTTGCCGAAGCCTTCACCAACTGGGAGGACGTCTGGAGTCCGCCCGCCAACGAAAAAGACTAATGCCAGAAGATATCATTCCCACTGAACTTGCTATTCGCGCCATGCGCGACAGCGGCTATCGAAATACAGCCTACGCTCTCGCGGAGCTGCTAGACAACGCGGCGCAAGCGAAGGCGTCTCTCATAGAGGTTTTCTGTGTCGAAGAAACAGAAATTATTCATGACAGGAAAAGGAAGCGAATCAAAGAAATTGGTGTTTTGGATAACGGAGCAGGAATGTCCGGCCTCGTTTTACGAAAGGCTCTCCAGTTCGGAAACGGAACCCACCTGAACGACCGCTCGGGAATCGGGCGCTTTGGAATGGGCTTGCCAAACTCGTCGATATCTCAAGGAAGGCGAGTGGATGTATGGACCTGGGAAGCCGGCCCGGACAACGCCATTCACTGTTACCTCGATGTTTCGGAAATCGAGGAGGGCACTCTCAGGGAAGTCCCGCCAGCACCGCCCAAACCAATTCCATCTGAGTGGCGTCAACGGGGTAAAGGATTCACTACCACAGGAACTTTGGTCGTTTGGAGCGATCTCGATGAGGATCGACTCACTTGGAAAACCGCAAAATCGACTCTCGCCAATACCGAGGCTTTGATCGGTCGAATGTACCGAAAATTTATCACTAAAGGGGATCTCAGAATTACTCTAAAAGCTTTGGAAGCTGATGGGGATGACTTTCTCCCGGCCACCGAGGCAAGGGTCAACGACCCACTCTACTTGATGTCGAACTCTTCGACTCCTTCACCCTTTGATGGGGATCCCATGTTCCAGCACTATGGAGAGGAGGACACTGAATTTCCAATTGAATTCAACGACGGAACTCATATCGTCACCGTTCGTGCCTCTTGGGCCCGCCTGGAAACTCTGCCCGACAATGGCAAAAATCGCGGTGATGAGAGCTACGGAAAACACGCCGCCCGCAACTTGGGTGTATCGATCGTGCGGGCCGACAGAGAACTCGATCTTGATGCGTCGTGGACCATCAGCTACGACCCCACTGAGCGATGGTGGGGAGTCGAGGTTGATTTTCCGCCTGCTTTGGATGAGGTTTTCGGCGTTACCAACAACAAGCAGGCCGCCAATATATTCTCTCACATGGTTAGCTTTGACTGGACATCAGAAGCCGAACCGGGAGAGGAGCGCTCTGACTTCATTCGCCGATTACGAGAGAACGCTGATCCGCGCGCGGAGTTGATCGGCATCGTGGATCACATCCGCAGCACGATCAAAACGCTGCGGACGCTCTTGCAGGATCAGACGAAAGGACGGCGCTCGCCGGGTAAGCGTCATGACGATACTTCTGTCGAGGATCGCGCCTCGACCAAATTCAAGGAACGAGCTGAGTCAGGGCATGAGACTCCTTCCGACAAAGAAATCTTCGATGACCAAGCAAAAGAGGCGCTTGTAGATGACCTAACGAAGGAGAAAAAATATCCTGAGACCGATGCGCGGGATATCGCAGAAGCCGTTCAAAAACGTAACAGAAAAGTCATCTTCGTTCTCCAATCGAGCGACATGGATGCGTTCTTTTCAGTCGAACAGAAACCAGGAGGAGTCACCGAGATCATTCTTAACCGTGAACATCCGGCGCACGAGCTGCTGATCAAGGCACTCGATGAATCAGTCGATGATTCTACCGAGAGAGACCTGATCGAGAGAATTGGCAATGCGTCGGAGACCATCAAAATGCTCTTCGCCGCCTGGGCACGGCAAGAGATCGAGGACGTTCCCAATCGGGAACGCCTCCGCCGAATGCGCCAGGACTGGGGTCGCATGGCGAGAGATTTTTTGCTGGACGGAGAATGATGCGCCAGTCGATTGGAGAAAATCTCGTCGAAGCCGCAGGAAAGACTACTTCCGAAGCTGTTTTGATTGCGCCCTTCATAAAGGTCGGGGCGTTGACGCGCATACTTGAACGACTGTCCAGTAAGGTTTCGGTGACGGTCTTTGCACGATGGATACCGGGCGAGATCGCTGCGGGAGTTTGCGACCTCGAAATCTATGATCTTCTTGTTGCTAGGGAGAACTCGTTTCTGTTCGTCCATTCACTTCTGCATGCCAAATCCTATCGCTTCGACGAAACCATCTTTATCGGTTCGGCAAATCTAACGGGAAAAGCACTAGGCTGGGCTCATCCCTCAAATCTTGAGATTCTCGCAGCTACCCCAGACTTGCTAAACGAATCTCTGGCTTTGGAGATGCATCTGCGAGCGACCGCAATTCATGTTGATGCCGCCTATCGGGATGAGATCGCGAAAATGGTTGAACTGCTCGCAGATCATGTTCCCATAGATCCGAGTTTTTTCCAAGCCCACCACTCAACCATGAATAATTCGTGGCTACCCACATGCCGGGAGCCAAAGCGTATTTGGTCCGTCTACTCGAGTCCAAGCGAAGCTCGAAGGAGGATCGTGGAATCCGCATATCGAGCGGCAAGCGAGGACATCTGGAGACTCCAGCTTGAAGACGGCCTTTCCTACTCAGAGTTCGAAGAGTCTGTTGCAACAGCTTTGATTAAGCTGCCTATTGTATCCGACATCTCTCAACGTGCTATTTCCGGAATTACAGAAACAGACGCGATCAAACTCATCTCAACGCACACTTCTTCAATCGATACCGCCAACGAACAATGGGAAATCCTACGAGAGTGGCTTATAGAGTTTTTTCCGAATGTGTATCGGCACGAGCCACTCTCTGGGAGCTTTCGGGTTGCGCGTATAGTTGGTTGAAAGATAGGGCGCTTGTGAGGCCTCACTTTTTGATGCGTCTTTTGAGTTCTGTCAAAAATGCCTTCACCTCCTCCATCCTTCTTGCGGGATCAATTGGTATGACATGTATCGAGAAATCATTGAATAGGACCTTGTCTTCGGCATCCAGTCTTTCGTTCGAGGGCACAAGGGCATAATGCGTCGCTGTGTCGCCATGGAAAGCACTATGCAAGAATGAAAGTAGCATTCTAAGATCAGGGTCCCCTAATGAGCAGCCAATAAAGAGAAACGAATTGGTTGTGAATAAAGCTTGGAGTACTGCCTGGTAGCCTATTTCGCGATGGACGAGTTGACGATAGTCTCCCTCCGTAAGCACAATAGACTCTGGATTTTCCTTTGCATCGCCGTGAGCTTTGAGAACAAACCTCTCGCATCTACGGTAATTTGACGCTACTCCGCCGGGACTTGTGTAAGTCAGTACTGGAATGTCGCCCTCGTCGCCGAATTTTTTCGCAAAAGTTCGCTCAATCAAGCGGTCATAGTTTGTTGTAACTATTGCTCTCCACGGAATTTGAACGAGCGTGTCATGAATTTTGTTTGGTTTCACGGCATTATCCGTGAAGCGTCGCCCCATAAAATCTGTGAATGTCTTCCCAAGCTCGTTTCTTAACAATTGCGCCAAAGTGAGCCACTTGCTTCTGTCTTTGAGAAGTTTCTGTGCATCCTTGATCAGCCCTTCGGGCACTCCAGGTTGCCCCTTGAGCTGATCGATCAATTCGCCAAGTAAGCCGCTCCACGACGGAAGACCGCTAATGACGGAAATTCCAGCGCCCACGAACAGACTTGCGCATTTGTTCTCAAATGCGCTGCAAAGCTCGCTTATGGCTCGCTCCTTTGTATGGTTAGCGCTCACGGGGATATGATAGATGCATTTAGATATTTTTGCCTCGTCTCTAAACTGTCCTTTAACGCGGCTCCTGCTTTATAGCAGTTAATGTACTCGTATAATAATTCCTTATTAGGCGTTCGGCATGAAGGGCTCAATAGAATGTGTTGGTTTTTTAAATTCTCTTTCCGGAAGCCCTCGATTTTGGAGAGAGCTTTCCCAAATGTTTTGGCGTCAAGGGACGGTGTCTTAGAGATGCTTGACAAGTAGAAAATCATAGAATCTACAAAGGACCATTTATTTCTGAATACTTTCTGCTCAAATTTAGCAACATCAGAAAAGAAATTTAGCGCATCATCGATTGCGCGCATATCATCAAGATTCAAGCCTCGCTTAGCCTCTAATACATATTTTCTCAAAGATGGCGCCTTGATATCTTTTAGTTCACTTTTCTTGATGTAGTGAACGTAGGCGAAAATGTGGGTCAAATAATCATCCCGCTTATATCTCGAGTCACGGATTCCTGCCACTTTGAAGAATTTGTGATTAATCGCAATCGCCCTAAGGTCACGAGGAGCTGAACTCGGAAGCGCATTTCTGAGTTCAGCGGGGTTTAGCCGCTCGCCGAGTTGAAGTCGCTCGAAGAGAGTTCTTTTGAACATGGGGCGGGCTCCTTCAATTAGGGTCACTGTTAACGAGAAGGATTCAAAATTGGCGAGCTCCGTGTCGTTGAGATCCAAGCACAAAACCTTTTCATTGTCGGGCCGCCCAACAATATCGCCTGGGATGGCAAGTTTATTTTCTGCAAAATCGAGAATGGCGCGGACTCGTTGTTGTCCGTCGATCACTTCATAACGCGAATGATTGGAGGAAGTGCTTTTTGAAAAATAGATTTTAGGTAGATCGTAATTGCGGAAAATCGAGTCCAAAAGCAGCTCTTGTTTGTCGGGGCGCCACGCCGGTCCACGTTGGTAGGCAGGATTTAAATCGATTTGGTTGCGCTCCGCAAGAAGTTGGCGGATCGTCCATAGCTCTACTTTTGAATTCATTTTTGGCACATCAAACATGCCTCCGACTTAGCTGTAGGTGCTTGCCCAAAAACTGATGCGAGCTTTCCATCGGGCTTCGGAGATGCCTTCCGGATGCCGGCTTCAATCACCCGAGCGCGTTCCACGGGATCGAGAAGCGAACTCAGCGGGGCACCTTCCATCCAAGTGAACTGCTTGTTGGGGTTATTTGGATCGATTGTTTCATATTCCATTGCCTCATGAAAATACTTCGGATGGGTTTCAAGCAGCTTCGCCCACTCGAATGGCGTTTGGAAAAAACAGAACGTGCAGCCTGAATTTGTCCGGCCCCATTTCATGAAAGTCGGAAGTCCTAGTCCGCTATCTTCGAGAATTTTGATCACTCCATCGTAGTCGATGCCCGCTTCTTTCAGTGGGTAGCGGGTCTTGATGTTCGGCTTCCGGCTGATGTAGCCGATGCGATCTTCATCCGCTCGAAGTCCTACGTAGCTGACCACATTGTCATCGCCGACGTGGGTCTCAAAGGGCTTCAGTTTCAGATATTTTGTGCACCAACGGTTCTGTGGTGATGGCAGATATCCGCCGAAGAGTTTGTGCCAATGATCAAAGCCACCCTTGGCATTTAGGTAAATAATCTTTGAGCCGAGTTCAGCTTCTAGGCGGGCCAAGTATTCATAGGTCTCGGGCAGTTCTTTCTGAGTATCGCAGAAGACATACTCGGCTCCCACAAGCTTGAAGTGCTCCAACCCTTTCACCCGGCCTGCCATGAGTAGAGACAGTGCAGAGCTGTCCTTGCCTCCGGATACGTTGAGAACATGGCGGACTGGACGGTCGTTTTCAAACTGGATGTTAATTGGAGTCATACATCGTTTGGTAAGATATCCCATAGAAGTCGAGAAAGAGCGGCAAGCGAAATCTGGTCATTGGAAGGCAGGTTCGCTCGAAGCATGCTCGCAAGTTTTTCCACATCCTTCGCCTGTTTTGGCGATAAGTTGAATACGAGATTACGCTCTAAACCAGTTCGAGGTGTGACCGCAAGCCGGATGGCGGTGTCGGGTAATTCACCGTGTTTATCGAAATAGGTAGCTAGGACGCGGTTGAATTGCGCTCCTAGGGCGTATATTCGCTCACGAAAAACGAGCTCGTCGCGATCCTTCCATCGACTTGGTGGACAGCTGGTGAGGAGGCTGCCGAGTGCCTCCAGCCATTCCGCCTCGGTGTTGCCGGTATCAATAAGCTTGAGGCAGAAAGCGCGAAAATCTGGGTCTCCCAGTCCGACGAGGATGGTTTCGGCGGATTCTGAAATCGCTTCCCGCCAATCATCGAGAGACTCCTCGAATCCGAAAGCCTCGAGTATCGCTGTGGCCATTCTGTCCTGAAGCTCGGGAAAACAACGTCGCAGTTCCCCGATGGATTTTGCCAGGACCTTGGCCAATTGCTCTGCATCCGGCTTCGTCTTTGGCTCGTTCTTGAAGCCCAATGCTTTCGGGATCTCGTGATAGACGAGTTCAACCGGTTCTCGCGCTGCCTCGATCGCTCTGCGGAGCGCCAGGGACTCGGAAGAAAGTTTGTCGGTATTCCGAGCGTATTCCGGTAGTCCGGCGACAAACAAGTAGAGAGGTCGAACGATGGAGAGTAGCTGCGAAGTCTCCGCTCGATCTGACTCAACAACTGCGGCGAGTTCGCGAATGAGCGCCTTGCGGACGCCGGTGATCTTGCAAAGCTGGAACTCGAAGGTCTCCGGGCGTTTCGCGAAACGTGACAAAAGGAATTCCTCAATCTCAGGTTGGAAAACGTTGTCCTCGTAAACGGCAATTTCGGGTTCGTGGACGATGAAAACCACGAGCAGGAGAATCGGAATCAGACCGTCCCGCACGCCGTAAGGGGCCGAGCGGAGGAGGGCGTAGAGTTCGGAAACCTGTATACGGCGATCCGGCACTTGCTCCAGGTGCGCCACCACCGCGTCGAGTGCGGGTTTGAGCTGCAAGGGATCCCCTTCGGCTGCATTTTTCGGAAGTCCGATGGTCCAGCCATCCTTTTCTTTTCGGTGGATTCGACCTTCGCGAAGAACCGAGAGATATATCGACTTCTCAGGCGGTGCCTTGTCCATGGGCATTCCGAGTTCGGGATCCGCGCCCCGCTCAAGCATCACCTTGAAAAGCTTCTGACGGGCGGACGCGGCCGCCGCACTGATGGAGTGGCGGTTGACCAGCTCGTTCAGGATACGTGGAGCCTCGTGAAAGAGGTCGTCGCAAAGATTCGAGAGGAAGGTCTGTAGGGTGCCATCCACAACCAACTCCCCCACGTTTTTTCCGGCGTGGAGCCACGCAATACCTCTGGTCGCATCTGCGGCATCTCCCGTCCGAAATCCTACGTAATCCTGAATTCGATTTTCGAGGATCTGGCGGCTCGTGGTGACTTGCCTTTGAACTTCCTCGCCGGCGAAGCGGTCGTCCTTGAGTTCGGGCGTGTGTCGCTCAACCCAAAGCCATCGCTCCAATTCGAGTGCCGATCCCGCCAAGGAGTCAAGCGGTGGGCTAATCGCGACGACCAGACCTTTCTCCTCGCCGTAGGACGCGGCAATTTGTTCGGCAGCATTTCGCTCGGCAGCTGATTCGCAGAGTACAACGGCCACGACACCATCGGCCTGGTGACTCTTGGAAAGACTTGAATGCGCTGGCTTGAAGCTCTCTGCACCGAGAAAGCGGACCTCGAAGTGGCGAAGATTGCCTGTTTGGATGTAGTGCCGCCGGGCGACAATCGGGCGGGCGTCCAAGCGATCTCGGACCACGTATGCGATCGGCGATGCGTGCGGAAGTGCTTCGCGAGCGGCCTCGAAGCGTTGCTCAAGATTGACACTTGTGTAGGGCCAGAGCGCGTAGCCTGCCGTGCCACGGTTGAAGAGGATATTCCGCTGGCATAGGAGCTGGAGCTGTTCGCCCAAGTCGCCGGCGGCTCCGGTCGCGAGCGCGAGTACATCCTGGGTTGGACGCAGCTCGGGAGACTCGATGACATTGAGGATGCCGACGGTTTTCAGCAGGGCGAGCACTGCGGCTGGTTCACCGTCAGCGCTGCGAATCACTGCATCGATATGGGTCCAATGGCTGCGGAAGCTCTGCCCCGTGAGCTGATGGGCAAAATTAAAGACCGCAAAGTCGTAGAAATCAGCAAGGCGATAAATAGCATCTGCGCTTGCAGCGCGTGTCGCAAAATCCTGGAGTGCAAATGGTTCTGAAGAAAGAAGGAAGCTGAATAGCGAGCGTTCATTCTGTCCGAAGCGACGGAAGAAGCGTGCGAGCACGGGGACGACAGTCGGATGCAACGGATAAAGCTCAGGAGCAATGTTCGCGAGTGCGGTTTTTGGAGCCGAGGGGCCGAACATGCCGAACTCGATCGCGTTTCGCATGTCTTCATTGGCCCGGCTTTTCCAGCCCCGGAGGCTTTCGTGCTCTATCTTAGCCGAGAGCGCAGCGGCGAGAAGAGTTGCGACCTGACCGAGCGGCTGGGAAAATGGCACCTCCTCGAAGCGCTCAGCAATCTTCGCCCACTCACGCTGCACGGTGGAAGGCAGCCTTTCAGCATACTCTGCGAAACCCTGGTGAAGAAGTCCGAGGGTATAGAGCGGGTGGTTCCTACTGCGGCTTGATGACTCGGCGAGAGTTTGGAGGAAGAAGGCGTCCTGTCGCTCTGGATGGAGCGACGAGTATTCGAGGAACTTACCGAGTTCGTCGATGATCAGCAGAAGCCCGCCGCTGAGTTCTTTTTCGACGATTTCCTGGCAGGCTTCTTCGATGAGACTGATAACGAAGCGATCTTCGAGCCCACCAAGCTCGAGGGCTTCGCTAATTTTATCGCTAATGCGGAGTTTTTTCCGGCCATCAATGGACCGGAAAAGCGTATCTTGAAGCCCGCGCAGTAGGGCTTGGGAGATCGGTTCTCGCGATCCTGTGATAAGGACAGGGAGGAGTTTGGGGGTATTTGAGCGCAGACCGAGGTTTTCACGGAGCTTACGGATTGAAGGCGGCAGTTCCTTGGAAGAACGCCCAAGGAGGTTGGCGAGAACGAGCGCGAAGCTGGATTTCCCGGAACCGAAATCCCCGGTGATCCTCCAAGCACGTTGTCCCGACTCCGGACGAAGGGCTGTCCCGATGCGCTTCAAATGTCGCTCGGTCTCTTGGGTGGCGACGTAACCCTCCAGCGCTTTCGCGTCCAGGAAATCCCGCTCGAGATTGACCGAGCGGAGGAAACGGGGACTGATACGAAGAAGTTCGCTGATGGCAGTGGAGGACATTGTTAGAAGGGGTAGATGGCATCAAGCCGATCTACAGGGTCGACTGTACGTTTGCGCCAGAGCTGCTGCATAGATTGCGATTCCTCAAAGGATATCGCTCCTTGAGTGGTGGTGGAAATGGATTCAAGGAGGGCGCGAATCGACGCCTCCGGGAGTTTAAAAACTTGCCCTGGGCTATTTTCCCCCGTGGAGATAGGCCGGAAGCCGAGCGATTCGTCGTCCGCATACAGGCTATTCCGCCAGAACTCGTCGATGCAGTAGGCAAGCAATGCGGAAGTAATTGCGGGCTTCGGCTCCTTGTTGAAGGAGTAGATCTTCTCTCGGTGGTTGTCTGTGGTCAGGCGTTCCCCTACGACCTGGATAAGATCCAGTTCGGTCAGGGGGCAGTCGAGATTGTCCTCGGCAATTTCCCCTTTCCGGCCCTTCGAGGGCACGTAGGAATTGATGAAGACTTTGAGCCCATCGCTCAGCGTGCGCTTCGAGCGTTTTGCTTGTTCGGGCGAAAGACCTCGTTCTAGGAACGCGTTGGCCTCCGCTTCGCCGAACTCGGCACGATGCCAGTGGCTCAGCATTTGAGTCCAGTGGAAGATTGGCCTAAAGGGATTGGTCGCGATCTTCCAGTGCAACAGCCAAAGTGTCTGAAGACGTTCGAGATAGGCGTCATGACCTTCGTAGCCGAGTAGTCGGGTTCCGAATGATGTGACGCGGTGCCCCGTCGGTATTTCCTCTATAATCTGTGCGGCTTCCGCCCAGAATTTGGCCGAGCGGACCATGTTTTTCCCGACGCCCAATCGGACCATGGCGGCGTCCTCGTCCTTAAATAGAGATGCCCCGTCTTTGGTGGACAGTTCCTTCACCACCTTCGGTAGCCATGCGTATCGGCAAACGAAGGTTTCGTGGCCGGAGTAGCGGGGGCTGGATTTCAAGGCCGTCATCAGTTGCAGAGGATCTTTAGGAGTTTCTGAGAGTATCGTCGAGCAAGTAACGCGGGAGCGCACGACCTTTTCACCGGAGGGGGAACGGATATTCATTCAAAAAACGCCAGTTACTGGCTGAGTGTTGGGGGGAGGCGGGAAATATGCGGCCTCCGACGAGGGCAGGGATCACCCGGCGGAGGAATTCAAAAGGCACGATCCCTTTGCGTGCAGGCACCCTTCGCAAAGGACGCCGAGACAAAACTCTGTGAACAAATAATCTCTCACGGTGCCCCGTTTCGAAACGAATTCTGCACCCGGATGCCGCCATAATCCTGAGTGTCACTCAGGGCTTCCGAATAGATCACCAAGCATTCGTATCGGCGAAAAACAACCAGACATGTCCACCGTCGACAGGTTTCCAGATAGGCGTGGGCATCACGGCTCCAGGCTTCCCCGTCGAAATCCACCGCAAGAAAAAAACAGCTCTCGTCGAGCAACATCGGATACACCCCCATGACAAAGGGCTGACCGTTTT
>Ga0209390_10003965_pt1 | contig 22968 bp, 21 predicted proteins | sample BON01_FD_187212 | JGI IMG/M metagenome (GOLD analysis project Ga0209390, IMG submission 187212) | Freshwater microbial communities from Lake Bonney liftoff mats and glacier meltwater in Antarctica - BON-01 (SPAdes) (version 2) | ecosystem: Environmental > Aquatic > Freshwater > Ice > Glacier... | reverse complement strand
ATTCGTCCAGGGTTTCTTTGCTCATCGTGGCGGGCATTCGCCACGGTGTCCGCTATTATGAGGCAATGGAACCCATCCGCTCTTTCCCGAGATCCCGCTTCGGTGTCCTCTTCAATGAGGCAACACGCAGTCGGCATCTGCTTGGAATCTGAAGTTGCCGCCATTGCACACACGGCCTAACATTCGCAAATGAAACTGCGTTTGGTTGTCGAGTTTGACGGTGAGACCGGTCGGTGGTCGGCTGTGTTCCCAGAGTTGCCCGGATGCGCCTCCGCCGGTGATACGGAGGACGAAGCCATTCACAACGCAAATGAGGCTCTTGCGTTGTGGTTCGAGCCGTCGTCCGAACCCCTGCCCGTCGGTGCCAGGGTCGTCGAGGTCGCCCTGCCTTGAGTTCGCATTTTCCAGTCTGCAGTGCCCGGGATGTCACCCGGGTAATGCGAAAAAAGGGCTTCTCCCTTGTTGGCCAAAAAGGCAGCCATCAGAAGTGGCGACATCAAAGCGGTCGCCAGGTGATCGTGCCGGACCACGGCGGCAAGCCCCTTCCGATAGGCACGCTTAAGAGCATCATTGAAGGCAGCGGCCTGGCTGTGGAAGACTTTCGTTGAACCTGGTCTGAACGCGCCATTCGACGCGTTTTTGCGGTATCCCGCTTTCAATCGCGCGGCCATCCAATGCGATGTTTTTCCTGCCGGCCCGGCGCAGTTCGCTTCTGACGTTCTCCGAAACCTCAACTAGACGGTCAGAACGATTCGGGCCGTGGCGGACCGACATAGGGTTTCGCACCGAAATGTTTGTTCCGGGTGCGGTCCACTTTCAGGAGAGCCGGGTCGGTGGTTTCGGGTGCAGTGATGAAGCCGTGATAACGCCCCATCCAATAGGCGAGCAGCCAGGCGCCCGGTTCGATCACGTCGCGTCCGCCGGTGCCGCCGTCGGCCTGCATGGTCCAGTGATCCCAACGCATCGGCTCGGTTTCACGCGGCGAGAACGGGCGGATGCCGGCTTTGTAAACGGTGTATCCCAACGGCGTCCGGAGATCGGCCCGGTGGGAATTTTGGAATGACCAGACGATGAGATCGAGCGGCCATTCCCGAAGATGCTTCACCGATTCGCCAACTTCGCAATCGTTCCCGGTGAGGGAGCCATAAACAAAATTAAACCAGGGATTCTGTTCAATGCGAATCACCTCGTAGCTGCGTTCCAGACTGCGGCGATACGTCGCCCGGAGCAGGGGATCGTTTTCGTAGGTGAGCAAATTCGCATAGCTCCAGAGGGCCAGCCCGTCGAGAAAGTGCAGGACGCCATCCGGCGGGAACGTGTTGCGTTGGCGGAGCGTGTGATCCGGGTAGCCCATCTCCACCAGTTGGCGATACGCTTCACCGGCCCGGGCATCACCCGCAAGAACTTCCGCTGTCTTCATGAACGACAACACCTGCAGACATTGCAGCCCGCGATCATACAGACCTTCTTCGGTGGTAAAATACTCCGGACTCCAGCGGCCCCAGCGGGTCGGCTTTCCATCGACGTCAACCAGGTTCCAGCCGTTGTCCGTAAGGTGGTTGGCAATGCTCGCAAGATGTTGTTTCGCCTGGATGATTTCTTCGCCCTGCGCAACGTGTTCGAGGAAGAGTTTCGTGGCGTAGAAATGGGAACAGACCTCATCGCTGGAAGTGTCGCCCTTCCACTCGAACAATCCATCGGCCGTGTCGTGCCATTCAGCCGGTGCGTCGCCTGATCCGTGATCGGCCTGATGGCCGATCTCACCCTTGGCCCAGACTGAGCGTGCGATGAACCCGGGCATGGGCGTCATAGTCTCAAGCCAGCGGAGCGCCCGGAACGTGTCAACGGCGTGAGCGCGCGCCTCGGGATCCTTGGTCACGGCGTATCGATAGGCTTGTGCGGCGAGATAATTTCCCGTGTACCCACCGTCGTTGTCGCTGACTTCGCGAACGTACTGTTTGAGCCCTTCATCCCATTCGAGCTTGTAGGTGAAGCCGAGCCGGTGCTGTCCCCATTCGTCGAGGTGTCGTTCATAGTAGTCCGCTTTTTTCTGCAACGTGTAATCCTCGTATTCGATGATGCCGAGCCCCTTGGCGGTGGCGATGTAAACGACACGGTCGGCCGAGGCAATGGCGTTGACCTGTTCATCCGGCAACCAGCGTCGTCCGGCGAAATAGTGGAACTCTCCGTTGACCATCCGGATGGCGCCGCGACTGGTGCCGACCCAGAGATCGTTGTCAAAACCGGATGCCAGACAGGTCGTGTCTTCGTAGCAGAGCCCTTGCTCGCCACGAATGCTGGTCAACGACATGCCGCGCAGCAATCCCAGTCCGCGATCGGTGGCGATGTAGAGCGCGCTGCCCTGGCTCAACGCATCACGGGTGTTCTTCGATGGCAGGCTGCCCCAGTCCCACGTCTTGTCCGACCCCCATTGATAGACATTGAGCCCGCCGATTCGATTTCTGTCGTAAAACGTCAACCGACCATTGCCCTGTACGTAGAGAGTTTCGTTGTGCGAAATAACGAGGGCGATTGGAAACGGCGCGTCCGATTCGGTGAGGGGTGTCAGTTGATCGCGGTCAACCCAATGAAGCTTCCGACCGCTGGCGACGATGGTTTGTCCGAGATGATCGGTGACGTCCGTGGTCGGTTCATTGGAAATCTTCGTCCATTGTCCATTCTGAAATCGGTGGAGACCCGGACTCGTGATCGCCCATAAAGCATCGCTGGTTGCGACAAGTCGACGGACCGGCACGGTCAGTTCGGTCACGGCAATCAACCGGTTGCTGTCGAGTTTGAGAAGTCCCTGATCCGAACCGGCGAAAACCTGGTCCTCAAAAATGGCGACCGAAGTCAGCGGACTGGACGAGGAAACCTGGCGACCAACCTCCTGCAAATAGACCGCGTCCGGCACCGGTTTCCAAAGCTGCGGAAGCGGAACGCCCGAAGGGGAATCTGAGGCGAATACTCCACAAGCAAACGCAAAGAAAAGAAACGGTTGAGTCAATTTGGTGAACGGACGAGTCATGCGGGACGCGACAATGGCGTGGCGACCGCGCGGAGTAAAGTCGTGAGATGGAGAGGGGTGCGTTTGAAACTGAGGGTCAAGGTGGAGTGAGTTCTCCGAACGAACTTTGAGCGCAAGGGGGCGTGCTCACTTCTCCGGCGTTCTCTCGCCCGTGCTCCAAGCCCTCCGGCGGTTCGCCGCCCTTCTCCATGCGCAACGGAACGGGATTCCGTGGTTCCCCCCAAGACTTCGCAGGCTCGTTCGGAGGCCGAAGGTCGGCTTCCCGTCGCCCCACCTTCAGGGCATCCCGTTGACCCTCACTTTCAAACACAACCAAGAATTGAACAGTTTTGGTTGACCACGAAGGCACGGAGAGCACCGAGAGCTCGGAGAAAGAACGTGGAAAACTGATCACTGTTCTTCACGACTGGTCGGGCAGCGTCGCTCCGCGCGCGCCGCCGGGAGCCGCGAGGGGCATCAGACGGTCATCATGTTTGATGAAAGACCGGACCCAGAACAGCCCAGGGCGAACCGTGTGGAGCAACGTTCCGTTCTTCTGCTGAATGCGGTCTTCCTCCGCGCTCTCCGTGTCTACGTGGTAAAAAATTCAGTTACTCCGCCGGGATCGTGTTCAGCGTATAAAAAAACTCATCGTGCCAGAGGAGACCGCCGTCGGTGCTTTCCAGATCAGGGATGAGGAAGCGGGTCACGTAGCCGGGTTTCAAGCCGTCGAGCTTCAAATGGACGCGAAGTCCGTCCTGGCTCAGTTCTGCGGACGTGACCGCAATTTCCGTCGCGCTGCCCGGGTTGCCATCGTGGTCAAACTCCGGCGAACCGTAGGTCTGGTGATGCTTGTAGTTAAACTGCGAAACAAAATAGCTCTCCGGATCTTCGGCAAATTCTGTGAGTTGCGGTTTTGTAAAAACCAGTTCGAACCCGTCCGGCTTGGCGTGAACTTCCTTCACAGCAAACGGTGTTTCGCCCGTCCAAGATACCCGCTCCAAGGATTGCTCAAACGGTGCCGCCGAGGCCCATGCCTTGTTCTTCACGCCACCCACGTAGAGGCGTCCTTTCGAATCGAACGTCATGCGGTTTGCGCCGGACCCAAGTCCTTTCATAAACGGGAACACCGCGCCCTGCCAGTTGCCTGCCACTTTTTCCAACTGTACGCGCAGCACGACGGCATTCTGAAAATCAGCGGCCAGCATCTGGCCACCGAACGGACCGAACCTCTCTGCGGGGACCGTGGCAATGCCGGAAACCGACGGTGCGAAAGCGCGCGGAAACCAGACCGCTGGCGGAGTGAAATCGTCGGGCGGTGTGTCCCACATTTCCGGCGGCGCGGGGGTGGCGGTTGGGTAGCCATAGAATCCGCCGGGTTGGATGTGGTTCAGTTTGCAGGCGCCGATCCAGTTTCCCTGGTTATCCGTCGCGAAAAGGTCGTTGGCCGGACCGTATAAGCCGACGCCATTGGGCACACGCTGGCCACCGGCAATGCCTTCGACGGAATCGCCGTCTGGTGAGATCCGAATCATCCACCCGGCATATTTCACATCCTGCCGCGCGCGCTGGGCGGGTAATGCGAGGTAAAAATCTCCGGTGGAATCCACGGCCGGACCAAAGACGAATCCGTTATAATTTCCAGTGTAGTCCCAGCCATTGTTGATGCATTCAAACGTGTCCGCCCGCCCGTCGTTATTAATGTCGCGCACCCGCGTGAGCTCCGATTTTTGAGCGACAATGATCTGCCCATCAACGACAGCAAGCCCTTGCGGTTCATTCAGACCCTCGGCAAACAATCGATAGGTCACATTACCGACATCGCCCGATGGATTTCCAACGATCCAGATTTCGCCAGGCCAGGTGCACACCGCGAGATCGCCATTGGGCAACCAGTCCATGCCGGTGACCTTGAGTTCAACTTCCGGCGGCAACGGGAATGATTCGATGGAATAGAAATCATCGCCCCTCGCCGGGCGAATTTTCATGTCGGAGACGGAATGGCGTTCCGGCGAAACCGGTTCTCCGGTCGCGTTAGGATTCACGCTCCGCAAGTCGTCCAAAGCACGTTCGACAAATATCTCGTGCAAACTCTTGCTCGAAAATATTGAATGAAAAATGGTCGCCAAACGAATGGTAATCGTGTCCTTGTGCGGTGGAATCTTGAGCAGGACTTGGGTCAATGATTCGGTGACCTCGGTGATCTCTAAATCGCTGGCACCGCCGTTGGCCACATTTTTCCTGACCGTGTAAGTGCCTTCGGCGGTTTTGCGAACCAGTTCGGAGTCGGCGTTTGAGTCCAACGCGATCCAGAACGTTCCAGCGTCGGAATCGTGGCGCGCCCGCGTGGCGTCGTCGGATACGGTCACCGCCTCGTTTCCTGGAGCGAATAGAACCGTATGCCAGATCGTTTCTTTGGAGGGATCAATCTCGTAGATCGTGCCGAAGCCAGGTTCGATTACCGCCAACGGAACAATCGTTTCCCGAACTTTCACCGCGTCCCCGGACGCGTTTGACAGTTCGAAGCGAAACGTGGTCCGATCATCAAAGTGTTCCATGCCCCGGTATCGCGATCCAGCGGCAGAAGTTTGAAACAAGCCGGGTTGATCACCGACCGACCACGGAAAAAGAGAGCGGGAGGTGAGGTATGGCTGACCGAGGATGGAGCTGGTAAACGGTGTTTTGCTGCCCGTGTGCGGGGTTCCATTGACCTCCAATCCATCGCCCGACCAGGCGGTGTGAATCCGAAGCAGTTCCGTGTCGAACGCGAGATGGTGGTGGTCGGAAAGCGGGACGTAAATCGAACGCGGTGCCTCCGCCAGCGGCGTGTGGCGAACGATGGGCTTTGTGGGATCGGCTGCCCTGCCAGCCATCGGGAAGACGAACAAGGAAGCCATGGTTGCGTACAAACACGACCAACACGCTGATCTGTTGAGCCTATTGTTTTTGTCCTCCAGGCACTGGAAAGAGACCGTTCTTGCGCTGGAGGTATTGGTTGGTTTCGTTTTCAAATCCTTGTGGTGTGGCGAATCAAATGTTTCGACAGTTTATTTACCATCCGGAGAGATGAGTCTCACGTTGGGGAAGTAGGTTTGATAACGTGAGGTGTCTCGCGTTACCAAGGTCAGCCCGGAACACTCGGCATGTGCTCCGATATAGAAATCGGGCAGGGGAGATGTCTTGCTGCCACTCCGCTCGCGGTATTTGACGAACGCCTCCGCTGCTCTCCAACCGGCTTCGTAGGGAAGCCGGAGGCGACTGAAAATGCCCGGGCGCAGCCATCGATCCAGCGCAGCTTGGGATTCAAATGCCGGTGCGATCTCGGCATAGATGATGGGATTGATCTGCACCTGTCCTTCTCGGGCGGCCTGGCGAAACTGATCTCTGGACCACTCCAGCCATCTGGCATCCGCTGTGATGATATCGAGCAGAACATTGGAGTCGAGCAGTCGTGACATCACTTTTCTCCGCGGGTGAGGTTCATTATTTTTGCCGTGGTCGTGCTGCCACGAGCCACTCCGGTGGCATCCCTCAACCATTCTTCCACCGGATCACGTTGTTCGCTTTTCGGTCGGAGAATCACGGTTCCACCCTCAGCCACGAACTCGACGTCCGTTCCGGGTTTCAGTCCAAACTCATCCCGAATTGGGAGTGGAATGGTCACCTGACCCTTGCTGGTGATTTTCATGAAAAAGTAATACTTTTCCGGGTAATACTTTTCAAGTTGTTAAAAGTGATTGCTGAATTCTTGGGGACGATGCGGCACAAAGTCACTCGTTCGGCACTCGGACGGAAAAAGTTCAGTTGAAAACGAACCGAGGTGTTGATGGGGCAGCACCGGCAAGGTGGAACTCGAGTCATTCCCGATCTGGCACAAAAAGGGCGGCTGAATAATCAGCCGCCTATCTGGATTCCTAAATTCCTACGTTCCTTATCAAGCAAACGAGTTCTTCCGATACGCGCCCATTTGCGGGGCATCCGGATTTACTTCGGGACCGAAGTATCGGAGACAGACCATCGGTTCGGTGCTGCTGGTGTTCTCGAAGGTGACTCCGGCCTTGGCTCCGGCTTCGGTACAGAAATATTCGTCCTCGGTGAGTTCGACGAAACGAATCAGTTTCGGGCTGTTGAGCGGCTGACCATTGATGGTGCCTTTGCCCTGCGTGCAGATCAGGCCATAGGCGCCCTTGTCTTTCACCGTGCATTTCTGGCCGGGATCAATCGTGATTTCCTTCGCGGTGAAATACTGCGCCTTCTTGATGCGACCATAGACGATCCAGCGATCGACGTATCCTTCGGCGCGCGTGTCGGCGACGGGCACGGGTTCGAGGTAATGGTTGTCTTTGAAATTGGGATCCAGGTTTCCTTCCCAGTCGAGCTGGTCGACGATGAAGTCGAGGTCCTTGTGATGCTTCTTCGGCATGTCCTTCACGAGCAAACTCCACGGCACTTCGCGTCCTTCAACCAGGGATTGGTACATGCCGAACACATCGGAACCCCACTGCGGTTCGTAGGTGCAGAGCGAACCGGGCGCGTGGAGAACGCAGGGCGGGATCAACCAGCCGGTGCCGGGCTGGAGTTTGTAGGCGCGGCTGTAATTCAGGATACCGTTGTCGCCTTTGTTCCAGTTTTCCAGGCAACGTTTGATCTCGGCTTTCGTGGTGCCCGGTTCGAGGCCCATGAAGGTATAGGGAAAATGGTTGCCGACGTTGTTGTGCTGCGGCGGGAAATAGTAGGACTCGGGCTTGCCTTCCTGGCCGACCAGCTTTGCCTGCGCGGCGTTTTGGTGCATGTGATGCGGGATCGGCCCCATGTTGTCGAAGAACTTGGAGTAGACCGGCCACTTGCCGTATTTGCTCCACAACTTCGAACCGATCAAATCCGCACCGCATTCAGCGACGGCATCAAACAACGTGAATTTACGATCGCCCTGAACGACGTAGCTCAGGCCCTCGTCCGCAGCGCGACCTTCGTTTGCGGTGACGGTCGTGGAGGCGAACCAGCGTTCGTCGATGCCTCCGCGATTTAAACCGTAGGCGTAAGTATCGGCGGGATGAAGCTTCAGGCGCAGGCCGGGTTGCAGGAAGGAGCGGGGCACCCAGGCGGGGGCGAGACGGAGCAGGCCGCCGGTTTCTCCGAGTGCCGCGTCCACGATTTTGCGAACGCCTTTTTTAACCGTCTTGAGTGAGGTAACTGTGTTCATGCTTTAAAAATAATCGATATTGGCGCGCGGATAATGCGGATTGGAAAGGTGGTTGGCAATCGCGGGAAACAGTTTTGAATCGAAAAAGCCGCGACGAGTTCGTCGCGGTTTGAAGTTTGAACGGAAATAATCTGCGAACTACTGGACCACGCCGGTGGCGATCTGTGTTTTCTTTGGCGCTTCCAGCTTGCTGGCCACGTCTCGTGAGGCGGTGAGTTTGGAGAACAGGTTGACAGCTTTGAAGACGTCGCGCGCGCGATTGAACTGCGGATCGCCGAAGGCGCCGATCCGGTCGCGATCCGCCTGGTCGAGTGTTTCCAGTCCGCCCGGGGATTGCCGCATGCGCATGGCCGCCAGTTCCTCATCGCTCATTTCAACGATGATGTCGGGGCTGATCCCGTTCTCGTGAATCACCTTGTGGCTCGGTGTGTAGTAACGCGCGGTCGTCAGCCGCAGTGCGGAACCGTTGCCCAGAGGCAGAATGCTTTGAACTGAGCCCTTGCCGAACGTCTGTTCGCCGATGACGACGGCGCGTTTCAAATCCTGCAGGCAGCCAGAGACGATTTCAGCCGCGCTGGCGCTTCCGCCGTTGACGAGGACGACCATCGGCAAGTCCCGGATTTTTCCGCGCCCCCGGGCCCGGTATTCCTCCTTGCGGATCGCGCCGCGTCCTTCGGTGCTGACAATCATCTGGCCTTTGGGGAGAAATTTCTCGGCGACGTAAACCGCCTGATCAAGCAGGCCTCCCGGATTGTCGCGCAAATCCAGAACCAGACTGGTCATGCCGTTTTTTTCGAGTTTCTTCAGGGCGCTCTCCAGATCGTCGGCAGTGTGATCTCCGAATTGGAGCAGGCGGACGTAGCCGATGCCGTCGTCGGACACCGGATAGTTGGTCTGCCCGTTGATGTCGGTCACCGTGCTGACCTTGATCGCGCGGCGGGTTACGGTGACGTCCTTGGTTTCGCTGGACGACTCGCGGAAGAGCGTGACGGTGACGTCGGTGCCGGCCTTGCCTCGCAGCAGTTGGACGGTTTCCTCGAGATCGCCCTCGACCGGTTCGCCCTCCACTTTCACGAGCTGATCGCCGATTTTCAGGCCGGCCTCGAATCCGGGTGAATCTTCCATTGGTGCCACCACCGTGACTTTTCCGTGTTGGACGTTTACAACAATCCCGACGCCGCCGTACTCGCCTTCGGTGTCCTTCTTGAGTTCGTTGTATTTCTTCGCCTGCATGTATTCGCTGTGCGGGTCCAGCGTGTTCAACATGCCTTTGAGCGCGCCGTTGACGAGTTGTTCGTAGGAAAGCCCTTCGCCATCAACGTATTCCTGACGGACGCTTTCCATCACCGCCATGAAGACCTGCAGATTCGGATAAGGATCGTCCTTGACGGCGGCGGAAACATTCGTGGCGTAAAGGTGCGCGCCGATAATGGCATTGATCGCGAGGATCGACGTGACCATGCCGAAGATAAATTTGCGTTTCATGATGATATTCTAAAACTGCGGCAGCTGTCGGACCTTAATTGCGAAGCTGACGAATGGCAAGGTCGGCGTCCTTCCAATCGCTAAGCAACCATCGGCGGGAGGGAAATGTTACTTAGTGTCTGGCCGGAAACGCACGATTTCAAAATCGTCCTCGGTCTCCTCCTCGCCCTCGTCCTCGAAATCCCCCGCCAAATCGACGACGAGAAGGATTGGGCGCGGGCAGTTCCCGGCCAGACACTACTTAACCTTCGGCGACAGCAATTGTTCAATCTGCGGGAGATCGGCGGGAACAGTGACCTTTGGATTTGGTTCTGAGCTGACGACGAGTTGAACTGGGTGCCCGATCGCCTCGCACGCGGCGGTGTCGTCGGTGAAAAGCATGTTGTTCTCCCGGGCGCTGAGAATGGCCCGTCGGATCACGTCCACCCGAAACGTCTGCGGCGTCTGAACGGCCCGCAGATTGGCGCGGTCGAGGTGCCGGCTGATCGTCCGGCCGTCGCGCGATTCCTTGATCGTGTCCGTGATCAGCGAGGCGGCGACGGCGGCCCCGGATTCACGGGCGGACTCAATCGTCCGCCGGATGATGTCGTGTGTCGTGCAGGGGCGGGCGGCGTCTTGAATGGCAACGATTTCCGTGGTTGACGGCATGGAATTCAGGCCGTTCCAGACGGAGTCCTGGCGTTCCGCGCCACCAACGACAAACGTGTGCGGCTTGGTCAACGAACATCCGCGACCCATGTTTTCGAACATCGGCAGGCATTCCTTGCGAATCACCAACACGATATGATCGATCTGCGGGCACGAATCAAACGTGAGCCAGGTGTGCAGAACGACCGGACGGCCCGCAATCTCCAAGAAAATCTTGTCCATGCCGGAACCCATGCGGGTGCCCCGGCCGGCGGCGACAATGACGGCGGTAACCATTCGGGAAACCTTGGAGAAGGGGGATCGGCGCGGTCGAGTTCAATTTCCACTCAAACAAGAAAAGCCGCAGTTTGACTGCGGCTTTGTGGAAATAAATTAAGGGTTAGTTGGACGCCCTGTGCCGTTTTGACCTGCCCAGACCCTGGATTTTGAGGGCGGTTGGTTTGCGATCCAACAACACGCGGATCTCCCGTGGGATTTCCTCCTTGATCGCCACTTTGCGATATTGGGGGATTCGCACATGAGGGCTGCCGTTTTCATCGAGTCGAGAGACCGGTTCAGCGTAGCCCATCGGCTCATCGCAGATGTTGGTTTGTTCGAGATGCTCGAGCTGATAACGGACGAGTTCCAGCTGCGCCTCGTAAAGCTCGCGGTTTTCCTGATCTTTCCGGGCAACCTCGGCTTCGAGTTCCGCGACCCGTTTTTTGTAAGCCTCCACGTGGTCGTCGTTTGACGTGTTGTTGTTGTTCAACTTCTGGTTGAACGCGGCGACCTGTCGCGCGGCTTCCTGCTGATTGGAATTGAGATCAAACTGCAGGCCGAACATCTGCGAAAGCGTGTCGTTGCCCGGCGGAGCGCCCTGACCGAGCTCGGGAACGCCCTGCATCAGCCGGAAGTAATTCTTGGTCATTTCCATCTGGCACTGGAGCAATTCCTTGTTCTCGGAATTGCGCTCGGAAAGCTCATTCTCGATCCGGGCTAGGCGTTCCTCGTAGGCCGCGATCCGGTCGCCGCTGTTCGGATACATCCGGGCGAGGCGCTCGTTCAGTTCCGCGACACGAAGTGCGGCACGTCGGCGGATCTCCGTCTTGAATCCGGCCACCTGCTTTGGAGTGGCTGAACCGTCGCCGTTTGAAGTTTCGGTTGGAGAGGGGTCGGTGGATGGAGATGGAGCCCCGGTCAGTTTGGCCAGCTTTTCCTGCATGAGGTGAAGCTGGTTCCAAGTGAGTTCCTTGTTCTCGGCCTCGGTGCCGGCCTGTTCAGCCTCCATGGCGGCGATTCGCTCTTCGTAGACCTTGATCTTGTCCTCTTGGGAAAGCGACTCCGTGTCATGCCGGAATCGGCGGGTCAGTTCGGCAGCGCGTTCGGGAGCGGTGGACTCGGATTCTTTGGGCGAGACGAACTCCATCAAGTTCCCGGTCTGATCCCGGGATGCGGTGGGGGAGGCCGTCGGTCTCGTTTCAAATTCGGTGTCATCGTCCTCGGCTTTTTCGCGGGCAAGATTCAGGTGCTGGTTGACCAGTTCGATCTGGCGTTTGAGCAGTTCGCTGTTTTCCGAGTCCCGCGCGGAAAGCTCCTTTTCCAGCTCCTCGACCCGTTGTTCGTAGGCCCCGATCCGTTGTTTCCAGCGGGGAAACAGATCCTTCATTTCCGAATTGAATTCCTTGATGCGACGGGAGGCTTCCTCGTGGGTCTGTGCAACCATGCCCGGTTCTTCGGCGGGCTCGACCGGTTCGGAAATTTGAACCGGCGGCGGTGGGTCGCTCTTCGACACGATATTCAGGAGTTTTCCGAAGAAACCGGTCTTGAAGTCTTCTCTGGTGAGCAACGGGTTCCGGGTGTTGCTGTCCAGATATTCACTGGCAGTCGAGAGGATGCCCTCACCGTTTTTCACCTTTTCCCGGGTGCTGCGGACCATCAACACCACGGCGGGAACAATGACCACCAGCGCGGCCAACACCGCCACCAGCAGCACCGTATTGATCGTAGTTTCGGTGAATAGCAGTTCTTTGTCGTGAAGCGTGGCCAGCCAGCTCAGCATCAACCAGCTGATGCCGGCCATCACGCTGAAGATCAGGAAAAACGCCGCCAGCTGCTTCAACGACCGGGCGCGCGGGCGGCGACCATTCTGCGAGGCAAAGTGGAGGGCTTCGCCGGATGTGGAACTTCTATCCGACGCTTCTGTGGGCGACATGGAGGCATTCATGATCGTGAAACAAAAGGAACGTCAAAGTCCACGGTAGCAAACGCTTTGCCGTCGGCCCCGAGCAGGCTGAAAAATTATTACGCTTGATGGAAAGTCCAGGATTTGACCGGAAACGGGCCGGCAAGTGTACTGAACTTGGGCGTTTTTATGGCACGGATCGCCATTGGTTTCTGCCCAAATGCCGTCCCCGTCGTACCCGGCTTTACGTTCGCAGTCACCCCCGTCATAGTAACGCCAATGTTTATCGCAATGAACCGCTTCCGGATCGCGCCCGGGTTTGAAGACGCGTTTGAAGACATCTGGCGCAACCGCAAGTCCTACCTCGACGAGGTGCCCGGCTTTCGCGAGTTCCACCTGCTGCGTGGCCCCAAGTTGGAGGATCACACACTCTTCGCGTCGCACTCGGTCTGGGACAACCGCAAAGTGTTCGAGGCTTGGACCGATTCCGAATCGTTCCGCAAAGCCCACGCCCAGGCGAAGTCGCCCGAAGGCATGCACCTGGGTCATCCGAATTTTGAGGGATTCGAAGTCGTGCTCTGAGTCGACGCCGTTTTTTTCAAAACCACAAATGGACACGAATTCACACGAATGGGACCGGTGGTTCGCAGAACTGACAGGGGTCAGGCCGATTCACCGGCTGGCGGCGTATTTTCCGGGCGGTATCGAGGAACGAAGCGCGCGCCTTCATTGGTGTCCATTCGTGTTCATTCGTGGTTAAACCAAGTTGGTGCTTCTGGTGGCGGCGTTCGATTCCATTTTTTACCCCTTTTCCTCCCGCTCAATTCCCCACTAAGCTCCGCGCGTGCTCTTCGAGAAAATCAGCATCATCGGCGTCGGTTTGCTCGGCGGATCGCTTGGACTGGCGATCCGCGAGAGAAAACTCGCCGCCCGCGTCGAGGGATTCGTCCGGCGCAAAGAAGCGATCGCTGAATGCGAAACGCTGGGCGTTGTTGACCGGGCCAGCAACGACCTTGCTTCGGTGTTGGCCGACGCCGACCTGATCATTCTTTGCACACCGGTGGAGCACATGAAATCCCTGCTGGAACCGGTCGTGAGCTCGATCAAACCTGGCGCCATTTTGACGGATGTCGGAAGCGTGAAGGCAAACGTCGTCAGCGAGCTCGGCCCGATCGTCCAGTCCGTTGGTGCCCGTTTTATTGGAAGCCATCCGATGGCTGGGGGTGAAAAAATGGGTGCGGCAGAGTCGCGGGCCGACCTGTTTCAACACGCGGTTTGTGCGTTGACGCCAACCGGTTCCAGTGACATCGCGGCGCTCAACCGCGTGACCCATTTCTGGAGCGCGCTCGGCATGTCCGTTATTCAGCTTGCTCCGCAGCTCCACGACCAGCTTGTCTGCCGGGCGAGCCACCTGCCGCATCTTGTCGCCAGCGTTCTCGCCGACTACGTGCTGGATCCAAAATTTCCCGAGGAACAGCGCCAGCTGTGCGCCAGCGGGTTTCGTGATACCACGAGGGTCGCGTCCGGCCCGGTTGAGATGTGGCGCGGTATTCTGTCGGAGAACCGCGAGAATTTGACCGCCGACATCGACGCGATGATCGGGAAACTGGCCGCATTGAAAAACGCGCTTTCAGCGAACGATTCTGACGCGATCGAAATGCTGCTCAAGAGCGGGCACGACCGGCGGGACGCGTGGCTCAGGCAATCGGAGGAAGGCGAATAGATGTCACTGCCTGACCTGATTGAAATCGTTCCGCTGACCGAACCGGTTCACGCCGAGATCACGGTGCCCGGTTCCAAGAGCATCACCAACCGTGCGCTCGTTCTGGCCGCGCTGGCGGATGGAGAAGTCACGTTGAAAGGCGCGCTCTGGAGCGAGGACACGCAGGTGATGGTCGACTGCCTGCAGGAACTTGGTTTCATGGTCAACGTCGAGACCGACCCCGGCGAATTCTGTAATCGCACGATCACGGTTTATGGGAAAGGTGGCCAAGTTCCACGCGGTGGAACGGTTGCACAGCCAATGGAACTGTTCGTCGGCAATGCCGGAACGGCGGCACGTTTTCTCTCGGCGATGGTCTGTCTCGGCGAGGGGGTTTATCGGCTGCACGGTGTGCCACGAATGCACGAACGGCCGCAGGCCGCGCTGTTCAAATCGTTGCGCGAGCTGGGCTACCAAGTTGATTCGGAGAATGACAAGCTTCCTGCATTGATTCATGGAGCCGGACCGAAACCGGGAGCAAGTTGTTCCGTTAGCATCGAGGAAAGTTCGCAGTTTGCCTCGGCGCTTTTGCTCGCGGGCCGCGTCGGTCGCTGGCAGATCAAGGTCACCGGAGAGAACGCCGAGGAATCGCCTTATGTGCGAATGACGAGCGAGCTGATCAAGGCATTCCCGCACAACGGCGGTGAATTTCAGATCGAACCCGATGCGTCCAGCGGAAGTTATTTTTGGGCGGTGGGATTTATCGGCACATTTGTCCCGGATTCACCAGATGCGATCAATGGACCTTTTGTCACAAGGTGGGCTCCTGGAGGCAGGTTTTCTCTCCCGATCAATGTGAAGCAGTGGCCTGTATCGCAGTGGCAGATTGATGCGGACTTCCCAACGTTCCTGGGTTTTCTTACAGACCATCAACCCATGACGGCTGACGATGTTCTAGCGGCCAAGAGTGCGTACGCCAGGCAGGTCGGTCCAGACTGGCGCGAGCGGACAAAACGCGAATACTCCGATTGGGAAGGTGCTCAGCAGGTGCTAGAGATTTCGCGCGCAGAAGATCTTGGTGACAGCGTCATGACCGCCATTGTGACGTCAGCGCTTGGTTCACGGCGTTTGAGTTTCACCGACCTCGGCCGACTCCGCGTCCAAGAATGCGAACGAGTCGTCGCGCTCCGAACTGAACTGACGAAATGCGGCGCGAATATAGTCGAGGAAGGCGATACGTTGACCGTCTCGCCATCCGAACTTCACGGTGCGGAAATCGAAACTTACAACGATCACCGCATGGCCATGTGTTTTGGCGTGCTCGGTTTGAAGGTGCCGGGAATGAAAATAAAAGACCCGGCCTGCGTGAAAAAGACGTTCCCGAATTTCTGGCAGAAACTCGCCGCCCAACCACCGCACGGGCTGGGCGCGAAAATATTGGATGCGAAGACCAGGAAAGAACTGAGCCACGATGACCTCTTCGCGGACTGAATCGAGAGGTGGGGCGATCCATCGGAGTCCGTCTCAATCCGCTGAAAACGTTTTGAAACGGAACGGCCAACCAGACCACGAAGTCTCGTTCGGAGAACTCGACCCAGCTTCAGTGCGCCGTGGAGGTGGGGTGAGTTCTCCGAACGAACCTTTGAGCGTTTCTCAACCATTGAATTGTCCGCGAAGCGTTTTGAGACGGGCTCATCTCGATCGCCCGACCGGTTGAAAAATTTTGAAAGACAAAATAGTCATTACGATTGATGGACCCAGCGCGAGCGGGAAGGGAACCGTGTCCCGCGTGCTGGCGAAGACGTTGCATTTCATCTACGTCGACACCGGCGCGATGTACCGCACGCTCGCCTGGCATTGCCTGAACAAGGGTGTTGATGTCAGCGATCCGAAAAAAGTCGCGAGCGCGTGTCGTTACTGGAAATCGAAATTGGAATGCGAAGATGAGCAGGCTTTCGTCACCGTGGACGGCTATCGTCCGGTGGAAGAAATCCGCAGTTCCGAAGCCAGCGGCGTCGTGCCGTTCGTTGCGCGTGTGCCCGCTGTCCGCAAATGGATGAAGAAGGCGCAGCGCGATTGCCTCCAGTTCGGGAATCTCGTCATGGAAGGCCGCGACATCGGCACCAATATTTTTCCGGAAACCAATTTTAAATTCTTCCTCGATGCATCACCGGAAGTGCGGGCGAAACGTAGAAAGGATCAGGGCGTGGACGAAGACGTTGCCAAGCGCGACAAAATCGATAGCCAACGCGCTGCGGCGCCGTTGATGCGTCCGCTGGGCTCGATCGTCATCGACAACTCGCACCAGACGCCGGAAGAAACCGTCGCCGAACTGTTGCAGCAGATCGAAACGATAAAAGCCGGGTTACCGTGAAAATACTTCGTGGCGCCAATCCTAGTTACACCCTCGCGTGGATGCTCTTTCGCATCACGTACCGGTGTTACTGCAATCGCAAGATCTACCACGGCGAGCGCGTGCCGTTGATCGGTCCGCTGATCCTTGCCAGCAACCATGCCAGCTTTATAGATCCGCCGTTGATTGGCGGTTCAATTTACCGGCCGATCAATTATTTCGGGCGTGAATCACTTTTTCGCTATCCCGGTATCGGTACGTTGTTGCGTTCATGGAACTCGGTGCCGCTCGATCGCAGTGGCAAGAATCCGCGTGGGATGAAAGTGGTGATCGACCGGGTCAAGCATGGAGCCGGCATCGTTCTTTTCCCCGAGGGAACGCGCACGCTGGACGGCAAATTGCAGTCGGGAAAATCGGGCATCGGTCTGGTGGTGATCAAGACGAACGCGCCGGTCGTGCCGTGTCGTGTGTTCGGAACATTCGAGGCGTTCGGGAAGCACGTGAAATTTCCCCGGCCACATCCCATCGCGGTGAAGTATGATTTCCCGATGATGTTTGAAGAACTCCGGACCGAGGCGAAGTCCTGCCCGAAAGACCGGTTGAAGGAAATCTATCAGGAAGTCGCCGACCAGATCATGGCGAAGATTGCGAAGCTCGAACCGTGTCTGGATGTGAGTTCGTTCGGGCGCGGGCACTAAGAATTCTTTCGATGCGATCCAACTGGACTTGGGCCATTCGCTGCAGCGGCTCAGGCCGCGTGTTTTCCGTTGCGCAGGATTGCAGAAACTCGATCAATTCGTTGTCGATTATATTTCGGCGTACCAGTTCATTTGCGAATTGGAGTCGAGTTCCAATATCCGGGACGTGAACACCTTCTCTCATGACTTCGAGCCAGCGTTCCTGGTTTGCTCCGATCATTCGGAGGCTTTCCAGTTGCTCAGCAATCAGAATGTTCTCATCCGCACGTGGAGTGAGTTTCTCTTGTATTGCAGGAATGTCCATCGGTGAACGCTGGGCGATCAGCAGGGCCGCCGTTCGTCGGATTTCCCCATCTTTGTTGTCGAGTTGAAACAGGATTTTTTCCACCAGCTTTGGCGGATGTGGGATGATGCCTTCAGCACCACGGAGTCCGGCGAGAATTTCCACCGGATTCGTCTTAGTCATGAGCTTCAGGACAACGGGCGTCGCTTCCCTGCCCATTCTAGCCAAAGTCTGCCCGACGAGCCGCTGATGATTCGCGTCGCCATCCAACAGACCATCGGCCAGTTCAGGCGCGGCGTCCGCCGCGCGGGTGTTGAGCATGTAGCAAACGTAGGCCGCGAGACTGCGGGTCCGCATGTTTGTCGAGGTGAGTAGGGGTTTGATCGGCTCCACCACGGCAGGTCCGATTTTTACCAGTGATTCGCTTAGCGGTGTGCGCCCCGAATTTTCCAAACGCGGCAGTTCCACGACGAGTTCGTTTGCGATTGGTGCGGCGTTGGTTCCTAAAATGCCGACGGCGCGAATCGCGCCTTGCAACCGGTTGCGATGGAACCACGGGTCGAGCTGCTTGCGGGCCTGCTGCTCCAGCCACTTGGGCATGTTCGTCTGCTGTTGAAAATAGAGGCTGATATACCACGGCTCGGGTTGTTGGATGATCCTGAGCACGATGGGCAAAGCGTTCGTTCCTGCATCGTCGAGTGCGTCGACTGCTGTTTGATACGCCTCGCTGGATTCCAGCAGAGCGAGAAGACTTAGATGGACCGAGAGAGGCGCTCCTTCAACTTCAGGTTCAGCGTCGGGAAGGGTAACCAGGACGACGACCGCAGAGACCAGGGCGACACCTGTCAGGACTTGCCAGATCCATCGTCGAGGATTCCGAGTCCTGCGGCGCTCCGTCCGGATGTGCTGATCGGTGTCCATGTTTGGATGCAAGTTCTGGGATTGAAACTACCACGGAAGACACTGAAAACACGGAATTGGTTCAACGAGATTCTACTTTTTCTATTTCCGTGTATTCAGTGTCTTCCGTGGTAAAAATCCCCGTTCCTGCGTTCTGCGGAGATCTACTTTCCAATGCAGAACTGGCTGAAGATCGAATCCAAAATATCCTCGGTCGTCGTTTTGCCAACCACTTCGCCCACCGCGTCCACCGCGATGCGCAGATCAATCGCCGCGAGGTCGAGACTGATGTCGTTGTTTAGCGCATCGATGGTGATCCGGGTCGCGTCACTCGCCCGGCGCAGGGCGTTCTGATGCCGGGAATTGATCATCACCTGCAAATTGTCCGACGATATATTCCCTGACCAGAACAGGTCTTTGATCGTGTCTTTCAGCTCTTCGATCCCGTTTCCGCTTGTGCACGAGACACGAGACAACTGTTTCGGTTGGTTCATCGGAAAATCGAATTTCTGATCTAGATCACACTTGTTGATCACGATCACACGTTTCTTTCCGTTCGCGTCATCGAGGTGATTCCGGTCTGTCTCGTGCAAAGGTTCCGATCCGTCGATCACGTGCAGCACGAGTTCGGCTTTCTTTACTGACGCGTGGCTGCGCCGAATCCCTTCCGCTTCGATCTCGTTCTCCGACTCACGCAGCCCGGCAGTGTCGATGAACACGACGGGGATGCCGCGAATATTCGCCGTCTCTTCGATTGTGTCACGGGTCGTTCCGGCGATGGTGGATACAATCGCGCGATCGTGACCGAGCAATTGGTTGAGCAAACTCGACTTGCCGGCGTTGGGTCGCCCGATGATCGCGGCGCGTACTCCGCGACGCAAAACCTGCCCTTCGTCAGCAGACTTGAGAATCCGTTCCATGAACGAAACAGCATCGACCAGTCGCTGGATCAACTTCGCTTTCGTATCCGGTGCGATGTCTTCATCCGGAAAATCAATGTGTGCTTCCACGTGTGCGAGCGTGGCGACCATCTGATCGCGCAGTTCGTTGATGCGTTGGGAAAGTTTTCCCGCGAGCTGTTCGTTCGCGGCGGACAACGCCAGGTCTGTCTGTGCGTGAATCAGGTCCGCCACCGCTTCGGCCTGCGCCAGATCGAGTCGTCCGTTGAGAAACGCACGACGCGTGAACTCGCCCGGTTCGGCGAGCCGGGCTCCGGCGGAGAGTGTTGCATCCAGAACCGACTTGGAAGCGAGGACACCGCCGTGGCAGGTGATCTCCACGACGTCTTCCCGGGTAAACGTCCGTGGTGAGCGCATCACCGACACGAGCACCTCGTCGATGATGCGGTCATCCTGAACGACGTGACCATATTGGATCGTGTGCGTTTTCGCCGCCGTGGGTTTGACGGATGATTTGCCGACGGGTGCGAAAACTTTGTCGGCGATGGACAATGCCGCTTCGCCGCTGAGCCGGATCACGGCCAACCCTCCTTCGCCAATTGGCGTCGCAATTGCCGCGATGGTATCTTCGGTATGCACGTGAAGAAAATTAGCGACCGCCGCAGTTGCCACGCGTGTTTTCGGCGTCGCGACCCTGGAGCAGCAGCCGGGCTTTTTGATAACTCTTGCGTTGCAGATAATGTTGCAGGTCAGGGTCAGCATCCGGCGGCAGGGCGCGGGCGAATTCGTCGAGCTGCGCGAACAGTGGGACGAGGTTAGGCTTCGGATTCGCGACGGCCATGCTTTCCACTGCCGTCTCCAGTTCGACCAGTTTGTGGAGGATGTTTGTTTCAGTATCGGTCATGCCCTTGCGATAGCGCAGAAGCCGGAATGTTCCAAGCAGATTGAAGAGGCGTCCGCAATTTTGACCATGAGAAGCTGTGACAGCGCCAGCGATTCACGGGGTGTCCGGATGCAATGACGAACATGGCGGCAGGGGGTGGGACGCACCTGAAAACAGGAATATCCCAAGCTTTTCACCGCATTTGAACACCCGCTCAGGGAGACAGCCGCCCGATTGTCCACGAGCCGTCTTGCTGCCGGGTGTAGAGCATCCGGTCGTGCATCCGGTTTGGCCGGCCCTGCCAGAATTCAATCGTCGCCGGTATCACCCTGAACCCTCCCCAGAACGACGGCACCGGCACCTGTCCAGAGGCGAACTGTTGGCGGAGCTCACCGAACTTTTTCTGGAGCATTTTGCGCGTCGTAAACTGGCTTTGTTGGGAAGCCCACGCGGCGATCTGGCTGTCCACCGGGCGGGTGATAAAATACTTCGCCACCTCCGCCACAGACAGTTTTTCCACCGTGCCGTTGACGATTACCTGGCGTTCCAGTTTCAACCATGGAAACAGGAGGGAGATATTCGGATTCTCGGCGAGCTGGCCGGCCTTTGTGCTTTCAAGGTTGGTGTAGAACACGAACCCTCGATCATCATAACCCTTGCACAGCACGGTGCGAATGGAGGTCCGTCCGGAGGCCGTGGCGGTGGCCAGACTCATGGCGTTGGGTTCGATCACACCCGACTTGCAGGATTCTTCAAACCACCGCCGAAACTGGTCGATGGGATTGGCGGGCAGGATGGATTCATCGAGTTCCGCGAGTCGGTAGTCCTGACGCATGTCGGCCAGGTTTGGATTCGTCGTCGGACTTTTTGTTAGTTCGTTCATCAGGGTTTCGGGTGTCGCAAAGCGAGGACGTCCCGGGCGCAGTCTGGCCGAAATCTGAGCGCAGATCAAAAAATTGATTCAGCGTTCTGCAGAACACGCCGATGAACGAGGGTTTCGGAGGTTCCCAACGTCCAATTTCTGTTCGGCACTGTCTTGATCTCCACCGGTTTCCTCGAAAACTTTGAGGAGCAGCGGCTTTCTGTTTTGTGAAGGATTTGCGCCGGGAACTGCCCGGCGGACCGGTTGATTCACCGGGCGCTCGTCACGTGGCGGAGGTGGTTGCCGGACGGCATGCCTCCTGCGTCGCGCCGTGGGTGCGCCGATGACCCGTGTTTTTTTCGGGAGTTTTGTGCCTGTGCGGAAACCGGCCGCGAGGCCTGACGGAGAAAAGTGTCATGTTAACAAGTCAATCTTCTGAAACCAGCGCGGCGCTTGTCGACCCGATTGAACTGACGACGGAGGGTTGCGTCAGCCGCATTCTGCTGGTGATCGGGGACCCCACGCTGCGAATCGCCGTGCTCAGCCGGTTCAGATTAATGGGCATCGATGTCGAGGTGGCGTCCAACGGCGATCTCGCGTTGGAGAAACTTCGCCGCAACCAGATCGACGCCGTGTTTCTGGACCTCCTGCTGCGCGAGACGGACAGTGCCAGGGTCATCAAACGGATCCGTAAGGACCGTGAATTTGCCGAGCTCCCGATCTTTGGTTACGCCAGCTCGTTCTCCGCCCGGCAGGTCCGGAAGGTCACGAAGGCGGGGGCCACGAAAATTTTCAGCGAGAACGACGCTTCCATCGACGTGATCGTGGCGGAGATCGGTTTCGGACTGTTTGAAGGCGGACGCGTGGAAGGCGCGGATCCGGAGAAACCAGCCGAGGGCACGACCGCGACGGATCAGCTGACGGAAAGCGTGAACCGCGTCCGCCGCCATGTGGAACGACTGGATGACCGGAGCGACGAGACGTTGTCTGCCGGATATGGAGAGCTGCGCGGCAAGGTCCAACGGGTGGCCAATCTGGCCATGCGGTCCGGCCGCTACGACATGGCCCGGCTCGCGTCTGCGTTGCAGTCGGTGCTAAAGGTGTTTCACGAGATTCCCGAACACGCGACAGAGTCCAGCCTTCACACGGTCACGGTCGCTTTTGATGTCCTGAACCAGATCTGCCCGAACGCCGCGATGGTGAACGGCCCCCCGGCGCTTCAATTTTCCGCCGCGATCGTCGATGACGAGATGGTGTCGCGTTCAATCGTCTGCAGTGCGCTCCGTTCCGTCGGATTCACCTTTGAAGTCTTCACGCATCCGGCTGAGATCCTGCGCCACACTTCGTCCCACAAGACCGACCTCGTAGTCGTGAACATGTGCGCGGAGGAGACGGCCGGTTTTGACGTCTGCCAGAAGCTCCGCGAACAGCATGGCGCGGGCACAATCCCCGTTTTGTTCGCCAGTGGAATCAGCGACTTTCGTGACCGGAAGAAGGTGATCTCCCAGCAATTCTCCTTTTGGGGGAGTCACAAGAGGGGCGAGGGGCATGGAGAGGAGGGTCCCGGTCGTGAAGGGCTGGAGCGGCGGGAATATCCAGCCAGGTTTTCGAGATCGGTACAGGCTGCGCCCCCACGCTGTGAGGCGTGTTTTCCTGGCCGGGGTTTTTCCTCAGCTTTTTTTCTGTTCGTGGGGGCCGATCTCCAGTCCTCGCATCATGAAATCCATGAGCCCGGCCCAGGTTTCGAAATACAGATAGGTGGATCTGCACCGCGCCGTGCCCCGGAACTTGAACGAAGTGTTGAGCTGGGAGACGGAGCGGGTGGTGCAAGGCGACTGGACCGTGGCGTGTGAGCGCAAGCGCTATCAACTGGACCGGCAGCAC
>Ga0209390_10003963_pt1 | contig 22981 bp, 1 predicted proteins | sample BON01_FD_187212 | JGI IMG/M metagenome (GOLD analysis project Ga0209390, IMG submission 187212) | Freshwater microbial communities from Lake Bonney liftoff mats and glacier meltwater in Antarctica - BON-01 (SPAdes) (version 2) | ecosystem: Environmental > Aquatic > Freshwater > Ice > Glacier... | reverse complement strand
CTGAAGGAGCTCGGAAAGAAGCGACTGCTGCTCAATGACAATCAGCGTCGGTTACTGGCGGTGAAGGCTCACGCCATCGGTCGCAAGGCTCTGCTGGAACTCACAACCATCTTCACTCCAGACACGATTCTGCGCTGGCACCGCGAACTGGTCGCGAAGAAGTTCGATTCCAGCAACAAACGCCAACTTGGTCGACTATGCATCCGTCAGGAAATCGGGGAGAATAAGGGGACATTCTACTTTAAGGAAAAGTACAATGTCCCCTTTTTGCGCTCCACGATGGGGGGAAGCTCGTCTGAATTGCGATCCTGTGCCAGCATCCGTGTCACTTGCTGCAACAAGTCATGATCGTTCTCGCAGGCGTTTTGCAGAAACTCTGCCTGTTGGTTCTCCGGAAGCTGACATGCCTCCAGAAACAGCGAGGAAGCTCTCTTGTAACGGTCGGCACTCACGATTAGTTCTCAAACTGCGTCATCAACCAAGCTCGTGCCACGCGCCAGTCACCTTTCACGGTCCAGTCAGAAACGTTCAGGGCAGCGGCCGTTTCATCAACTGTCATACCAGCAAAGTAACGGAGCTCAACAACTTTCGCGTGTCGCGGATTCATCTCCGCCAATCGATTCAGAGCATCATCCAGTTCGATCAGGTCGATGAAATCCTTATCGGAATTCGTGAACATGCCACCGTGAAGTGTGAGTCGCCGTGCGCCGCCACCGCGCTTGACAGCAGCTCGCTTACGGGCATGATCGACAAGGATCCGACGCATAGTCTGGCCGACGAGTACTCCAAAGTCCGCCCGAGTCCGTCCGTCTGGTCCCGCATCATCCGCCATCCGGAGCCATGCCTCGTGGACAAGATCCGTCGGCTGCAGCGTGTGTCCAATGCGTTCACGGGCAAGGAACAATCGAGCAATCTCCTTCAGGTCCCTGTAGGTCCGGAGAACCAGCGATTCGTCAACATTCTTGCGTGCTGAACGCGATTCGGCTGACATGGGGAACTTTTCGGAGGCTGGCATACGGTCTTCGTTTATACGCGAAATTCTATCGCACCAATGGAGTATGTTCTGCCCAAAACTTCGATTTGTTTTAAATTTCACCTCCCTCCGCACACGTTTATTACGCTAAGTTATGGGATTTGTCCATTCGCATGACCGTCTTTACAGCAAAAGGCGACCGCGGTTGGGCAGGGCTGCGTTTGAAGCCGGATTCTGGCGGCAAACCTGTCCGATCGCGAACAGCGTCAGATTTTACCGCGAGGTTGTGACAGAGGATCAGTTAGGGGGGCCGGGCAATGTTATTAAGTTCATGGTTAACTTCACTTCGGCGTTTGATGACGCAACGAGACCAACGCAAGGATCGGGGAATCAACTCCCGTCGTCGAGGCCGCTTGGTTCCAAGCCGCCGCGAGAAAGCCGCAGCGATTTCTGAAATTCTGGAGTCGCGGACGCTGCTGACGACAATTACCGGTCATGAAGATCTGTTAATGAATAACGCCACGGTCACGGTGATTGAAATCGGTGGGACTTCGCCAGGCGAAACCAGTGCCAATGCCGACGATGGTTATGATCAAATCAACGTCGCCAACACGCTGAACGTGGATGGTTCACTGCAACTGAACTTCGTGAACGGATTCGTGCCTTCAGCAGGCGATCGCTTCGACATTCTGACCAGCACGAGCAGTACTACGACCGGCACTTTTGACAGCGTGACTACGCTGTTTGGGTTCGGAGATGGTTCACTCTACTTTGACATCGAAGCCGGACCAACTGGATTTTCGGTGGTGACGAAAGAGTTGCTTGGTGGCAACGCCGGATCGTTTCTTCCGGATCTGAGCAGCAGCTCGGACAGTCTGGGAACTTTTCTGAATGCCGATTATTTCGCGACTGTAAATCCTTCTGTCACGATCTCCGGCGTGTTTGGCGTCGGTGACTTCCTGCAGATGCGCGGCACATTCCATTTTGAAAAAGCCGCTAACGTAAATGTGACGCTGACGAACGGTGCCCCCAAAGAGGTGGCTGTCATCTCGGTCGGAGCTTCAAACGTCGATGCATTCGCGGGGATTGGTCCGTACTTTGTGGACAGCGATGGCGACGGCAAGATTGACGGTGCTGATACGCCGTCGGACGACGCTGTTGGTGTCGCGCTGACGAATCTGGATCTGGGATTGGTGCTGATGGTGGGTGCGGATTTGAGCAATCCGCCTGACCCAACGAACCAGCCTGAAGCTGCCGTGAATTATGCGGCGCGCTATCTGTCTCTGCATGCGACGGCCGACAGTGCCGCCATCGTGGGAACGGGCGATACGGTTGTTGCGGAACTCCGCGACTTGTCCGTTGATGTGAATCTTGTGAAGTCGCCGATTCAGAATCCATTTTACGGCGCATCGGTTATCGATTTCAGCCAGATGACAGGCGGTGGACTTCTGGTAAACACGGGTGACACGGCCAATCCAACTGTGCTGCTGAATGCCAGCGATGAAATCGTCGCGGCACGCGCTGAACAGGTTACGTTGGGGATCAGTGATTTCGTGCAGATCCATGGCACCGGACTGGCGATCGAACGCGGGCCGGCGCAGATGGTCACTTTGGCCGATGGGTTGACGACAAAAGAAGTCAACGTGCTGACTCTGGGAGCCTCCGGGATTGATGCCTTTGCCGGTGTCGGTCCCTATTTTATTGACAGCGATGGTGACGGCGATATCGATGGGGATGACGCTCCGTCCGCCGATGCTGTCGGTCTCAAGATCACCAATCTGAATATTGCTTTGGCGTTGATGGCGGGGTCGGATATCACGGCGATTCCCGATGCGACCAGCGATCCCGATGGATACGTCAACTATTTGTCCACGTATGTCGCTGGCAGCGCAACCGCGGCACGTGCGGAGTTGGTCGGGACGGGCGATACTGTCACTGCGGAAATCCTGGGGATTTCGATTGAGTTCAATCAGGCGAAGTCTCGAGTGGCCGTGCCCGGTCACGAACCTTCGGCGATTAATCTCACCACGTTTGCTGGCGGCGGCCTGTCAGTACCGACCGGTGATCCGACTAATCCGTCGATTCCGTTGACCTCGACCGACGAAATCCTGCGAGCGACCGCTGATGACGTCACGCTGGCCATCAGCGACTTTGTCTACATCCACGGAGCGGGCCTAGCTTTTGAAAAAGGGCCGGATCAAAACATTACACTGGCCAATGGAACGACGAAAGACGTCAGCGTGCTGACAGTCGGTGCTTCGGGCATCGATGCGTTTGTTGGTGTTGGCCCCTATTTCATTGACAGCAATAGTGACGGGACGATTGACGGCAGTGACACTCCGTCCGCGGACGCGGTTGGACTTTCGATTGAGAATATCAACCTGGGCTTCGCGATGATGCGAGGTTCGGATGTGACGCAGGTGCCGACGGATCCGCAGGGAGCCGTCGATTACCTAGCCAAATACTACGCGCTGAACCTGACGGCGGGCAGTGCGACGCTGGTTGGTGCCGGTGACGTGGTAACTGCCGACATTCGCGATATCCGTATTGATGTCAATCTGGCCAAATCGCCTGGTGAAACGCCGGTGTTTAGGCCATCGGCCGTCAACTTAACCTCGTTCGCCGGAGGTGGATTGTCGATACCGACGGGTGACCCGTCGAATCCCGCGATCACGTTGACTTCGGCCGACCAGATTCTGCGCGCGACCGCAGATGATGTGACGCTGGCGATCAGTGACTTCGTCCACATTCACGGCGGTGGTATTGCTTTTGAAAAAGGCCCGGATCGGAATGTTACGCTGGCCAATGGGACGGTCAAAGAAGTCAGTGTGCTGACAGTGGGGGCAGCCAACGTCGATGCGTTTGTTGGTCTGGGGCCGTACTTCCTCGACAGCAACAACGATGGGACGATTGATGGCAGTGACACGCCATCGGGTGATGCGATTGGTCTGGCGATCGAAGGACTGGACTTTGGCTTCGCGATGATGCAGGGATCGGATCTGACGCAGGTTCCGTCGGACCCACAGGGAGCGGTCGATTACCTGGCGAAGTATTACGCATTGACGGCCACTGCCGATCTGGCTCAACTTGTTGGCGTCCAGGATGTTGTCACCGCGACTCTGCGAAATGTCACAGTTGATGTGAACATCGCAAAATCAAGTAATGAAACTCCACTGCTGAAACCACAAGTCATGAACTTTTCGACGCTGGCGGGCGGTGGACTTTTGATTCCAACCGGTGACACCTCGAATCCCGCAATCCTGCTGGATACGAGCAGTGGCATCATTCTGGGGTCGGTCGGGCGGGCGACGCTGAATGTCGCTGGCAGCATATCACTGGATGGCAGCATCGCCATCAGTAAGCAGGCTTCGCAATGGGTAACGGCCGCAGCGGGAGGCGGGCCACGGAATGTTGATATCCTGACAATTGGCGGCGAAAATCTGTACGGGTTTGCCGGAGTCAACGGACCTTATCGCACGGATACCAACGGCAATGGCGTGATTGATGCCAGCGATACACCCAACTCAAATGCCACAGGATTGGCACTCGACAGTTTGACGTTTGGCATGGCGTTGATGAAAGACGTCATCGGCCCGAACAAGTATGTCGGTCTGAAGGCCTCGACGGAGGCATTGCAACTGGTAGGCGTTGATGGCGTTACTGCAGTGGCGCGCAATGTGGACGTCCTCTTCAACGAAGTTTCACCGCAACCCCCGGTCGCTGCGGCTCGGCTGGATGTCATCGACTTCACTTCGTTTGCGGGTGGAAAGCTCTCTGTCGAAACGGGCGGAACCAGCACGGTCGATCTGGATTTCCACGAACGACTGCTGGCGGCTTCCGGCGATTTGACGGTCAACGTATCGAATCTGGTTACTGTGGACGGCGTATTTGATTTTCAGTTGAGTCCGTCAAAGATCTTTGCTTACGTGGACGGCACGGGATCGGTCGGAACTGGCCCACTGTCGCTCAACGTGCAACAGGTTAAAGGGCTGCTGATCATTGATGATCGCGGCTTGGGAATTGATCTCGATGTTTCGGCAAACGCAACATTGCCGGGTAATACTACGATCACCGCCGACATGAATCTGAAGGTGAACACGAGTGCCCAGGAATACGTGTATCAGGTGCCCGAGAAATTCCTGTCGCGCGTGGACTACACGTCACTGACCATCACCGCCGGAGCACCTCGGCCTGATGGCAGCCAGGCAGCTCCGGGATTTTACGTCGTACTCGATGGTACCGGAACGCTGGGTGTTGCCAACACCCTTGATGTGGCCGGTGATGTGTACTTCTATGTGACGAACGACGAATTGCAGCTGAACGCCTCGGGAACGATGACCGATCGTGCCGGGTTGTTGCCGTCGGTTGCCGTGGCTGGTGACTTGTTCCTCAGCAGCGCAGGCATGGTCGGTAGTTTGCAGATGGCGGGTGGCAGTGGAACGTCATTGTTTAACAGCAGTGCCTTCAATTTGTCAGGTCGATTCCAACTGGAAATCAATACGACCGCTGCGTCAAAGTCGATTCAGATTCTGAACTACGACTCGAACGGAACACTGCAAACGCCGAATTTTGTGCCGGGTTCGATTGCGGCAAATACGATCCGCATGGCGGGTGGAATAACGCTGGCCGTGGGGCCGTTTACGGCCAATGGGACGGCTGAGTTGGTATTTAGCCCGAGCGGTTTCTCCGTTGCTCTTGACGCACTCGTTGATGTGGGCTTCGGTGAAGTTCATGCGGTTGGTCAGGCAGTCATTGTGAACGAAGGTTCCGCAGTTGCGTTTGCCGCGAACCTGACGATGGCCGTGAATCTGGGCGTTACAGACGCTGAAATCGCCGGTACGGGTAATCTGCAAATCAACACCAGCACGAGCACGACCCATGCCAGTGTCGCTACGAATACATATCTGGTCAACGTTGATGGCACGCTGCGAATTTATCAGTTTGAAATGGCGGCAAGCGTCACCATCTCGTCGATCGATGGCGTCTTCAAGTTCTCTGTCGATAGTGCGGTGCTGAGCTTCTTCAATTTCATTGACGTGACGGTGAGCGGTTTTGTGAGTTCGGATGGCACATTTGCATTCGACGGCACAGGTTCGATCCACATGGATCTTGGGCCAATGGACTTTGACGGCAGTGTGACACTGCATTTGGCAGACGATTCACTCGGCGGAAGTCTGACGGGTTCGGCCGTGCTGGATGTCAGTCTGCCGTGGCCGTTCAGTGAATTCCTGCCAATCTCGGCATTGAAGGCAGCCATCAGCCTGTCTGGTGACATTCAACTGGAACCAACCAGCGCCTACGTCGCGTTTACAGCGCTGGCGACATTTTCAGTGTCGTTTGGCGTATATATTCCGTGGCCGATTGATGAATACATCGGCACGACGGTTAGCCAGTCGTTTAGTTTCAGCGGAGACTTTGCGTGGAGCTGGGGCCCACCACCGATTATTGCTCGTCAGGCAGCCGACGGCACGGTGTACCTGAACATGGGCGTCGATGGTGCGCTGCGTGGATCGGACTACGCAAATATTACGACCGAAAGTTATACGATCAGCGGCAGCGGTAATTCCATCACCGTGCAGGCCATGGGTCGGGAGATGCCATTCAGTAACGTCACAAAAATTGTCGTGACGGATGCCGGAGCCGGTAACGACTTCATCTACATCGGCGAAGGCATCACCGTACCCGTTGAGATCAATGGCGGCGACGGCAGTGACGACATCACCTACCTGGGATCCGGAGTTGCCACGATCAACGGCGGTGCAGGCAACGACACGATTCGCGGTGGTTTGGGGAATGATATTCTGACGGGCGGATCCGGGATCGATATCGTCGATGGGCAGGATGGAAACGATGTGATTACTGTTGCGGGAGGCAGCGATACAGTCCGAGGTGGCAAAGGCAACGATCAGATCATTGTTCAGGGCGGAACGAACACGATCTACGGCGGTGAAGGTGACGACACGATCACGATTCGAGGCGGTTCAAATAACGTCTATGGAGAAAGTGGCCGCACGACATTGTTCTTCAACGATGCGAGTCTGGGGACCGGACAGACTTCAGTCTTTGGGGACGCACAGATTGACACGATCAACGTCACCATGAATTCCAATGGCAATGTGTCGGCATTCAACGACCACGCATTTTCGCTGGTTGGCCATTCGATCAGCTTTGACGGCAAAGTTGACGTCTTCAACATCACCGACAGCGGGCCACTGACGCGAATCGGCAGCACAAATGCGGCTGGCGGACTGCTCGGGGAAGCGCGGCTGACAGTCAATGCCAACGCGATCGAACTAAATCGCGACCTTGCGGCCAAGGCCGTTGATTTCAATGCTCCGAATGGAGTGACGTTGAATGACAGTTTGACCGTTAGCGGTCGCCTGAATGACAGTTTCGTGAATCCGCTGGGGCTGAGAATCAACACGGGCAGCCTGACGACGTCGACCAACGGTTCGATCACCGCCAGCTCCATTGATGTGATTGCCTCAGGGCCGATCAGTCTTTCTGCACCATTGCGAGCAACCGGCGCGACGCTGACGGCTCCGGCGCAACCCGGAACAACCGGCACGACGACGGTGAACGTCCCTGCCGCAATCAACGTATCCGGCGGTAGTCTGACGGCCAACAGCACCATTGATGCTGCGACGGCCACACTGAACATCGGCGGCGCGACTGCTCTGAATGCTCGCACCACAATCACCGGCGCTTTGGGCGTGACGGCAGGTAGCTTTAGCACGGGTGCAAGTGCTCCGCTGTCGGCGAACAACTTGACGCTGAATTCTACCGGCGCGACATCATTCGGATCTACAGTGAACGTCGGCAATGCCATGAACATGACCGTGACGTCGGGGTCACTGACGGCCAGTCAAACAATTGACGCAGCCAGCGGGTCATGGACGGTTGGCGGTCCGATTGCATTGAATCAGCGAGCGACAGTGACTGGGGCTCTGACCGCTTCTGGATCGAGCTTTGCGACGGGCGCCAGTGCGCCGTTGAACGCGGGCAGTTTGACTCTGAATGCGACAGGTGCGGCGAGCTTTGGCTCGTCGGTTAATGTTGGCAATGCGATGAATGTGGCTTCGGGTTCGTTGACGGCCAATGGAACCGTTGACGCGGCCAGTGCAGCGTGGACGGTTGGTGGAGCGGTTGTCGTGAATCAGCGAGCGACCCTGACGGGGGCTCTGACCGCTTCTGGAGGCAGTTTCATCACTTCATCGAGTGCACCGTTGACTGCCGGAAGCTTGGCGTTGACAGCCACGGGCGCAGCCAGTTTTGGCTCAACGGTAAACGTAACCGGCGCCATGAACGTTACCGCCGCCAGCCTGTCCGCCAGCAGGAGCATCGACGCGGGAAGTGCAACATGGACTGTCACAGGTGCCGTCACGCTGAGCGACCGGTTGAATTTCACGGGATCGTTGACGGCATCGGCCAGTAGTGTCACTGCCAGCAGCAATTCTTCCGTGACCGTGGGCAGCATGGGGCTGACTGTGGTGAATTCGGTCCTGTTCGGCGCGCCCGTTATTGCGACGGGTGCGATGAATGTGACGGCTAATAAACTGACGGCCGACAACACCGTCCATGCCGGCAGTGCGAACTGGAATGTCACGACGGATGTTTGGACGAAAAACACAGTCAGTATCGTCGGCGTCATCGAAGTCACGTCTGACACGCTGCTGGCCGATCGCGAAATTACCGCGGGTGGTTTTGTTGTTCATGCCGGACATAACGTAGAACTGAATGCGCACCCGACTGTGACCGGAACAATGGGCAGCGGCAAGATTGGCTTGCTGGAGATCAGCAGCAGTCTGGGACAGATTGATTTCACTGGCCAGGATTTTCACGTCATCAACGGCCATTTGATCCTGTCTGCGGCCCTTGGATTCACGGACATCATTAGATCGGACGCTCGAGCCCTGACGGCCATCAATCGCGGCACTGGAAGTCGAGCCAACATTACAGTCCGTGAAAAGGACAGCCTGAACATTTTGAACGCGGGGCTGATCAACGGTGGCATCTATTCACAAAACGGCACGATCGATATCGAGCTGGCTGCTCAGGATGCTTTATTGTCGCTAAGTTCCGGCGTCATTAGTACTTCCACATCAGGCCAGAACATTCGGCTGATCGCGGATGATTTTGACTTCGCCAGCGGCGACAACAAGATCACTGGCACAGGCGAACTGACGATTCGTTCAAAGCAGGATGAGATCGATTATCGGCTCGGCTCCGCTGGCGATAATCAGTACGGCGTTGACTTGTCGCTGATTGGCAATGCTGCGACCGCGTACATCGGCGTGCGAGACTTTGCCGCGATGGGCGATGATTTCAGTCTGGTGCGAATTGGACACGCGAACATCAATGCCAGCGGCGTTGGCAACGAAATGACCTTCGGTGATATCGAAGGCACGGCGGCATTGCGAAACCTGACAAAGTTCTACGCCGACACGATCACCGTGAGTGGCGATGTACAGGCTCCGGATGATGCGCTGGAAATTCATGGCCACCGAGCCGTCATCAATTCGAAGAATCTACATAACCAAATCGGGGCGGATGATTCGGGCCTGTCGGCCAAAACCGTTTGGATCGAAGTGAATGAACAATTGCAGCACGGTGGCTGGATCATCGGTCAGGATCGCGTTGAAATTGATATTCTGCACAGCAACGGCACGCGGCCCTACTTCTCTTTTGCCGGTGAGCTGGTCAGCCTGAAGTCCGATGTGGGCAGTCGCATCGCTACGACCCATGCGAACAGCGTCATTGACATTGCGACGAATGAATCGATTCAGATCGCGGGTGAAGTGGAAGTCAGCGGATCGGGTTCTCAGGCAACACTGGACGCTGGAACAAAACTGACCGTGCTTCAAGGTGCGGTTGTGGCTGGACGTGATGATGACAACGTCCTGACTTTAAACGCCGGACTGCTGCTGTCGATCAATCCGGGAGGGGCCGTTACTGCCGGAGCACGCTTTGAAGATGTGAATGGCACTCCGACTGCCGTGCAGACTGGCGTGGGGGCGGATGCGATTCTGAACTCGCCGCATGAACTCTTCATTGGCGGTACTGTGACCACTTCAAACCGCATGGAATTGAATTCCGGGACACCGCAGTTTGATCACACGGATTACTTCAACGGTTTTGCCGACACGGATCCAAATCATCCGCTGCTGGGACACAGTCAGTACGGTCTTCTCTTGACAGGGACGCTGACCAGCCTGGCGGCTAACGCGGAATTGCAACTGACATCGGACGCCGACGTTATCATTCGCGGTAACATCAACGTGAAGGGTGCCAATTCGGATCTGTTGATTCAATCCGATCGACTGGCCTACATTGAGGGTTTTCTCAAGGTCACCGGTGATGTTCAAATTCTGGGCGGCGTTGAGACCCATGGTACGTCGCACAACAACACCGATCCGCTGTTGTTGAGCAGTGTGTATTTGGCTCCGACGGCGCAGGTCGTCACCAGTGAAGCTGGCAGCCTGATTGATATTCAGGGTGCTTCCGACGTGGATCTGTTTGGCGTGTTGGTATCAGGTGGTCAGATAGGCGCAAGCGGCGTGACATTTGCAACACCTGGTGGTTCGTCCATCAGCGTCATGGCTGGCGAGCAGATTTATCTGGATACCGGACTGCTGGCGTCAGGCACGGTGACAGTGAACGCGGGAACTCCCGGTACCGACGATACTCTGGCCGCTCTGTTCCCCGGCTATGCTCTGGGGGCTGAAGGCAATGATCGTTTGAGCCTGGTGGTCACGACGGCGGGCGGTATTACAACTGCGGGAATGACGAGTGATGGTTCCGGCGGTGGGATCACGATCAATGCGGCTGGCAATATTGAACTGCTGGGATCGCTGAACGCGGGTGCCAATATCACTCAGCAGTTTGATGGTCAGGGCAATTTCCTTGGCGAAACTGCGACGTATTCCAGTGAGCCCGCAGCATTGACAATCAGCACCACGGGCCGCGCGTTCCTAGGCGGCCATGCTCTTAACCAGGCTGGGGAATTGATTCAAACAGGCACGTATCTGCGAGCCGCCCACGCGATTACGGTCAACGGCGGCAGTTATTCAACCGGCGAAGGATTACTCGTTCACGCAGCCAGCGAACTGACGACGAACGACGTGAATGGTTCGATTACGCTGACTGCTGTGCAGGATGCAACGCTGCTGGGTTTGTTTGTCGCGGGTGGTCGCATTGATGTGGTTCGCGATGCGTCTGGTGGGTACCTTGGCCGAGTGCCTGTGTACTTCGACGGCGATTCTTCGGTTCGCCTGGAAGCAGGCGGCGTGATTGAGATTGCTCAGGACATCGTCGCTGGTCAGCGCATCGATCTGGTTGGCGGATCTGGCGGCGCGAGTGCTGGGCCGGGACTGACGATTCAGGGCAGCGGTCGCCTGATTACGTTGCGAAGCAACAGTCAGATCAACCTGAATGCACCCGGTGAAGTCGTGATTCAGCCGCCGGGGCATATCAACGAAATCAGTGCACAGGGCTTTACCGTTTCGTCAACCGGAGTATTGACTCAGGACGTGACGCTGGACATCACCGTTGATCGCGTCGACTTCGTGTATTCCGGAACCGCAACTCTGCTGGCAGCTGATACCGTGAACAATACCAGCATCGCAGATCTGGTGGCAGACCTGCAGGCGGCATTGGAAGCAGGCGTCTATACGATTACATCTTCCAACAACGTTGATCGCGTCATCGGTCATGCTTTCACCGGCACTGAATTCGCAGACGATCCATCGACCGCCGGATTCGTTGATCCGGACGTGAAAATCAAACTGCGGAACGGCATGCTGCTGTTGACCAGTTCGTACAACATCGCAGTCGAAACATCTTCGGTGAACGCCGATCAGTTGGGCATTGATATCAGTGGCGGAGCGTTGACCAGCACTCGGCTGTATGCCATTGATGCGGCACAGCCTGGTTCGACCGTCAGCATTGGGGCTCCGGGCGGTCCGAACGGAAAACTGTCGATTGGCGGCAAAGTGCGAGCGTACTCAGCCATCAATCTTTACAGCGGTATTTCACCAGACGGCACGGATATTGATCTGGGACCAACCGGAGTGCTGGAAACCGTTGACGGTTCGATCTCCTTCAATGCCGGCCAGTACGGCGATATTCGCGGGACGATCATCGCGGGCGGAACCGGTTCGGACATCAATCTGTCGGCCGCTCAGACGCTGCGAATTCGCGGTAATTTAACTGCTGAGCAGGATATTTTGCTCACGGCCGGTTCACAAACCGTCTCCGGTCAGGTCAGCATTCAAATTGATGGAACAAGTCATCTGAATTCGACGGGTGGTGGCGGGCAGATTGTCGTCACGGGGCACAACGATGTCGTGTTCGATGGTGTCTTCGGAACAGGCAGCAACGATCTGTCGCGTCTTGAACTGAACGCCGTCCATGGCAATCTGACGATTCCAAAGACTTCGGCCTGGATTGAATCAGACGCGCCGATCTTCCTCAAGGGAGCCGTCGTTGATGTGCAGGGCGTCGTTCGCAGCACCCGCTCAACAGCCGACACGACAGATTTCGAAATCACGATTGACGCGACTGACAAAGCGATTATCAACGGCGATCTGCAGTTGACAGGCTCACTGCGCATCAATGCCGATAACGTGGTGGAAGTTTTCAATACGACGATCGCGATTACGGAAGCGGGGCAGCGAGTTGTCTTCAGCGGCGGCGACGTTCGATTTGGCAAAGCCACCACCAATGCAAGTGGTGAACTCGAGCAACAAGGTGCATTGGTAACGGCGGTTGATCGTATCGAATTCAACGCCACGGGAATCGTCGACATTGGATCGGGCTCGGTGATCGCCACCAGCGGCGACAATTCCGTGATCGATCTGGGAGCTGGCCGCCTAAGAATTGCTGGCTCCTTGCTGGCCGGTGCGGTTGTTGCTGAGGGCGTTACGACATACACCGGAATCGGAGCCGACATCGTCGTCAACGGGCGCGAACAAGTGGCCATCGGTGGTCAAGGCATTATTGGCGGCGTGGTCCAGTCGGTCGGAGGAACTCTGGCGGCCACGGGTGATATCACAGTCAACGTGCATGGCGGCGTTTCAGACGTCAGCTTCACACTCAGTCCACTCAGTACGCTGAGAACCGAAGCGGCGGTGAATGAACCCGCTGGTATCAGCCACAACATTACCATTGACACAGATCAGGATATTCAGATCTACAGTGCGATTGCTGCGTTGCATGATGGTGCGAACGTGACGCTGACTTCTGGTGAATTGATCGAAGTGGATGGACTGTTGCAGGCGGACAATCGGCTGACAGTCATCGGCGGAAGTGATGAAACCGGTGTGGGACTGAATGTCCGCGAGTTTGAGTTTCAGGCGAACGGCAACGGCGACCCGGTGCGAATCCATGGTGGTACGCTCACGACAAATCCTGGCGGCACGATTTCGCTCGGAGCCGACCAGAAGGTAGTTCTGAACGGCGTTGTCGGAGAAACTCGCAACGTCAGCGGAGCGACAATCGCCGACACAAACAACATCTATGTGACCAAAGCTGGCAATGTGTTTGTGATGACCAGCATTCATGCGGCGAACGAGATCCAGTTCCTTGCCACCAATATCACGCTGGCTCCGGACTCGGTGGTTCAGACGCATGCTGTGGGCGGAATGATTGATCTTCGTGCGACGAACAATCTGATTGTCAGCTCAAACCCGGATGGCACGCAGCCTGCTTTGATTCAGGCGGATTTGTTGGTTCACCTGATGGGCGGAATCGCCTCGCTGGACGGTCAAATCACCGCGACAGGCGTGGCGGGCGATGTCGTCGTGAACGCCGTGAACTCCGTGACATTTTTCGGCAACGTTCACGCAGGCGACGGCCTGTCTGTGAATGCGGGAGTCGGCAGCAACTGGTCCACCGCTCAACTGCTCGGAACTGTCACAGTTGCCGACCTGATGGGTGGGGATGTAACGATCGATGGCGGCACGCTGACCAGTGGCGGAGCGTCCAGTGTTCTGGCTGGCCACGACGTGACGGTTATCGGTGCAACGGAACTGGGCGACACCGCTGTTCCGGTACGCCGACCTGTGATTAAGTACACGCTGCAGTCGATTGAAGTGATTACGGGAACGCGACAAGTGGCCATTGGTTCCATCCTTGTTCCGGAAGTCACATTTGTCACCACAACAACCACCGAACAGGTTGGAACCGAACGGGTTCGCGTGGGCAGTGCCTTCAACACGTCGGACATAACGCTTACGCAGTTGGGTTACTACAACCCGAATGTTTCGGCAGCCCAGCAGGTGCGTGAGTACTTCATTGAAGGGATCGATTACCGACAGTCTGTTGCACTGACCAATGCGGGCTTTGAATCGCCTCAACTTGGGGCTGGCAGCTACGCCTACAATCCGTCGGCATCTCCGTGGACGTTTGGCGGCGGCGGCGGGATCGCTTCCAACAACAGTGGGTTCAACAATGGAACATCGCCGAGCGGTTCGCAGGTTGGATTCATTCAGGGGCAGGGGAGCATTTCCCGCACAATCAATGTGAGCAACGCGGGTCGGTATCTGCTGCAGTTTTCAACCAAGGGACGTTGGGAAGGCAATAAGAACACGTTTAACGTCGTGATCGACGGAACGGTTGTGGCCACGATCACTCCGGCGAGCAGCACGTTCTACACGTCTGAAACGACCGTTTGGTTCAACCTGTCGGCAGGCAATCATACGCTGACATTCCAGGGGACGATTGGTGCCGACGTCACGTCGTTTATCGATTCGATCTCGCTAATTCACGACAACATCGACTGGAGCAAGGCTTATGATCCGCTAACCGGCGATGTGATCACTCTGGCCGACGATCCAGAGGTCCCGGCCTATGGCACCTCGTTTGGCAATCTCAGCGATCTGCAGCGAGATGCCGTGCTGATCAAGCTGGGCTATCGTCCGTATTACAACGCAGCATTTGCTAATTTGGAAACTCACAATACGATCAACGGCATTCCATCGACTCAGCCATGGCGACCCGATTGGTACGGTCCGACAATCACGAACGATGTGGTGGCTTCCTATACGGCGTCTGACAACGCGGGTAATTCGGCAGGCGAAGGCAGTGACGGCGTACAGCGTGGCACCGTGAATTACGTGGCTGGAAAGTCCGGCACGGGTTTCGGTTTCAATGGTGCATCCGGCAATGCTGTCCTGGTGCCGAATGTCGAGGCACTGCAACTCAGCACTGGCACCATCGACGCATGGATTAAGACGACCGATGCGAGCAACGACTGGCATGGCATCGTGGTCAAACAGCATGCCTATGGATTGTTTGTGGTCAACGGCTACGTGACAGCCTACGACTGGAACACAGGGGCCACCTACACGACAAACGTTTATGTCGCGGACGGACAGTTGCACCATGTTGCGATGTCATTCCAGAGTGGAATTAGCAATGGTTCGGTAATCTATGTGGATGGCGTTCCGGTCCGCAACGCAACCATGACTGTGGTATCGCAGAATCAATACGGTCTGGCGATCGGTTCCGGCGATTCCAATGCCGGAACCTCTGAGAATTTCTCCGGCACGATTGACGAAGTCCATGTTTGGGATCGCGTCCTGACACCGGATGAAATCGCGAGTCTGAATCCTGACAACACAGTCGTATCTCGACTTGCCGTCGATGGCTGGCGTGACAAATACGTGCGACTGCCCGTCGGAGCCGACGCCGATATTCTGCGCATGGTGTCTCAGGGCGAAGCGACCAGCTTCGAAGAAGACACTGGCAACACGTGGCTGGACACGAATGTCAAGCTGCACCAGATCGGCTGGTATAATCCTTCAATCGGCACAAACGGGGAAATGCGACAGGACAGCCGAGCGGGCTCGCCGTGGGCCGGATTCACTCAGGGAGTTGCGAATCCGGGTGCTGGCTGGAGCCCGTTGTTTGCGCTGGAGTATCTGAACGGCGTTCGCACGGTCGAACTGGCCGACGGTCGATCATTTACGTATACCGATACGGGTGTCAGCCTTGCCGGGCAACCGACATGGTCATTTGACCCAAGTGGCATGAGCCCACAGTACATGAATGGCCAATGGGTGCTGGCTCCGGACGGAGCGTCGCTGGATATCAACACAGCAGCAGCGGCAAACCGGGAGACGGCGAAACTCACACCAGCACAGCCGACGAACATTCCGGTCAACTACACTCTGCATCAGGTGTCGAACCCACACAATGTGGGCAGTTACGGTGAGTATCTTGGGACGTACGCAGATCCCATTAGCTATTCATTCGAGACGAGTTTCTCGACGCCAAATTACGGCTACAACTACGAAAACAACCTTGTGGCTTTTGATGGGGCAACCGGTGAATACGTCGGGATCCAGAATCAGTACGGCACAACTCAGAACGGCACAAACCTGTCAACAAGCATGACGCACGGCTATTACACCTACGGCAATGGAAACAATACGCCATATGGAACTACCCAAACCGTCGTCGGAAGCAATTTGACGAGTGACAATTACTACAGCCTGGGGCTCTGGCATTCATCTTATTATGACCTGGATGTTTCCAAGCTATCGGTCACCATTTCAAATACAGGAAGTAATCCCCTTGGAGTCACGCTGCCGACGGCTCGTGACATCGATTATTATTGGGATGGCAATCGCTACAACTTTGGATCGAACCGCTTCGACGCCGTTCAGTTCGGGTTCAATAACGGTAGCGGCAATGGTAGTTTTGAGTGGGACAACACGAACTATAGTCCGTACGTTGATTACAACGGGGTCATGCCGAATGTCACTTTGCTTCCGGGTGAGTCTCTGTACGTCGGGAGCGACTACTTCGTCGACGGTTATGGGTACGGTTATGGATACAATTCCGACAAACTACAGCCGTTCGTGAACCAGTTTCAAGTGTTTGACATCGTCAACATGCCTTACGATCATGGTCGACAGACTGCAGTAGCGCGCACATCACAATACATTGACAATTACTGGACTGCCCGGTCGGTGGTAAAGGCCGAGGAGCAAGTTCAGGTTGGCTCCCACACACAGAATCTGTGGACTTATGTGGACAACGGTCATTGGGTTGACGTTGTTGGTGCGAACAACGACTACTGGACGCGAAATATTGGGACTCGCGATAATGTGGTCACCATCCCGGATTTCGAGGACCGACTGCATTACCAATGGCACAACGTCTACAACACCCACGATTTCGTCGATACTCGGACGCAGTTGTCTTATCAACTGGTCACAAATACCAGTGACATCTTTGACCTGCGGCCGAAGTTTGAAACGGGTGAATCGACCGTCAAGGTTGTGAATGAAAAATCCGTGACGGTGTGGCAGACGGAAAACATCACTCAGACTCAGAGCCTGCAGACCGCTTCGCGAGAACTTGTCGGTGACGGATCCACGGCATTGCAAGGCGCGTTCGGAGCGGCGTCGATCGATTCCATGGGTTCAATCACCATCGCCGCTGGCAGCAACGTGTCGGTTCATGGCGTCGTGCAGTCTGGTGGAATTGACAATACGCTCAGCATCACCGCTGGCCAGGACGTGCTGGTCAATGGACTCATCCCGGATGGTGCTCCAGCCGGAACACTCCCGGCGATCGCGACTTTGCGTTCCGATGGAAAGATTGCCATCACGTCGTCTCGCGACGTCACACTGGGCACCGCTAGTCGCCTAGAAGTGGACGCTGACGGAATCGCTGATGCCTTGAGTGAAGTTGTGATGACTGCCGGCGGCGACGTGTCGTTGCTGGGTTCAATGATCGCTGGAAAACTGCTTCAGGTCGCTGCCGGTACAGCGGGAACTGGTTCTGTGGTCGGCACGATCGATACGGAACTGACCGCATTCGCTGGTGATATCTTATTGAGTGCCGGTACGTCAGGCGGCAACTTGACGCTGACCGATTCGGCGATCAATGCCTCGACCGCAACCGGATTGATCAGCCTGAATGCCTCTGCCGGAATGGTCTGGCAGACTGGCGGCGTGGCGACCGGACGACAACTGACTGTGCGAGCGGCTAATGGCGTGAGCGCCAATACCGATGTCAGCGAATACGATGTTCGCAACTCGTTCACGGGTGACGTGTCGCTGCTGAATCTGAGCGATGTCAGCTTTGTCAATGCCTTGAATAATGCTGGTGGTGATATCAACGTGCGTGTCTTTGGCGGAGTGTCGTTGGGAGCCGTGAATGGCAGCGGCGATGTCACATTCAACGCGACGGGTTCGCTCTCGCAGAATTCCGGCACGACGATCAACGGTGCCCACCTGACGCTGAATGTGCCGACTCTGGGCAGTGCGATTCAGACAGCGATCGGCATGTTGACGCTGAGAACCGCAGGCACTGGAAATGTGGTTGTCCACAACAGCGGATCTCAACAACTGGAGCTGGATGTCACGGTCACAGACGGCAGCCTGACCGTCACCACCCTCAGCAATTTGCTGGTCACTCGGGCGGTGAGTCTGACCGATTCTGACACCAACGATATTACCCTGTCCGCCAGTGGGAATATTGATATCGGTTTGATTCAGGCGGGTACCTTTGCGGCGACTGAAGCGGATGCACGCGTCATTCGACTTTCCCGACTCAGTGGTGCTTTGAGAGCTTCAGGATTTCTGGCAGGTGACGCCGCTGATCTGGACGAAGCAACATACGCGGCCCTATATGTTGCAGCAGCTCGAACATCTCTTGTTGGCTGGCTGTCGACGGATATCTTCGCAGGACAAACCGATGTCGCAGCAAAGGCTACCGTGGAAGCCGATCGTCAGCTTGGGCTGACGCAAGCCATCCGCGCTGCAGGCGACGTTTCCCTGACCGCAGGCGGTGCAATTCGAGAAAGCAGCCCTGAAGATGCCGATGTCGATCTGATCGCCGATTCGTTGACGGTGGTTAGCGGTCTTGGGATCAGTGGTCTGGAAACTTCGCTGAATCAGATTGCATCCATTCACAATGCAAGCGGCAATATCGTCTTCGGCGATACCGATTCTGTGGGTGACACGGCTCCGGGTTTGAACGTGGTGTTCATCGAAAACCTGAACGGTTCTGTGTTCATCAACATCTCCGCCGATTTGGAAGTTCAGCAGATCAGTGGACTGGGCGGTAACGGCGATGTCACGCTGACGTCCGATCGCACGCTGACACTGTTGCCAGTTCAAAACGTGGACAATACCGTCGTTGCGGGGCACGACCTGACGCTGTATTCCGTCGGGAATCTGTACATTAGCGGAGGCATCTCGGCGCCAAACGGAGTCAGCGTTGGCTCTGCGGCCGACGTCAAGCTCAGCGGCACGACGCTGAATCTAAGCACCGTCGAAGCCATTGCGATTGAATCCGACAGTTCGCTTAGCATCAACGGGATTCTGGAATCCGCCAAAGGCATCAGTCTGATTTCCAACCACGGTGACGTGGAAGTGATCGGCGCGATTCGTGGACGTAACGGGGCTCCGCTGGAATCACTGACGATTATCGCGCGCGGCAACCTGATGAAGTCCGGACCGTTCGCGGGCCAGTTTCGCTTCCGCTCGCTGGTCAATGATCTGACGTACTACGCCAACACTCCCGAACTGGCAATTGACAGCGTAGTTGTGAACGCGGCAAGTCTGTCTGTTGCCAACTTCGGGGCACTGGACTTGGTACCATTTACCACCACAGACGCTCCGGTCATGAAAGATCCGGTCACCGGGCTGGACTTCTTCCGCGACCCAACCACCGGTGCAACTCCTGCCACGCAGCAGCGTTACCTGCGATACATTGGCCAGTCGGGCGAAGAGTTCTATCGTCGCACGGCCATTGTGAATGGCCAGGAACTGTATCCGTTCTCAGCGTTGAACAATGTGACCAACCAGTTTGTTACATTGTTGTATTCAACGACGGAAGATCCGACTCTGGGGGTTCTGTACGCCGCAGACGGTGAGACGCAACTTGACGCGGATGACTTAGAATCGCTGGAAGGTACTTTGGTCCGTGTTAACGATCAACAGATCATTAATCGTCTGCTGCCGTTCACGCTCAAAGACGCCCGTGATGGCCGACCGACGGGTACTTCCATTTCGCTGGAAGGTGCCACGATCGGTACGGTCAGCAACTCGGTGACGTTTATTGCTCAGGGTCAGGTGCGTGCACCGGCGTTTGCTCTGAATGGCAGCGATAGCATGGTGACCGTCATCGGCGGAGAAAATGTTGTCACGGGCAACTGGCGAGCAGCGAACATCAATGTTCAATCGACGGGACTCTTCGATTCCAGCGGCAGCTTTATCGGTGGCAGTATCACTGTTCCGACGAGTTTCCGGACCACCGACGGTGCGACGCCCAAATCAATCTCGCTGACAGCATTAAACGATATCACGTTCCATGCGGCTGTAGACGCCCGTCAGGGAATCTCACTCCAAGCCGGACGTTCGCTGAACAATCTGCCAGCATCAATGAGTGTCAGTGAAGAAGGCGGCTCCATAAAGTTGTCGTCAGGCGAAGATCTGCTGGTTCCGGGCTCACTGACTGCCCATGGCCCAATCAGTCTGGTTTCGACCAACAATCGTGGCACCGGTGGAGAGGTTGTCGTGCATGGCGACATCGACAGTGGATCGGGATTGATCACGATACAGACCAGCAAAACGGGAAGCCACATTGACGGCGTCATCCGCGGCAGCGGCGGACTGACACTGTCCGACGGAGGTACTCTGACACTGTTCGGCGCGAATACGTACTCCGGAACAACCAACGTCATCGGCAGCCAGTTAAATGTTCGTGGATCGATTGGCGCCGGCAGCTCGATTGTTGTCTCCAGCGGATCCGTTTTGAGCGGAATCGGCTCGATTGCCGGGCCGGTCACAATTCAGCCTGGCGGACTGTTGTCTCCAGGAAATTCCCCGGGACGGCTAGCGACCGGAAACCTAACTCTGACGGCCGATTCGACATTCCTTGTCGAAATTACGGGCCTTGCGGCCGGATTGCAATACGATCAAGTCGTTGTCAGCGGCACCGTTAGTCTGGGCGGAGCCACCCTGATCATTCCCGACGCGATCCCCGCGTTTGGACTCCGCAAAGACGACACATTCGCACTGATTTTGAACGACAATACCGACGCGGTGTCTGGCCGCTTCATCTACAACGGCATCCTGCTCGAAGAAGGAATGGTAATCCGCAACTTCCTAGGAACCGGCCGTGGTGCCACGATCAGCTACGTTGGAAACGTCGATGGAGGCAACGTTAGCAACGACGTGACTCTGACAATCATTAATACGCCACCTGTGGCCATTGACGATGTTGCCGCGACCACAGAAGATGGTTCCGTTACATTCGGTGTGCTGACGAACGACACGGATATCGAAAACAATATCGATCCCAGCAAGACGATCAGTCTGACATCGCCATCGGCTGGGATTTTGACGAACAACCATAATGGCACATTCACCTGGGATCCAAACGGTGCTTTCGAATACCTCGCAGTTGGCGAATCAGCAACTGTCACGTTCGACTATCGAGTCATCGATGAATTTGATGACAGCGATGTCGGCACAGTCACGATCTCAGTCCACGGAGTGAATGACGCTCCAGCGGTCGGAGTCTCGCAGTCGTCTGTCACGATCAACGAAGGCCAAACGGCGGCAAATTCTGGCAGCTTCACGGACATTGATGTGACCGATCGGCCAACAATCACGGCGTCGATCGGCACGATCACACAGGACGCCAGCAATAACGGGGCATGGAACTGGTCATTCAACAGCAACGACGGACCGGGACAGACGCAGGAAGTCACAATCACTGTTGATGACCATCATGGCGGTGTTCAGACGACGAGATTTGATCTGCAAGTCAACAACGTCGCTCCGAATACGGTCGTCCTGAGCAGCGGAACCATTGATGAGAATGGTCTGTTTGTCCTCAACGGTCACTTCGTGGATCCCGGTGTGATCGATACCCACACAGTGGTGATTCAGTGGGGTGATGGTTCCTCCGACACCGTGCTGACACTGGATGCCGGAGTGACAAACTTTACTGCGAGCCATTACTATCTTGATGATCACGGTGATGGCAAATCGACGATTTATGCCGTCTCGGCAACCGTCACTGACAAGGACGATGCAACCGGATTTGGGCACAGCGACGTGACGGTCAACAACGTGGCACCGACACTCGTACTGAATACAGTGACGGCGATTGTCGAAAACGGTGTGGCCACTCTGACCGGAACGATCACGGATCCGGGCACGCTGGACACGTTCACGCTGACCGTGGACTGGGGCGATTCACTGAGTCCCAACAACGTGGAAACCTATACGTTTGCGGCCAGTGCGACGGGGACACAGAACTTCACGCTGACGCATCATTATCTGGACGACAACGTCGCTGGCACAGCGTCTGACACGTACACGATCAGTGCGTCGGTGCAGGACAAGGATCTGGCTGTCGGTACCGCAACGACGACTGTCACGGTCAACAACGTGGCCCCGACATTGGTACTGAACACGGTCGCGGCGATTGTCGAAAACGGTGTGGCCACTCTGACCGGAACGATCACGGATCCGGGCACGCTGGACACGTTCACGCTGACCGTGGACTGGGGCGATTCACTGAGTCCCAATAACGTGGAAACCTATACGTTTGCGGCCAGTGCGACGGGGACACAGAACTTCACGCTGACGCATCATTATCTGGACGACAACGTCACGGGCACGGCGTCTGACACGTACACGATCAGTGCGTCGGTGCAGGACAAGGATCTGGCCGTTGGCACGGCAACGACGACTGTCACGGTTAACAACGTGGCCCCGACATTGGTACTGAACACGGTCGCGGCGATTGTCGAAAACGGTGTGGCCACTCTGACCGGAACGATCACGGATCCGGGCACGCTGGACACGTTCACGCTGACCGTGGACTGGGGCGATTCACTGAGTCCCAATAACGTGGAAACCTATACGTTTGCGGCCAGTGCGACGGGGACACAGAACTTCACGCTGACGCATCATTATCTGGACGACAACGTCACGGGCACCCCGTTGGACGTCTACACAATCGGCGTCACGTTGG
>Ga0209390_10003962_pt1 | contig 23010 bp, 19 predicted proteins | sample BON01_FD_187212 | JGI IMG/M metagenome (GOLD analysis project Ga0209390, IMG submission 187212) | Freshwater microbial communities from Lake Bonney liftoff mats and glacier meltwater in Antarctica - BON-01 (SPAdes) (version 2) | ecosystem: Environmental > Aquatic > Freshwater > Ice > Glacier... | reverse complement strand
CTATGATTTTCATCTCTGAAGAAGAATTCAACGACCCCGCACTCTTCTTCAAAAAGTGGAGGGAATAGACATCTAGAACATGACAACTTGGTCTCACAAAGACACATGTCAGGAGTAACTAAGACCGAAGGGATTCAGGGGTAGTTCGTGCCAGCCCTTTGCGGTGCCACTTCCTTCTATCCGGTTCTGGTAGTCCTACATCTCCTTAGGCCTTTTAGAGAAACACAGTATGGGTTTTGTTTTCTTGTTTTTGCTCTGTCGGTTTTGTTTGGTTGTCAATCTAAATCGGCGTTTAGTTCTAAACCCCGTTCAGTCTCCGTTCAGTGACCCCTGAGCTAAACCCCCCTTCAAGGTTTAGTTTAGAAAACCCTAATTCGGTAACCCTAAAACCGTAACCCTAGGTGTCTAACCCTAGGGTTTGTCCTAGAGTCTTTAAAAACTTGAGCTGATTTACCCCTGCGTTTTTACCCATTGGAACTACCTGACAATTTCTGAATGAATACTCTACTCGCACAACTACTACCAGACCTCACGTGCAAGCGTGGCTCAGTTGGTCAGAGCGAGGGACTGTCAATCCCTAGGTCGTCGGTTCGATTCCGTCTAAAACCCGACAACTCACATTCCCATGAATTTGAACATCATGGACCCTCAAACAAGGGTACTAAACTACTTTTGAAAGTAATAAAAGCAATCATCATCACCAATATCACCACACATACAAGTCACTCGCTCGCGTAGCGACGTACATACACAAGTTTTCAGGTCTCTCTCAGGAGGGGTGTTCACCCCCCTCGAGAACATCTCACGTGTGGAGTTCGTAATCCGAAGGAACACTGTAAAATAGTACTGCCGTCAAAATTCTATTGTACATTAGTTACGTTCAAATTTAATAGACAAAAAAACATGGTACAAACCACTCCAATCAAACACTAATGTTTGATTGGAGTGGTTTGTACCGTGTTTTTTTGGTTATTAGATTTGAATGTAACTAAAGTCTGAAAACCACTCCAATCCAGTACAAAATAAAAGCAAAACGCACAAAGTACTGTAGACTTGTTGTTTAATAGTTCAATTTCCACATATTGTGTGATGACAGTGCTATCTGCATGATTTTTGTCATAATAGTAGTTTATTTGGATGTACGTTTGAATAAGTAAGATGGTGAAAATAAGTATCATAATAGTACTTTGATGATTGACAGTGGATCCAAGAATGTGCAGCCGATCCCACTTGGGGTGACAATTTCGAATGCTGTTTCAAAAGCTCGAAGCTCAAAGCTCAAAGCTCAAACTTCTCTTTTCACTGAAACGTGGCAAAAGAGATGTTCGAGCTTTGAGCTTTGATCTTTCGAAAATGACACCCCAAGTGGGATTGGCTGTACTTTTATCAGTTTCATGGACTGTATTTTGTCAATAGTAAGATTTACTGTGTATTCAAGTGTTTGTGTGTCGTGAAATCGTGACGTAAGCGTTGAATGTTGGATGATGTCTGCAAAAGTGATGTGTTCTCTGTTGACTGTATATGAGTGATTGCGCGCGCATGCCTTCTGTAAGGCGCAAAGATTACAACTCATTCTCGACAAATTGGCAACCAATTGGACGTTCAAGCACCAACAGGCAGAATGGGAGAGGCAGACGCGAACCGGCCGCAATCAGTCATCGGTACACGACGTGTGTAGAACAACTTTAGCATGTTCAACGCTGGGCTCTACGGCAGCGATGTTGACTATGGTGAAGAGTGTGAAAACATTGACAAAAAGCGTTGCCGTGCCACTTCTCGACAATCAGAATAGAACACAAGCTGGGCAAGGTACATGGAAATGCGGTCTACCAGCTGAATTTATTGATGGAGACCAAATGACACTACAAGAATTGATGTTTTTGAAAAGAATGCCACACACCACACTTGACGGTAATCACCACAACCGTCAATTGTGAATAGTCTCATCATAATACATAGACAGTACATGGTATTTTCCAATCAAAATAAAAATTTCTGACAACAAAAGAATAATCAAGTACACTCCCGATCACGACATGTCACAAAGGTGACGCGACAACATAACAAGTAACCCAACGAGAGACAGCTGAATAGAAGCACACATCCCCAAGAACGTAGAACAAGTCCCTGTGAAAAAGAGAAATGAGATTGGAAGACATGGTCATCATGTGAGAGATGACCCATTTACACAACATAGATGATCGAGCGAAAAAGAAGTCTCCGTCAGATAATAGTACATGGAAATTATGACAATGGATAAAATAGTGCTTTTATATCGGGTCAAGGCCCGTCAAGTCATTCGAAAATAGTAGAGGTGCAAATAGTATGTTTGGTCAGACACAAAAAGTAGTTTCAAGATTGTGAAAAAACTACCTGAGTACTTGTTATACATCAAATCGTAGTTCGTTTATTCATAGTACTTTCGAGTAAATAAGGATACTACTACAGTAGTTCTGAAATTGTCCAATAGTAGTTTGAAAAAAAATTATAACTACTATTGATTTCCAAAACTACTATAGTAGATTGTTAAATTAACAAACTACTGTGTAACGAGTGTATTTTTCTGATGCTGTGGTGGCTGGTGTTCAAGGGAGCATGGAGAGAAAGACAGAGAGAGAGCAAGAGCGAGAGAGAGAGAGAGAGAGAGAGAGCGCGCGCGCGCGAGCGAGAAAGAGAGAGAGAGCGCGCACGCGCGCGAGAGACATAGTGAGAGAGTGAGAACACAATTGGCAGAACAGTATGCATGAGCGTGGGCGTTGCCCCCGCTTGTCGCGGGCTGGGCTCATTGAAAATAATGTTAAACATGGTTCACGCACGCACTGATGCAAACTTGGAACCGTGCATTTACACAGCCACACGGGCTGGAGAGAGGGGATGGTAGCCGAGCAAAGAAAAAAAAACTATTTTCTTTCTTCTTGGTACTCAATCCAAGGCCCGGGCCGGATGGACCACGCGCCTTAGGCTGGTAGGCGACTCCGTGAGCCGATTTCGCCGTTCTCGGTGATTAACTCTGTTCAACTATGATGGCTATTTTCCCTTGGGTGAACAATTTTGCATCCAATAGTTATTTACATCCTAGATTCTGGGATTACTGCCAAATATTCAAAACGTCAGGCCTCTTTCTGATGCTGCAGGTCTCTTTCCGTTTTCACTCTCAGAGATGCTCTGACATACTTGTATCTACGAGTATCTGCACGAAGATTCGTCGTCCTAGCAGGCGTTGTAAAACATCGAACCAACGATGATTTTTCCGTAAGTTGACAAACCAAGCCGAATCTTCGACGAGATACCGACCACAATTTTACAATCTTGGATCGCTACCATCCCCTTGCCGGAAAGACGGTTTCTCGCATTAATTTTTCCAGAGATTTGGATTTTGTGGTTTAGGAACTTTGATCTCCGGTTTCTGGCTTCCAATTATTCATTTGTACCAAGCCGATCCCCGGAACCGAAGGTTCAGATCTTCCGACTCTGAAAAAACAATTCCGGATCAGAAGATTGGTATCAATCTTCGGGTTCCTGGTACGTACGAGCGGGAGTGGCATGCCTGAGGGGCGCGCATGTGCCGCAATGCTTGATGGTTTCTGATTGGCATGAATAACAAATAGCTTGCACTTACAGGCTCGAAGCATTGTGGAAAGGGGGAGGGTTGCCTCCTTTATATACATGCTTACGTAAATTCACAAGAGGCAGCATGTAATCATAGATATGCAAAAAAGTGAACCATAGAGTTAGACATGTTTTGATGATTAGATATACACACGAGACATAGTTAGACATACACACGAGACAAACGCTGAAAAATACCCGACGTACAAGGATGTTCTCCGAGCATTAGCTCATGATGATGGTTGCTTTTATCACCACTCTTGAAAATTAATGTAGCAATTGCGTTTGGAACTCTCTCGTCTATTGTTACCTAACTCCACATAGCAAGTGGCGTCATTTGCGTTGTTTATTATACTTTGTGCATGTGATCAAAAATCGAAAACACCCTTGTTGATCTAGCAGTATTGGTGTGAGGTCCTATCCTATTCCTCCACAACCACGCTCCTCTGCGCCTCTAAACCCTCCCTTCCCCCTCTTCCTCCCCCTACCCCCAATTTTTTCTTGTCCCTCTTCCCCCCCCTTTTTTTCCCCTCTTCCTCTTTTTCCTTTTGTGTGTGTGTACCCTCTTATGTACGTGTGCACGTATTTGGCCACTCTTTTCTCCTGTGACGATAACAACAAGGCCCATGTATGTCGGCCCATGATAAAGTAAGTATTCAAAAAACATGTATATTGAATAGGATATTTTTTGACCAAAATACATAAAATAAAAAAAATGAAGATTCATGTATATGAGTATATAGAGTTTATAGAACAAACAGTCGCTGGCAACATCCTTCATCGAGATAGAAAACAGAAATACTTCAGTGGCCCCAAAAAAAGTATGGCGCTGATGACACGCGACGACTCCTCACCTCTTCCCCCTTCCCTGCACCTTGGCCTTGCCGTCCACCAGACATCGAAATGCCGCCATGCCCAGTCCTAGCTGGGCTCCTCATTTCATGACCCGAGAACGCCCCATGTTCTCAAATCCTAAACCAAGCGAGCCACACCTCTTTCTCGCCGCGATAATGAGCGACAGCGAATCTCAAAAATACCAGATCCCGAACATGTCAAATTTTCCCCGTGGACTTTGCAGGGTCAAAAGTGTTTTTTGACCCAAAATCAAGGGTGAGAGTAATGGCGGGCAGGGACCAACCTCGAGAGTCCCGAGAAACAAAACAGTTGCAATATATTGTACCTGGACATATGTCACGGGAAGTAGAATCTTGAGATTTGGCGCTCTCTTTCGCGCTCTTTCACTGAGATCAATTTTTCAATTTCTGCTCCCTTTTCCGTCAGCGATTCTCTGCTGCAGATGTGATCAAACTCTTACTTTTGCAACAACATGTTCATACTACTTTCTTTACAGGTGTAACAAACCTGAGCTGACGCGTTGGTGTTTGCGCAGCTTGCATGATAGCATATAGATTTCTCTAGATGAAATGGTGTGCTGCCGTGAAGGTTGCTGCCATTCCGTTGCACATGGCACTGTTGATGTGACCATGTGTCTCCTCAGACAAATTCTCAATGTTTGCACCGCTTTGTTCTCGCGCCCTTTTGCAGATTTGGCTACCAGACTGATCCATCGTTTCTCGCCTTGCATGCCTCCAGGGAGCGCGCGGGTCGTTCATTTGTTTCCCTAAGAACGCTCTACTTTTGTGTTGCCGTAACATGAAGTCTGCCGTCCTCGTGCAATATGCAGGGACCAGCAGCAGGGTGATCATGAGTCAGTGTCACGTGTGATCAACGTGACTCTGTGACATTGTCTTGCTTTTCCCTAGCTTGCACACACAATCTCCAAAATTTGCAGTCATCAATCCACGCATTTGGCTGCAAGACACTCATCATGCTGTAGAATGATACCTCATATTGTCACTTGTGTGTGCAGTCTTCCATATCATTACCCTTACTCCATATCTCGTATCATCACTTCATCGTGCTTATTTGTTTCCAAGCACCTATCATTTTTTCTTCATGTTTTGGCGCTCATTGACCTCATTCTTATCTGCCTCTCTTCTTACTAAGACACGGTTGTATTCCTCACGCTATTATTAAATGTGGAATGACGATCTTGATCAGTTACTTTCCCTGCCTCGCGGCACGGTTGTGCCCACGTGAAGACTGCTTGCCAAAGTATCGTCCATTGGCACCTCTCCCTGCCTACAATTGGTTCTGAAATAGCCTTATCCGCCAGGATGTCTGCTCCTTCATCCATTAGTTCTCCTCGATGCGCTTTTCACTTTGACTAAGATAGTTGCTCTTCCCGCTGCAATTCTCCTCCGCAGTATCTCAATAGCTGCTACCAAAACTTAGTCACATGATCCACGTCAGCTGCCCACACCAATCTTGCCTTTCTACCTATACCAATCCACCTATAGACTGCTTTTGAATATGACTGGTTGTCACACAAATACAGCATTGGCTCCTCTATCAGCGTGTCAAAAAGTGCTAGCAAAAACGCTGCGTCTTTCTTTCTCGACCTGTACCGAACTATTGAATCCATCGACCTGCCCATCTGTTTCAACCGCTGCTCCTGCTCTGATTCTCATCATCTTTCTCGTACGACTGCAATAAGTCCTTCATCCCCTCCTCAGATTTTTAGGTCTGCTCGTCCTGCCGACTTGAAGAAAGGAGGGTCTGAAATTACCGCTTTGCCTTCGAGTCTCTTGGCGTTATTGGTCGTTTGCAGTACTTTTGGTGTTACCATGTCAGTGATCTATACCCTGTTTCTTTCTTTTCTTCCATGCACTTATTTTCCTCTTGATTACAATGATCAGTTCTTGTTCTCAGTTCAACCATCACTTTCTACAAACTTGAATTCAACTGCCGTTCGTGATTGTCCACCCTCTATACAGTTCCATACAAAATGAACGGACCAGCGCGATTGAAACGGCGGATGCAGTGGAAAGCGCCTTCCAAGCCCTGGCAATTCATGATCCTCTGCTTTTACTGGAACGAGAAGTGCCCATAGAAATTGGCATAACGTATTCAGTTTGCGTGCATACTACTAGAGTCACGAATCGGCATTGGTGAAAACTATGCTGTTCAGTCCCTTACTATGGTCTGCATTCAGTTCTCATGCCCATGACACTTGCTGCTACTTAAGATAGGATTCGCAACAAAGCCACAGCGACACTGTCTATACTTTACTTGCTTTTGTGGCCTTTGCCACCACCCTTCACTTTTCCAAAATTCAAATTCTGGCAATGTGTCGGGTCTCATGGTGGTATCACGACCAGTTGCTGATGGAAATTTCAAATTTTGTCAGTCTTATCGCAAGCTTTCATCAGTCTGATTTTGCCATCATTGCCAATCTTTACATGTGATGGTTTTGTCTTTTGATCTGAACATGAAACTCATTTATGTTTAAAAAGCCTCCCCCGCCTCTAGTGGGCTTGTCATCTACCAACTATTCTTCACTGATCCTGCACAACGTCTCGTTATGTCATATGTGTTCACTGCTAATTGCGTGCTAAATGGCATCCGTTTAGGTGCCACTTGACAGCCTTTAAACGGTTGATGGTACTCTTAACGTCTGCGTTGTGTTGTGTCGTATGCTCGCCCATCACTTTGCCTACGCTTGTGTCAAAAATGTGGGTTGATTTTGATCGAAACTTTCCTCAAGTGTCGGTAGACATGATAATGACTTCCACCTGTTGCCCTCTGCTAGCGCTCTTCGTCTGAACTCCTCTCTGCTTGAGTCCCTCTTTTTTGGATCCCGACTCTGCTCCTTGCGCTTGGCTGGTAACAATTCTGCACAAGGCAGCTCTTCACCAAGCGATGCGAGTTCTGTCTTGAGATGTGTTCAGCCTGAGTCTTTCCGCACTTCAGATTTTTTTTAAAACTATCTCCTTGCCTCCTCTTGGCCGACAGCAGCTCGAGTATTTGCCAGTAGACTTATTGAAATTAATGTTGCATAAGTTGTCGCTGTTTCTGTGACGGTCTTTGCACTACCGGAATTAAGCTGAGAAGTGAGCCGATGAGACAAATAGAGAATAGGATACATTCGAAAGGCACACACATATAATATGGGGCCTATACATAGGAAATATAAGTATACAGGTACATACATACATATGATTATATATATGCATAGGTTCTTACATGTGTGTTTATCTATATGCATATGTGGCTTTATGAGTAAAAATATATACATATGTGAATGTATATATGTATATACACATGTGTATGTCACTGAGATGAATGTGTATGTGTTTATAGGCACGTACAATTAAATTTGTTAAAGTTGCGCGCCACGCACATAACAAGGGTTGACAGCAAGTAGAAAGAAGACAAAGCCAGGTAAGAAGTTGAAGAAATGGGCATGGTAGAGTGGCGCAACGATTATTTACATATTCAGATTTCATGTCTGGTTGCGGACACTAAATGACAATTGCAAGATGAACCACAATCATAGTCCGAGATTCGTAATTGAGATTGACCATGAAACTAAACCGATGGAAAGGTGAGATTCACGATCCTAATTGAAATAAAAATTTACATAAGAGCGGCCAAAAACAAAGGATCTTTCATGTGACAACTGCACATCAAAAATCGTATGGTTTTGAGTCCTCAAATCTCAAACAATTCCAGCAAACAGAGCTTTCAGCAAAGCGACTAGACTAGCACGAGACAAGATTTTTTGGACTGAATCCTGCACCATAGGTACAATCCAAAATGTTTTGAATGAATCACAATGGGGTTTCTGCCATTGACGTTTGTTTGTCCCCCTTTCTCTTTCTTTTGCAGACACCGTTGCTTTTGCGTGCACTAACAGTATCTGAAGTTTGCACAGGAAAAACAATTGGCATACAGGTGTTGATTGAATGTTACGTTTATTCATAGCAAAATGTAAGTGTGTGTGTGTTGCTTTGTTTTATGACACCGAACTTGGGGAATCGTTTACGGTCCCGGTGTTTCCTCAAAGGCGGGCCAAGTCACGGATTCAATTCGAACTTTGTATCTGTGATTTTTCACAAGGAGTAGATTCGCACAAAACTTAGTCTGTCCTCTGATGGTTGTGACAACTTGTGGTTGGTGTCATGGATTGCTTCTCTAGAGGTTTGAGCGACAGTGCCGCATGTGAAAGTGAACTTGGGCTCGGCTGAGTGGTAGAGTGGAAGAGGGTCAATCATCACCATCGTTTGTTCTTTGTGTGTCCGCACGTAACGCCGTCCGACTCCGGGTAGGTACCGGATTTTGGGGGAGCCGAAATTTGGAGACCTGCACCGTGACTCCAGCTCGTTGACTCCCCGCGGAACGAGTCTTGTACAAACAGGAAACAAAATATTAGTTGAGTCTGGTTGAAATAGTGAGGTTTCCTTATCGTTCTTTTCTTCCACCTTCTCCTTGGCTGATTGCTTGGCTGAATCCCAGGGTACTGGCGCTGGTAAGAGACCTGCATCTTCGTTGCTGTCGTTTCGCCTGTGACTGAAGAATTGCACAGACTCTGAGGTAGGATTTACACGTATGGGGCAGAGCATTTGGCAACTGTTGCGTGTTGTTAGGCTGGTTGCTGTTGGGCTGTTGCATATAGGCTGCAATTTGTTGAGGACTTCATCTGCACATACCCTGAGCGAAGTAATTTGGTACTTGAGCAAGTCGATTGATGACTTCAGCTGTGAGGACACTAGCAATTTTGAGAAAGACAATTTGCTCTGCAGGTCACGGTTGCTTGAAGGCGGTGGGCCTGAAGGCAAAGATTTAATTCGAGTCAGATTTGCCTTTGAAAAGCGTTTTCCACTATTGTCGACCTGCGATGTCACTGCTGGTGTGGGAGCAGATGAACTCCGACGAAAGGTGCTCGAAACAGAACATGCAGAGGGCATCTCTGTTGTGACGATGAAAATCGTATCTTTCTTTGCCATGTCAGCACTGCCCTTGCCGACACTGAGCCGGGTTGGAATGGGAGCAGATGATGTCCGATGGAAGGCGCTCGAGACAGAACGTGCAGAGAGACTTTGAGTCCCTGTTGTGATGGTGTAGATTGTGGCGCTCTTTGCAACAGTGCCCTTGCGACCACAGGAAAGAGGAGTAAGTGATGTGCGGGTGCTACCAGCTGCAGTCACATTTCCGCTTTGGTTGCTCGCGGTCTGGGTCCTTCGCAGTGGCAGGAGTCGAGCCGCTCGCCCAGGCAGGGCTTCGTGACACCAAGCTGTGCTCTCATCTGCATTCTGTGCGGGCATTGAATCGGTTGAGGTTGAGATCAAATTTGAGATTGAATAGAAATTTAATGTCGGTTTGGATATTTTGTCATCATCAACTTTTTCGTGTTGTAAAGTTCGGTTACGACATTTTTCAAGACTTTGGAATAAAGAAAGAAACAAAAAATACAAATGATTAAAAAACAACAACGTGGCTGAGAATTGAACTGAACTGAACTGAATTGAACTGAACTGAACTGTCCGGGTGCTCATGTGCTCATCCGCCACTAATAAAACAAAGCAACACACACTCCACCGCAGCTTCAAAGGAATTTTCGTACTAAACGTAGTTGAGAAAAAAAAATTCATTGCAAGGGAAGTCTCTCCGCTTACTGTACAATTATGACCACAAAGCAGTTTGTGGCTCCTTTGGAACAGTGGGTTGTGAGAGAGCGGCGAGGGAGGTTAGCCTGAAAAGGGAAAGGCTCCTGCGTACCAAGCAGGAGGTTTATCACCCCATGCAGGAGGTTTGCCCTTTGGATCGGGTAAACCTCCTTTGAGCAAAATTGGAAGGGTTCTAAGTACTACATAGTATGGTCAACAAATGTTTTAATAGCAAAATTTATGGCATTTCCATTTGTGATTTGTATACGAGGGTTAAAAGTTGACTAATGTGCGATGTTTCTATTTGATGGTAAAAGTTGACTAACGTGGGATGCTAAAAGCTGACAAACTTATACACATCAAATCTGGAGGTGCCATATTTTTTTTGCTGTTGGAAACTTTGTTCACTATACTATGTAGTACTTAGAACCCTTCCAATTTTGCGTAAAGAAGGTTTACCCGATCCAAAGGGCAATTCGATTGCACAGGGTGATAAACCTCCTGCCTGGTGCAGGAGCATTTAAATTTTCAGGATAACCTCCCTCGCCGCTCTCTCTGAGGTGACAGCAGGTGGAAAGTGGCAGGTGCTGGGCAGATGGGGCAAAGCAGCCAGGATTTGGCAACGCATACATGTAAGTCACACATAAACTGGCCCAGTGTGTCAAAATCCTGGCAGCGCTGCATGTATTGAATGCACAGCGGCAATGAACACACCTGTACGCACTTGTAGAGGAGACAGATACACACGAGTTTGGACTGGCAGTCATCCTCCACTGGAACTACATGCGTCTCATGAATAAGGTACTATAAGTTTAATCGTTGGCAAAAGTGCCTGCCGTATCCCGTACCCAATGTTGCCACTCACACTGAGTGAGTCTCTTGTTGAAAAGAGGAACAATCACACGTCGGCAGGTCGTGTGGGTGTGAGATAAGCATACCCTACATTCACCACGCCAGTGCAGGCTACATTCACCACGCCAGTGCCGCACCACGTTGCCCGCCACTGAAAGGCGGTCTGCCATGGATTTCTGGATGGTAGAACTTACTCAACTTTTTTTAGTAACTTAAATCCCTTGAAACTTCTGTGGAGTGTCCGCTTCTAAAGTCGGCTTAGTCCAGTGATTAGGTTGGGTCTTCAAAAATAAAGAAAGAAAGAAAGATAGTCTAGGTGTACTTTTACTCTGTCGGGAGGCCGCTTTGTCCAACTACCAAATCGTTCATGGGTTGCCCCCTCCCCCTCCATCTCACCCTGACTACCTTTTGAGTGTTGGTGTCTAAGGCACCAGGTTGCCTTGAGTGTTGGTACTTAAGGGGATCAGACGTGGGGGATCTCGGGACTTTATTTGGTGGCTGAGGATGCATCTGGATAGGGCTTGCGTAGTCGAGGGATGCGAGACAACCCGTCAACCTGTAGAGTGTTAACCTCAGATGGTACGTAGAGTGTTTCTGGTACCTCTGGTAGGACCGCAGGAAGAACTACGCCACCCGAGTGGATATACTCCCAGGGGGGTTACTTCGAGCCCAGGGCGGGAGGCGAAGTAAAGATTTGTGTGTTTTATACTAATAAACAAACAAATGATTCCTGGAGGAGTCTGTGTCTTCGAAACCCGGAGAAGAAGAAGAGAAATAATTGAAAAAAAAAAATGATTCATGAAAATAGGAATTAGAACCCCTCAGTCCACTACAAACATACACATACACCACTTCATACGCATACCCCACTTCAAAACAACATTCATGTGTCCAAGGTGTATTGTGGGAGTGCCCTCGGGCCGGGCGCTTCCAGGCTACCCTATTACTGTGCACCACTTGTATGCGTTGCTAATGTAATGGGAGGGTTAGCAGTGTGGCTGCATAAAAATCCAAAAACCAAAAACCAAGACGATAAGTGCCACAGCCTCCCTCAACGTTGGGGGAGCGCAACAGCACCAAATGTGTTTGTCTTCTCTTTTGTGTTACCTACACCATGTTCTGACAAGACATCACACCCTACCTCACTCCCACACACCCACCTCACTCCCACACAACACCCTTACATCCCATAACACTTTACTCCCACCTACCTCCCGCCCACACCCCATGCACCTCTTATCCATCTGTATTTTTGCTTTAAACTGTTTGTCTGGAAACTTGTACATTGTGACATCGAGTCACGAACCAACATCTGGTCATGTGATGTTGTGATACTCGAGAGACCTATGGAAAACAAGCGTGATGTGCCAAGAGTAAGCAGGATGTGCTGACTAGTAAAGCGCAGCTTGCGCAGTCATAGGTGTGGTTGACCAAGGAACTTTCATAGTGTTCGTTTGGAGTAAAAGGGTGTGGAACAACAGCTCTCGTCTTGTCCTTCGAAGCTTGGTCTCTGCACGCGTCTTCCTAGGTGGTGTGAGTCCAAGGGGAGGAAATGACAACCAGGCTCTGTGCTGCTCTTCCAGGGGCAGGTGGCTCTGGGCAGCAGAAGAAGCAGCAGGAGACTTGGCACACCTGGAGGGGTGCCGGTCCCAGAAGCATCCGCAGGAAGCATCCTGGAGTGCGGTGGTAGAAGGAGAAGAGGAGGTAGGACGGCGCAGTGGGGGCGGCTGGTCCACCACAGAACAGAACCTGTGTCTAGAGTCAATCTTTGCAACTTCACTGGTGATTGCTACATGGAAGCGAATGTGAGGTTGTTGTGCGCTTCCCAACTGCATACTTCAAACACGCAAGGTGAATGGATGAGACTCCAGAGCAGCTCACTAGACGCCCACAGACGCTGACAGCACCATGGCTGGCACCAAGCAGCGAGGCACAGCCATTGTGGACGTCTCAGGTTTCTAGATCTGCAGACAACAAGGTGCAGTTTGGAGGATGTTTCACCTGGTGATCCAGAACTTGATGATGGCAGAGCAGCGCTGTGCATGGGAGCGCAAGGAGACAGCGCGTTTGTGGAAAGAGGAGACAGTGTCTTCACATGAGGTCATTGCGCGCTTGACGCAGGATGTGGCATGTCTCAATGATCCGTTGATTTAGCAGCTAGCTAGGAGGGCACCAGCAGCGCTGTATGTGGCTCAGAAGCAGGAAGTGATCATGCCTCTTATGTTGGCAGAACATGCACCACCAGATTGGGTACACATGGGTTTTCATGTAATGGACCCTCGCACTAAGCTCTACTTGCCTCAGAAGGACTATGACCTCACTGTCAATGCACTTGCAACAGCACGTGCGGCTAGAGAGGCAGGCGTCGAGGACGAGTTCTACGAGTGTGCATAAGAGGCAGGCCCAGGAATCGGTTGTAGTTGTCCTCTCTTGCCGAGGAAAAACGTCTCTTGTCACTGGCAGTGGATTGAAGTGCTCAGGACACGCAGGGTGACACAATCTTCAAATATGACGAGGGGAGGGTGCTGGCTTTCAAAGAGTATCCGACAGACACTCACTTCCCACTGAGTCAGCCTGGGTTTTCTCTGGTACGCTGACATCAATCACATTGTACCAACAACGCGCCCCTGAAGAAAATGTGCTGGTGTTGGATCTGCCCACAGTATGCCTAAAGGGGGAGGTGTCCCCAGTTACGGGTCATTTGCTTTTCAGACATTGTGACTGCATACGACCTACAAACCTGATTCACTTCCTGTCATTGCTGAGGACACCATGGAATTAGGGGGGTCAACAGATCTTGCACCGCGATTGCCGTCAGGGGACCATTTCGAGGGCGCGGGTTACCCTCTGGAGGATGTGGTGATGACAACAGACAGTACAGTGCCCGTGGATGTGGGGGTGACTGTTCAAGGGTTATCTGCGACAACAACACAGGGTCATTTTTTGGATCCTACTAAACAAACTGAGTCTTGTCTGGTGTCTGAAGTATCCACTGTTTTTGGGCCAGATACTGAGCGTGGTGTGTCTTTAGGTGTTCTGGTGTCTCCACTATACACCGTACCTTGTGATTTTCGATTGGAAAAATGTTGGGTCTATGGGGCCGACAGCGGGCAGCTCAAGCGGGCAACCTGGAGACGTTGCATGATACTTCTCGCCCACAGTGCGAATTTATACACTGTCCGTGCAAAGTGTGTGTGTCTTTCCGCACTGCGAGTGGTGCTTGGCAAAATTCACAATATACGCAATTGGTGGTGTGTAAATGTGTGCAGTGTACAGTGTGTTATGACAATTCAGGCCACTAGTGTTTTTGGTTTTTGGTTTGTTATGCCTCCACACAGTTAGCCACCCAATTACGACAGAGATGCATACAAGTGGTGTGCAGTAATAAGGAAGCCCGGAAGCGCCTGACCGAATCGAACGGCACTCCCGCAATGGACCTTGGACACATGAATGTTGTTTTGAAGTAAATACATTTGTATGTTGGAAGTGTGTTGAGGTGTGATAGCTGATATTAATATGAATATTACAATTGAACTTGCGTGTGACAAGTGGGAGTGAATCCAGCTGTTGTGCTGTAGTGATGATTGAAGACATAACCACTGGAGGGTATGACTGAATCCCCTTGCATGTCAGGCCAATTCTTTGTGAGTCTATACTGGTAGCACCTCAAAGCACGCACCCAAGTGACCGTGTCCTCGTCAACCCCTTTCACGTCCATCATGCTCAGCGCAACAACTTGGTCTAGATCTTGCTCTGAGAAGATATTCTGCAAAAGAGACCTATAATTCTAAGGAGCGTACTAATCGTAGCCACCCCATATATATCGAGTACGTTTTTGGGAGAATTTAAGTTCGCTCTCCGTGACCAAAGTGACCAGAAGAGTGAGGGTCACTGCGGCGGTCCCTGTCTCATTGAGAGATAAAGATTGATGTGTACAAGTGTATACGGACCATGCTCATGGGACTGAGTGCATTTGGGAAGGAAAAGCTTGATCACCCGGACCATGCTCATGGGACTGAGTGCATTTGGGAAGGAAAAGCTTGATCACCCTGACCGTGCACTTAGCCGTCACAGCAGCGTGGTGATTTATTCTCTCCTGATCTGGAGGCTCGGGCTAAAGATCTCCAGTACAAGATAAATGAGAGGGCCGCCATGATGTTCAAAGCAATTGCCACTGGGATGCGTGATGCTGCCATACTCCGGTGGATCGCCAATCGGAAATGGCCTACATCGATAATGCTCGGGCATATGGACAGGCTGTGTTCACGGCATTCCTTGAGCCTCAGCTCCTAGGGAAGGATGACTACCAGCCACACCACACAGGGGCCAGGAGTCGTCAGCAGGAGGTGCGCTACCTCCAAAATGGCGAATTTAGATGCCCTGGAGTGCATATGATGGGTGATGTGGGCCAAGAACTGCCAGAGGATGCTGAACTCGAACACCTGGTGGACATGGACATCCCAGCTCTAGTCGTGCCCGGCGAACGCTCGTTCGATTTTGTAAAGGCCGAGGTTCGGGAACAGTTGAGTCGTCTGTCACATCAAAAAACAAGATGCCACAGTGAAGATTCTGGGAGGTTATGAACCCACTTTTTTTGAGACACGCGAAATGCCGCTTTTGGCACCACACCAGCACTGGGACTTAGACATTACGGAAATGGAAGGAGCCCGCCCACTGGCTAGTTGGCCATACCCGGAGGCGCCCAACCTTTGCCAGAGTTGAACAGACAGATTGTAGTCCTCGAGAGAGCAGGTATAATCCGTCGCACTAAGAGTTTGTATGGTGCCCCAGTGCTATTTGCCCCCAAAAAGAATGGGAAACTGTGCTTGTGTATTGGTTATTCGAAATTGAATCGTCAAACCCTGAGGGACTGCTATCCAACTCCTGTGGCCACAAACCTCATTGCACGAACCCGAGGGTGCAGGATGTTCTCCAAGTTAGATTTGAGAGCCCGGAAGAAATCCAGATGTACTGTAGTGATAGTATACATATATACCGTGCGGTGTACGAAGTACACATGTATATATATATGCTGGGCTACAGGTAGAAGTCTGGACTAACTGCCTTTTAATTTTCTTTTAACATATTTTTTCTTTCACAAAAAAGAAAAGAAGAAGATGTGAGCAAACCACCGATATCTCAAATCTAAAATAGATTTGAGCGCATTGACCCTCAATCAAGGGTACTAAACTACTTTTTATAGTAATAAAAGCAATCATCATCATTACACAGTGGCTTCCATCAGTTGCGCATTCGAGAAGGCTACCAATACAAAACAGCATTTGTCACGCCTGGCGGACAGTACGAATGGGTCACCGGTCCCTCAAGTTTGTTAAATACGCCAAGTTACTTTCAGCACTTCATGAATGACATCTTGCAAGATCGCATGGCTGCGGGGTACTGTGTGTGTTACTGTGTTGGTCTTCTCATATGCACAGAATCAGATGATCCGACTGAGCACTAGGTGAAATTGGCAGCGGTATTGGACATGCTGCGGGAACACGAGCTCCTGATTAAAGGCTCCATGATCGAGCTCTTTCATACACACATAGAGTTCTTGTGATTTAATTTTTCGGCAGAGGGTTGGTCATCCACTGAGTCCAAGGTGTTGGCTGTTGTGGAATGGTCGGCACCTGAAACAGTGAAACATCCGTATTCATTTTGAGGTGTGGCGAATTTCTTTCGTACCTTCATCCCATCTTTCTCTGAAATGGCATCTCCTCTTGGACTTGCTGACTGGCACACTGGTGCAAAAAGACACACATATACACACACACACACATACACGCACACACACACACAACGCTCTGACATCAGCACCAGTGCTTCGACACTTCAATCCACATCTCCGTACCGCAGTACACATTGATGCCAGTCAAAACGCGGTGGGCGCACTCCTCCTGCAATGGCAACCGGGTAAAACAGTGCCACGGCCTGTGGCATTCATGTCTCGAAAACTGTCAGGTGCGCAATTACAATATGACGCCCGCAATGTGGAAGCCTTGGCTGCTCAGATAGCCTTGACTACATGGCGCACAGTATTGCTATGGGTCCCCTTCGAAATCTACTTAGACCACGACACTTTGAAATATCTCTTCACACAGAAGGTGCCGTTACAGCGGCTTCTTGTGTGAATTCCTCGCGGATTATTGCGTGAATTCCTCGCGGATTGTAACTTTACAGAAATGAACCATGTGCCAGGTCCGGAGAATGTGGTTTCAGACTTCCTGTCGCGCCCATGGGAATCCACTTTGTCATTGTCACCTCTCAATATGCTTGTGACGTGCCCACGCGACAAAAATTCGTCACTGTAGAGCCTGCAGGTGTCTACAACACACTCGACTCGGTCTTGGTGTTACCAGGGTGGAAAGGTCAGGAGGCAGTGCAGGAACGTGATGGGGCCTCGGGAATTTGGGGTGCAGAGGTGCGACCTGCTGCAGTCGCAATGGAGGTGGCCTTACAGGCAATATAAGCAATCCTCGGGGACTCCAATGAACCTCCTGACATGACGTGTATGGCACGCACGGGAAATGTGGAATGCTGGAGAGCTGACTTCAGTGATAGTAGAGGGAGGGAGGTGTGATGCGAGTGCGACGCCTAGAGAAGATGTCAGATAGGAATTAGTGGTACCAGCCGCACTTTCAGATTTTGAGGCATTTTGGGGTATGGACACTGGGCGGACTTGGTTCTATTTTCCCTGCTCGACGGGGTCTTGTTTCGCAGAGCGGGGGGTACATCACGTCTCTGCAGACCACTACAGAGCAGTACTCTCTCACTGCCGCAATCCAATCAGTAGTGCCCACAGATGGGTTCTGAGTGGGGTTCTTGAGTCAGTCAAGGATTCAGACAACAATTCTTTCTTCTTTCGAAAATTTTCCTCGATTCCAGCGAGTTGTTGTGCTATCAGTGACCAGAGGATGTAGGGGCTCACATTTGCGTGCCGGGTACCAGTAGAGAGGCAGTATTGCGTGCGGCTCATGGGGATAGCGTGCTTGCAGGGCATCTTGGCATTGATCAGACATACGCAGTGGGTTCCTATGCATAACACTGGCCTAATCTGTTTTCGAATGTGGCGCATTTTGTGCGCTCATGTGCAGTGTACGCTGCTTCAAAAAGTTCAATCAGCTGCGAATTGGTGCCGAATCTTTCTCCTCCATTCCACTTCAACCTTTCACCAGTTGGGCTAACTGGAGTTCCTGGATTGTCACGTGGGTGGATCGCACCTCAAAAATGATTGTTGCAGCAGCTGCCAAAGAGGGACGAATGTCCTCTGAAGCGTTGGCGCTCTTGACATTCCTGGAGATATGTTGTAGGTTTGGGTTGCAACTACATCTGAGAATCAATAATGATGTTAAGTTTGTCACCTCACTTTGGCAGTCTCTCTGGAACTTGTGCGGTACGAAATTGCGATTCGCGTCTAGTTACAATCCTCAATCAGACCCAGCCAAACGTGCAAATCAACAGGTCCTGGAGGCTTTACAGGCAGCAGTGGTCAAGGTGGTTCAATACAATGAGTGGGACGCTGCCTTGCCACACATTACCTTTGGTCTCAACACGCACGTGGGTACGGCTACAAAGGTGAGTCCGTTCGAATTAGCACATGGCTTCCAGGCTCGGGTACTCTTAACAATGGACCTGTCTGAGAGACAAGCGTATTCTGATGATGAAGAGACAGTGTCCTTAGTGGAGCGCATAAGAGAATAGACACAAGGCAGCCTCTGATCACATGGCTGCGTCACAGGTGCGCTTGGGGCATTTGCTAGAGAAGCGTTCGGTAGCATCGAGAGTTGTTGCAGGTGACAAGGTGTGGTTGGACTCTAAAGACACACCCATCGACAAATCGTACACACTCTCTGCCCGTTGGTTTGGGCCATTTGAGGTCCTGTCCGCGGATGGCGTTGCCGTTACGTTGGATCTTCTGGAGACGTTTGGTAAAGCTCATCATAAAGTCAACATTCAACACCTTGAATTCTATGAACAGAGTGATTCGTGGTTCGGAGAAGCGGATGGACGCCAGGAACCTTTGATCACAAGTGGGTGTGTGGCCTGCTATGAGGTGCGTCGGATATCTAATGCTAGAATTCACGAGGGCCAGTCCGAATTGTGGGTGGATTGGAAGGGCTATGATCAGTCTCAAAATTGTTGGGTGCATCGGGACATCTTAATGGGAGATTTTCCAGAGTCAGTCAAGGCCTTCGATGCGGCTTTCGACGTTCAAAGCGCGCACGTTGGCGTCAAAACGCACCACCAAGGGATACAAGACGCCCGTTATGACATAGACACCAGGTCGCAGGACGGGCCTGCGCAGCGGTGCCACTAAGAAGGTTACGAGCCTGGTTCGCATGTTACATGTGGTCTTGTTTGTTACATACTATTTTTGTGTACCAGTGTATTTAGGCTAGGTTTTGAACGATTGATTTGGAATTGCTTTATTTCACCGACGAATTGATGTTCATATGTTCCATGCTTCTCATCAATTGGGGTTCTGTAAGGACCTAGGAACTAGCCCCATTAGTTGGGTGTTGGGGTTTGAGATGTGAGCGTGAAAATGTAACAAGTGACTGTCAGGGTCACGAAACTTGTACATCGTGACATCGAGTCACGAACCAACATCAGGCTATGTGATGTTGTGATACTCCAGAGACCTATGAAAAACAAGCGTGATGTGCAAGGAGCAAACTGGACGTGCCGACTAGTAAAGTGCAGCTTGCGCAGTTGTAGGTGCGATTAACTAAAGAGTTTTCATAGTGTTTGTTTGGAGTAAAAGGGGGCCGAGCGACAGCTCTCGTCTTGTCTTTCGAAGCTTGGTCTCTGCACGCGCCTTCCTAGGTCAAACTTTGCAGCTTCACTGACGATTGCTACTTGGTCTACTTACTAATCACTGTTGTTATTATTTGGCACACTTTTTTTGGAACACGACTTGCTGAAATTTCACCACGCGTACGTTCTCAAACGTCCACATGACAAAGTATCATATATATCATATAACATATATCATCTTTTTGTCTGCTGCTTATGTGTTCCCACGCCGCATGATTTGTGAGCGGCTGCTCTGAGCTCTGAAAAAAACTTTTGCGCTGTTCAATTGCTTCTGCATGAGCTACGTCCAAACCGTGGGCCCAGATTGAGCACGTAAAGTGAGCGGCAAGTTTCTCAGGGATTTGGGGCATTGTGTTGCATCTTTTCTTTCGTTCTGCATTGTTCAAAAATTACGTGCATTTCTGTTGTACATGCTAGTGTCAATTATATTAAAAGATTGAGGCTGGCTAGCCGCTCATTTGGATTGGACTGCATTGTCACACTACAGTTGGGTATGTCGCAATATATTATTACACACAAGAATTGAGGTTAGCTGCATTTCACATTGTACCAATCAAAAATTTCATGCTTACACTGCAAGTGAGCAGTGTGGTACCGTAAGAATGAGTTTGGCAATGCAAGACACGACAAGACAATGCAGCATAGTCAACACAGTGCAACACATTGCAACACACAAGTAACTAGATAGGCGTCGTCGTTAATGATCGTATTTTGATATGTGTCATGACTCACTGATCAGTGCGTTATGAGTCATTCATCATGACTTATTGAAACGTGTGTCATGACTCAATTGCGCGGCCACTAATCATTTATACGTGATGTGAAAAGCAATTCGAGCAAAAACGGGACAGGCTTCTTTGGCTGCAGCGCGAATGAACGCACTGCAACACGCTGCAGCACACTGTATTTGAGCACTGCAACACCCAATACAACACACTACTGATTCAGTCGGAGCCAAAGGCAGGATAGGCTTCGTTGATGATCTTGTTTTGGTCGATGCATTCCATACTCTGTGAAAGATACAGATGGCGGAAGGGGAGGCCCCGGGGGGGGCGGGAGGTGCCAAGGAAGGATGGGGACCAGGAAGGAGATGGAGATGGGATGGAAAGATTTATGTGTGTGTGTGACACATTAATATGTGTGACATGCAGGACTCATGCATCAGCATGACATGGCTCATTTGTGTATGTGACCACACTCATTCGTGTGTGTGTGTGTGTGTGTGTGTGTGCGTGTATGTGCGTGCGCATGCGTACGTGCGTGTGCATGTGTGTGTGTGTGTAGGTGAAAATACGACATACCTCCCATGTCCTATTTATATAGAAAGGGGAAGGTGAGAGAGATACCTTTGAACTCATATGTGTCATGATTCAATCACACGTGTGCCATGACTAATTTACGCGCGTGCCGTGACTCATGTATATAGAGCCAGAGGGGAGAGGTACATTAGTATTTACATGTATCATGACTCATTCACATGTTGCTTGTCTTATTCATAATGACATGATTTGTTGATATTGTACCTCATTCACACTTGACATGACTGATTCATATGTGACGTGACTCATTCATGTTTACTGCGACTCACTCAAACGTGACAAGAATCATTCTGTGCACGACATGACTCATTCATATGTGTGATGTGAATCGTTCATACGTGTGTCATGACTCATCCATGCGCGTGGCACTACTCATTCATAAACGTGACATGACTTATCCATAAATGTGACATAATTTCCTCACTTGTTTGACATGGCCACTTCATATAGAGTGGCTGTCATTAGTACGCTGAGTAAACGTTTGATCTCTTTTTTGAAAAGGGCGCCCTAAAAGTAGGGCTGTTTCACAAAAGTGACGTCTCTTTTATGGAGTCTACTAATGGAAGAAACTCCATGCCATCAGTAGACTCCCTAGAATATCAGGTCTCTTCTGCAAAAGAGCCCTATTACAGTGGAGGAAACTCCATGCCATCAGTAGACTCCCTAAAATATCAGGTCTCTTCTGCAAAAGAGCCCTATTACAGTGCGTCTTTTTTGCAACAGAACCCCAGCAATTTGGGGAGTCTTTTAATGGTTGCGACCTAAAAAAGAGGGCCTTGAGTTGAGAGCTACACCTCGGCTATTGTCAACCTACACGCACTGCAACACAGTGCAAAACAATACAAGGCGCTACAACACACCACAACATACTAGCACGCACTACAACGCACTGCCACACGTTGCAACATGCTGCGACATGCTGCAACATGCTGCAACATGCTGCAACATGCTGCAACATGCTGCTACATGCTGCTACATGCTGCAACAGGACGCTTCTGCTAGTTTCAGTGAAAACACGCACTAGAAGACGCTGTAACACGCTGTAACACGCTGCAACACCCGGCCACGCACTGAACCACACTGCAACAGGACACTGCAATATACAAGACACTGTAACACAATGAACCACACTGCAACACACTGCAAACCACTCAACACATTGTACAACGCTGCAACACACTGCAATATCTTACTCCACACCGCAACACGCTGCAACACACTGGAACATACTACAACACACGTATTCGTACAACGCTGAGAGAGAGAGTTTGCGTGTGTAAGAGAGAGAAATGAAGAGAAAGAGAAAGACACATTCGATGTGATCCACACTCGTAGGATCATCGCTCTCTTGTACACACACACACACACACACACACACACACACACACACACACACACAAACACACACGCACGCACGCATTTGCATATTCTCGCACATGCATGTATTCCTCTTCTTGTACACACACAAACATACAAACACGCTCACGAACGTGCACACGCACTCGCGCAAGCGCACACACATGCACCCGCACACCCACACTCACTCGCACTCGCACACGCAAGCTCGCACACACACGCACTCACACTTGCACTTGCATTCGCACTTTGGCAAACGCACACGGACTCGCACACGCACACGCACACGCACAAACAACACACGCGTATACACACCTCTTTACCCATTTTAGAATCACTTTCGGTTCGAATGTCGCAAACAAACCAGGTTTTGCCTTCTCCTCCGCTTCCCTCCAGCATTGCTGTTATATATGTATGTAGATATATGTATATATATGTAGATACATATATATATATATATACATATATACATATGTATATACATATATATATAAATGTATATATATATACGTATATATATACATATATATGTACATATATATATA
>Ga0209390_10003954_pt1 | contig 23035 bp, 15 predicted proteins | sample BON01_FD_187212 | JGI IMG/M metagenome (GOLD analysis project Ga0209390, IMG submission 187212) | Freshwater microbial communities from Lake Bonney liftoff mats and glacier meltwater in Antarctica - BON-01 (SPAdes) (version 2) | ecosystem: Environmental > Aquatic > Freshwater > Ice > Glacier... | reverse complement strand
TCCTTCCCTCCCTCTCTCCCTCCCTCCCTCCCCCCCCACACACAGGAGGTGCCCGACGAGGAAGTCGGCCCCAACCCTTCCATCGAGGAGGAGGAGGAGGAGGCAGCAGCAGCAGCAGCAGCAGGAGGAGGAAAAGGGGGGGAGGAGATTTCTCTTGCCGATGGCCATGAAGACGAGCACGGCAGTATTAGCAGCAGCAGTGGCCAGAAGAAGAGGAAGGGGGATGTACTGGAGGAGGAAGAGGAGAAGGAAGAGACGGAGGAGGAGAAAAAGGAACGCAGGAAGCAGAGGAAGGAGAAGTGGAGGAGAGAGAAGAAGCAGCGTTTGTCACCCCCCTCCTCCCCCCCTCCTCCCCCCCTTCCTCCCCCTCTTCCTCCTCCCTCCCTTCCTGCCCCCTTGTTGACAGCACAGACACCGCCCAAGACCAACAACATCAACAGCAACACCACCACCAACAACAACAAGAAGATGTGCCGACACCCATCCCTTCCTCCTCCTCCCCCTCCTCCTCTTACGCTTAACTCCCCTTCTGCTGCCAGCCGGGTCGACAAGCCTTGCCGCTGCCTGCTGTGTGCCTACCTGCCCCTGCTGCTCGACACGCAACACACATAAGGTTTTGGGCCCCTTGTCCCTTGCTCCCTCGTACATGTTTTGCATATCTCCTCCCTCCTCCTGCGGCCTGCTAGCAGGACTAGGCGACAAGCAGAAGGTTTTTGGGTGTTGGTAATCTGTCCCTTGTTTGCTACCCTTGTTTGGCATATTTTGATTGATCGATCGAGAGACAGATAAAAATAGAAAGACACACATAGAAAAAAGAGAGAGGAAAATCCCCCCTTCCTTCCTCCCTCCCTCCCTCCTTCCTTCCTTCCTTCCCGCAGCAGCATCCCTTCCACACTCACGCGTACCCACGACGACGCGACGAGAAGCGAGACACCATCGGCAGCGTCCCCCCCTTCGTCTGGCTGCGGTACGTATTGCTCCTTGAATGAGTGAGTTTTTGTGGGTGTTTGTTGTCTTGTCTTCTTGCGCCTTGTTGATGTCCCGCTTTCTCTTCCCCTCCCCCCCGGCTAGGGCCACGAGAAGAAGAAGAAGAAGAAGAAGAGAGCTGCTCGCCTTGCCACACCTCGTCCGACGGCGACGAAGAGCAGAAAAAAAATGAAGGGGAAAGGAGATGCGTCACCACCAGGTCAGGAATGTAAAACAAATATGAACAAAAACACCGTCTAGAGGGAAACAAAATCCTGAGTGAATGTATGTTTGAATGATTCGAAAACCGAAAAGAAAAGAAGCATGGACATGCCTGTATATTACTAGGTAAAGCAAGCAACAAGCTGCTGCTGCTGCTGCTGCTGCTGCTCGCTTTCTACCTTTCTGTCTAATCATTCTTTCTTTCTTTGTCGCTTTGCTTTTGTGTGTCTTTATTTCTCTGAATGCTCTCTTCTTTTGCAGCTGCGCTTCCCGTTTTGGTGCGCAAAGTACTAGGACGACGACTCACACTTGTTTTTGGGGGGGCCCACTTCTCTTCTTCTCTATGGTGTGGATGCCCCACTCTCTCACTCTCAATCTCTTTTTTCCGCCTTTCTCTTTTGTTTCTGTGTACTCTTTTCCTTTCTCCTTCTTGCTCTTTACATGCATGTGTATATGCTACCGCTGTGCCGCTGGCTGGAAGGAGAAAAAGGAGAAGGAGAGAATCACCCCTTCACTCCTTCCTTCCCTCCTTCCTTCGGTCCCACCCCTCCCTCCCTCCCTCCCTCCCTCCCTCCTTCAGCACTAAACCAGCTTGAAATGCAAAAAGATATTCGCAAAATAACTGCCCTTAAACACCACCGGCATTCCGTACAAACACGAAGGCGACTCATAGTACAAAGCATCCCCTCCTTCCCTCCCTCCCTCCCTCCCTCCTTCAGCTCTAAACCACCTTAAAATGCACAAAGGTATTCGCGAAATAACTGCCCTTAAACGCCACCGGCCTTCCATGCAAACACGAGGCCGACTCATAGTACAACGCATCCCCCGGCTCCAAGGCAATGAAATGCCGATCCCCATTATGGTCAATAAAGGTCAACAACCAATCCTCCTCCGCCTCCTGCGCAATATTCATGATCGCACTAATAATATGAGTGTCCCCCGTGTCCACATGCTCCCTCAACCACGACCCGTTACGATAAATTCTCACACCATACACAGACGTAGGGAACAATTCAGCCCCTCCCGCCCATTCAGTCAGATCAGGTTTCATCGCCGCGAAAATTTGGTTTTTTTCGCTATCGGTTAGATAGACCATCGTGGAGGGGGCCTCAAAAAAGTTGGTGTGGCAGTCCGATTTGGGCCAAGGCTCCGAGATACGCTCGCCGGTCTTGTACCTATTGAGCATGACTTGGTAAATATCGGAGGGAATACGCGCTTTTTTGAAGCCGAGGGCCGTGTAACGGGGCTTGGTCTGAGGTTGATCTTCATTGCGCAGGACACGGGCTCGGTTTTCGTAGTCACGGTTGCGCCATACTTCCATGTCTTCCACGGCTGTTTGTACATCATCAGTGGACCCATGCTCGTTGTTAACATTCACTGGAATAGCACCCACAACACCAGCAGAGCAATCGAGGGGGTTCGCGCATTGCTTCGTCGCATCACTAGCAAGGTAATCCGACAGCCTTAAAGTCGTCTCCAGCCCATCAACACGGACACGCAAAAACGCCTCCGGCCCCGCCCCCGGCTGATGGGAGATAAAACGGAGATGGTGCGATTCAAAGGTATTGACCGAGGCGGACTTCCCACGAGGGATGGCAATCAGGTCCTGCGGGCCCTCTCGGCGGCCGGTGTCCTCCCATTTGATAGAGACGTCAAAAGGCAGGTCATTAACAATTTCCATCTCCACAGCCAAATGCGTAAAAAGCCAGTTGTGCAACTGCAATTTGTCATGAGCGGAGAGCATGTCGTAGTCGGTGCGGACGCCGCCACCGCGGGGGACGTAGACGTATTGGTTGCAGCCCGTGATGTTGTACGCTTGGGCCAACTCGTCGTCTCGCTCCAGCATGACCTCCCCCGTCTCCACGTGCTCCCCTAGAGCAGTGTAATCGTAGGGGAAGCCGAGGCTACGCACTTCCTTGACGCAGCCCGCGTTGCTGAAGCCCAGGAGGAGGTGCTTCTCGGCGATGCCGTTGTCCTTGTTGACCAGCCCCAGCAGTTCTAGGTCTTGGATGCTGTTGAGCTTTTTGAAATGGTGCACGGCTTGGGCGGCCGCGGGCAGGAGCAGCAGCACCGTTGCGGTGGAGCGCATGTTTTTTTGTTTGGTTTTTGTCGCTGTGGTGGTGTGTGGGGATGGGGGGAGGAGGGACCATGTGCTTTTTGTGAGTGGGTGGAGCGAGGAAGGGAGGGCTGAAGCGAGGCCCATTGCCCCAATTTGAATGCAGCGTCGCGTCTTGACCTGCACGGGGTGCACGTCAGGGTGGCTTATCATGTGTTGTGCGTGGAGGTGTGGTCAAGCGAGGTGTGGGCTGCTTGGGGCAGGCAGGACATACGCCGGGGCATAGAGAAGACAAGCCACAGATGGTGGGGTTGAGGGCAGTGATGGGCCTCGTCGTGTGCGGCGGCTGCCTCGCCCAACAATCGCTGGCTGATCGCTGAAGAAATGTGCCCAACGGTTTGGTCGCCTTGCTTGCCTGTGTGAAACATGTGTTGTGTGGTGTGGTCCGTGTGTGCGTGGTGTGCGCGCTGGAAAAAGGAGTCAGCATTACAAGCAAGCAAGCAAGGCAATATTCAAAGCAAGAAGGCTGGAAGGCACCCATGAGGTCTCGCTCCCGATCCCGAGAGCCGCCGCCGCCGCCGGCAACAACACGCTTATATATTGTAGTACGCCCTAAAATTTCGCTTTACGCTTGACAGGCTTTTCACTATAATAGCGCTTTTCGAGAGTTCTCGCTCAGACATCTTTACTTTGGATTACTTTTATTTGCTTTATTTCTCATCTTCATTTCATCAGGCACGTTTTTCCTTTGCCTTTTTAATAGCGTGACCCTCCCTTCCCCCCTGCCTTCAACCTCCCCCCCCCCTCCTCACCTCCCCCTTTCGCTTTCGCCTTTGGCCTGGCCAGCCCTTGCAACGCCGCCACCACCTGCCACGATTCTCATACGCAGCGAGGTCTTGGCCAGGCTTCTTTACAGTCGTGACCCTCCCCTCCCTCCTCCCCCTCCCCCTTTTGCTTTTGCTTGCGCCTTTAACCTAGCCAGCCCCTCCAACGCCGCCACCACCTGCCCCCTGTTCTCTTCCGTCACAAGCACGGTTTGAATGCCCAGGGCCTTGGCAGCTTTGAGATTACGGCCAATGTCGTCCAAAAACAAAATCTGGTTCGCGTTGCTCATCGGCAGACCCAACGATTCACACAACACTTCATACACACGTCGCTCCGGCTTCCGTGCCTTAGTCGCCGCCGAGGACACAACCACATCGAATAAAGAACGATCATTCAACACACGTTCCATCGCCTCCAACCTTCCCCACAGCTCAGCCTCCCCCTCGTGAGCCGACGAAAAAATGCCCGGGGCAACCCTAAAATCATTTGTCAGCACTGCTGTTCGGAAGCCGGCGGCGCGTAAGCTCCTCACAGCTGCTAACATGGCAGGGTCTATTATTACAGACGCCTTGATGATGTATCGGAGTAAGGAGCGGGTGTCCAGACGGCGGGGAAAGAAGGAGGGAGGGAGGTCATGCGCTTTGATACCTGAGAGACGCTCAGCTACTGCAGCATAAGCTTGGTGGGATTTGGGAGAGGTTAATTCAATTTCCCAGGCGCGGAGGAACGCGTCGTCGAGTGGTAGTTCACCGCGTTCTAGACGTTGGAAGAGGCCCTCTTGGTCGCCTGCGGCGTGGATGGCAATGCTAATGTAGCCTTTTGGGAGGTTGTGGGACGCTTCGAAGCCACGGATGGAGGCGAGGGGGAAGAGGGAGGTGAGGACCCCGCCCCAGTCGAACACTATGGTGGAAATGTCATCTTCCTTTTGCAGTTCTTGTGCTGGTGGTGAAGGAGGGTCTACTGCAGCTGCTGTGTGTGCTTGTGCTTGTCCGCTTTCTTTTCCTCCTGCTCCTCCTGCTGCTGCTGCTGCTGCTGCTGCTGCTGCTGCTGCTGCTGATTCTTGCACCTCCTCCAAATGCTGCGTCGCGATCTGCACCAGAATCGGCGCTAAATCCAAAAGCTTCACAGCAAGCTTGCTCGACGCCATGCCCTGCTGCCTCCTCGCTTCCACTCCCTGCAAAACCACGGCATTCTTAAAAAACAAAAAGGCCGTATAAAACCTCCAGCTCCCCCTTGAGTGTTCCCGTCCCACAATTTGACAATATTCTCTCACCAACCCCTCCTCATCCGGGATACCTAACTCATCTAAATCTAATCCTAGCAAGCCCGAGACTGGGGCGCGTGGGACAGAAGGCACGAAAAACATCATTGACAAGTTAGCGAGGTCGGCCATGGGGTGACCTAGAGTAGAGAGCTCCCAGTCCAGCACGGCGATGACTCGTGGTTCGGTTGGGTGAAACACCACGTTGTCTACCTGTAAGATTGTGAGGGAGGGAGGGAGTGGGGGAGGGAGGATTCGAACATTGAGTGGGGGTAGGGAGAACCAATACACATCCCTTCCTCCCCTGCCCCGCCACTTTTATCAACTCTCCACACAAACCTCCCTCCTCCCATCCTTCTCTCCCTCCCTCCAGCCCTCTTTGGAAGGAAATCCTACCTTATAATCGCCATGCACCAAACACGTCTCGTCGTCCCTCACCACCCCTCCCTCCTGCCCCGCTACTCTAATCATGTCCTCGCACAACTCCCTCATCCCTGGAAAGTAACCCGCATCCTCCGCCTGCTTCTCCATTACGCTCTTAAGCCTCTTAAGCTGCCGACCAAAATAACCACCCTTGGGCTTCCCAAACGTCGCCAAGCCCCGCCCCCTCCAATCTACTGTGTGGATAGCCGCAAGCGTTTGCAACATCGCTCTGAAGCACTCCGTCCGCTCCCTTGGATCCTTTACCCCAGGTAAGGTAGGATCACGAAACACACGCCCTTCTACAAAACCCATGAGGTAAAAAGGCGTGCCTATTATAGAAGGGTCTTCACATAGGTGGTGGACGGGCGGGACGGGCACGGCCGAATTTTGCAAGGCTTGAAGCACCCGATACTCCCTTTCCACGGCATGCGCCGATGCTACTTTGACCAGCGCTGGCTTCTTCCGGAGGACGATACGATGCCCCGAGGGCTGCAGCGTGAGGAGAAAGGTCGGGTTGCTCTGGCCGCCTTCGAGCTTGGTGGCTTTGATCTTGAGGAGGGGAGACAGGGGAAGGGGGGAGGAGGTCGACGACAGGAGGTCTGGGGAGAGGACTTGTGGCAGGTATCGCTCCAGCGCGGCCACTTGCGCAGGCTCCATGTGCGTGCTTGTCCTGTAGTCATAGGCGGGGTGGTTGGGGGTTTGGGTTAGAAGTGTGTTTGTAAGTGAGATGGAGGCATCTCATGGCAAGCTCCGGGTATTGCCGATTTCGAAGCCGTTGCAAGGTGCCTGTTCCGCGATCGTTCGTTGCTTTCCGCACACGGCGTCTCAAGAAACATCCACCGCACATTTCCTTGACACCTTCGCCCTTCGATGTTCTGTTTGGTGTTCTAATTTGCTGCCCCAGTGTCGAGGCATTTCCTTTTCCCCTTGCCCCTTGCCTGCCTGGCCTTGGTCTCCGCACCCCCTTCCCCACCCCCTTCCCTTCCCAATCCACCAGCCACCCACAGGGCGCAAGTCGCAAGCGAACCAAGCCGCAACAAAATAGCCTTTGCCTCAACAAAGCCCTATACCAATGAAGCGCTTCCATGCCCTCCTTTCCCTCGTGGCGCTGGCCATCTTGCCGCTGGTGCTCGGCTCCCCTACCCACCTGCGCGGCCTCCAGACGCAACAGCAGCAGGAGGAGCAGCAGCAGCAGCGCGCAGGCCTCCCGCCGGCGGCGCCGCAGCAGCAGCAGAACGTGACGACGGAGCAAGAGCAGCGCGGGCGGCCCCCCAACGTCACCTCTCCTGCGTCGAACCAAACTCAGGCAGGCGGGAACACCACAGTCCGAGTCAACGAGACCAACAAGCACGGGAGCGGCTGCTACGGTGGGTGCGGCTACTCTCGAGGCTGTGGAGGGTACTATGGATGCGACCAACCGTACGGATATTCCTATGGATACGGCTTGCGAAAGCTGCAGCAACAGAGCATTAGCGAGGAGCGAGCTGGCAATGCATCTGCCGGCCCCATGGGCATGAACCAGTCGACGAATGCGAATCAGACGGCCAATGCGAATCAGACGGCCAATGCGACTCGTACAGGTGGTCAGCGGCCTCAAAATGCTTCGACGGTCCCTGTGAATCAGTCAGACGACGCGAATAAGGGCCATTGGCATCACCACCACCATTGGCACCGCGGGTTGCACAAGCAGATCGACCCCCAAGAGCAAGCGAAGCAACCGGAGGCAGCCCAAGAGAACGCGGACAAGACCCACAGCGGTGGCTGTGGCGGTGGAGGCAGCCACGGGTAGGGCGGATGGGGCTGCGGTGGACGCTGGGGAGGAGCAGGTGGAGGAGGAGGCCATGGTGTTGGTGGAGGAGGAGGGGGAGGTCACGGGGGCGAAGGCGGTGCGTACGGCCACTAGGCTAGCCAGGACGTAGCGGGAAAGACGAATAGCGCAAAAGAAAAGAAGAGTGCAGCAGGGTTTAACGCGTCTTAAAACGAAGAGCGTCCCGCCAAGACGATAGAAAGAAGAGAGAGAGTGAGTCTTGCTTCAGTACGAGTGGAGTAGACTGGCTCGCCGTTTTCCTTTGGAGGATTAAAAAGAGACGATGTCAAGCAGTAGTGCGGGAGAGGTAGAAAGATTTGGGCAGCTTTAAAGCAGAGTTGCTACATCAAGTCAATCTCCCATTGCACCAAAAGAAATAAGACTTGCCAGAACAAAAAACATTTGCTTTTATGGAAGCCATTGTGCTGTTGATTGCTTTCTCTTTTTCATTTATTGTTTGTGGGTTGCTTCGCGACACGGGTCTTGGGTTGCTTTCATTTGAAGTCAGTGTGATCAAATCCTCCTTCTTGTGGAGACACACAGTGCTTTTCTTCTGATGAGTTTTCCTTTCCTATGTTCCCACACGCATACTCACACATACTCCCCTTGCTTTGCTATCATTCAATTCAAAATATCAAATTAGTTCATGTATGTGGTGCCTTGCACCTTCTTCATCAACCCGACCTACTCTCTACCACCTCCCTCTTCCTCCTCTTCACCCTTCCTTCCCAATGGTGGCTCCGCGGCCTAAACACCCCCGACCTAACAAAAACAAACGATCGTTCTCCTTGGCCAGACTAATTAAAACCACTACTACTACTGCATCTTCTACCATCTCCTTCCTTCTCTCCTTTACCAATGGTGGCTCCGAGGACCAAACACCCCCCGATGAGTAGCCGTCATCAGCTGATCCAATAAAAACAACCTATCATTCTCGTTCCTCAAGCTAAACCCGCTAGTACTGCACCCTAACACTCCCTCCACCAGATTAACCATCGCCGGCACCTCCTGTGTGGCTGCGTCTAAGGCATCTTGAAGTAACCCCCGGCGGGCTCCGTCCTCTTCCTGTCGCATCGCCGAGAAGAGTAAGGAGATGACGTCACGCATGCACTGAGAAGGCACCATCGTGGGCTTTGCCGCTACAAACTGCTGCAGCTGCTGCTGCCCCTGCTTCTGCATCTGCTGGGGGGAGGAGGGTAAGACAAGCTTGCAGGTGCTGCTGCTGCTGCTGCTGCTGCTGCTGAAGCTGCTGCGGCAGCGGTCGGTATTGCCGTCCATGGACAGGGGAGGGCTGCAGAGAGAGCTGACAGCCAAGGCCAAGCTTCGCAAACCTCCGTGATTGTCCACGATGGAGGAAGAAGAAGAGCGGGAAGAAGAGGAGGAAGAGAAGGAGGAGGAGGCGGGCAAGGCCGCAGCAGCAGCGGCGGGGGGAGGAGTAGGAGTAGGAGAGGTGTGCTGCTTCTGAGGCCCGGGGCTGTTTTCCTCTCGTTCGTCTTCTGTGTCCCCGACGCTGGCCTCAGAACTCATTGCCGAGATGGACGAGATAGAATCATCTTCGTCATGAGGCCGGTTGTGGTGGTACTGCTGCTGCTCCTGCTGCTCCTGCTGCCGCTGTTGGTGGTAAGGAGACAAGGGAGCAGCAGCTGCCGAGCACACCTCCATCGGGCTACCTTGCCCTCGCCCCTGCACCACCGGCGCCACCCCACTGCACAAACCCTCCTCCTCCGTACGCACGCCCTTGTGATAAACCTCCCTTGCCGCCGCCGCCACTGCTGCTGCATCCGCCAGCTGCTGTTGCTGCTGCTGCTGGTGGTGGTACTGGTGCTGGGCCACAAAGGCCACCGCTGCTGCTCCTGCTACTGCTCCTGTCGAAGGCGTCGTCGAGTTGATGGAAGGGGCCAGGAGGGAGGCAAAGGTACGAGGCACAGCAGCTGCAGGAGGAGGGGCTGCTGCCAGAGTCTTCTTGCTCGTCGTCGTCGTCATCTTGCTGCTGCTGCTGCTACTGCTGCTGCTGCTGCTGCTGCTGCCGCTGCTGCTGCTGCCGCTCCCTCCCCCCCCGAGGAGAAAGGCAAAAGTACGAGCCACAGGCACGGCAGCTGCAGGAGGAAGGGCTGCTGGCAATGTGTGCGTCTTGTTAATGGGGCCAGTCAGGAGGGAAGCGAACGGATGCGGTGCTGCTGCTGCTGCTGCTGCTGCTGCTGCTGCTGCTGCTGCTGCTGCTGCTGCTGCTGCTGCTGCTGCTCCTCCCCCCACGAGGGACGAAAATGTAGGAGCCGCTGCCGCAGGCGACTCCTTCTTGGCCTTCTTCTTCTTCTTGACGATTTGAAAGACGGTGCGATAGAGAAAGCTTTCGGGGCCTTGCTCATAGGCTTTTTTGTCTAAGGCTGCTCGGAGACGGGCATGCAATGATTTGAGCTGAACGGAAGTGAGGGGGAAGGAGGAGGAGGAGGAGGAGGAGGAGGAGGAGGAGGAGGAGGAGAAGGAGAAGGAGGCATAGGTAGCGGGCTTGGCTTGCTGCAAGGCATTCATAACAGTAGGGATAAAATCTGAGATATCCTCCAGAGGAAGCGTCGTCGTCGTCGCCCTTGCCCCCGGACGGGCACTGATCCACGCTCCGGGCGCTGCTGCTGCTGCTGTTGCTGCTGCTATTTGAGAGGAGGAGGAGGAGGTGGAGTGGAGCTGCTGGCAGTAGGAATGGACCAGTGAAGCTTCGAGGGCATAATCCCACACAGGGCAATAAGGAGGAGGGCGAGGGTTGGAAGGAGGGATAATAGCAGCAGCAGCAGCAGCAGCAGCAGCAACAGCAGCAGCAGCAGCAGCAGCAGTAGCAGTAGCAGCAGCAGGAGAGCCGACAGAGCCAGCAGGGCAGACAGAGGCAGCAACAGGGACAGCAGCAGGGGCAGCAGCAGCAGAGCGGCCACGGGCGTGTCGCGTCTTGGAGTGAGCAGCTGAGTTCCACCTATTCTTCGTCGCATTCTCCGAGCGTCCGGGCAACAGATCCGCGATCGTCGCCCAGGCGTTCCCATGCCATGCCTGAGCTTCGACGAGGTTAGCATCTTCCTCTGGAGTCCACGCGTCTTTTTTCACATTAGGATCAAGATGGTTCAACCAGCGTTCACGACACTGCTTCCCCAGCCGCCCAGGAATCCGCTCGGCGATATCAGCCCACTTCGTCAACCCTCCCTGCATGCACTGCAAGATAATCTTATCCTCCTCCACCGTCCACGGGCCTTTAACCAACCCAGGACGCAACACCTTGAACCAGCGATTCAAGCACTGGGTATCATTATATTCATTCCCAAAATACTCCTCTGCGATCTTCTTCCAATTTCGAGGACCCTCCGCCCCAACAGCCACACGCAGCTTATCGTCGTGTTTCTTAGTCCAGGAACGGGCACCCAACCCCTCCCCTCCTGCTGCTGCTGTGTCAAGGGCAGCCTCTTCCGCATTCAGCATCGGCTTCTCCCCTCTGAGGGATTTGCGCTTGCGGCTGCCCCTGGTCGAGGTGAAGGAGGAGGAGGAGGAGGAGGAAAAAGAGGAGGAGGAGGGCATGTCGGTTGCTGTTGCTGCGTCAGCAGTGTAGGTGGCCTCTGCGGCCAGAGGAGGTGGAGGAGGAGCAAGGAGAAAGGGACTGGTGGCGCTGGCCGCGGCGGCCGCGGGAGGGGGAGGAAAGAGGGTGGGCCGGTGCTGGAGATCTGTGTGTGTGGGTTGTGGTGGGATGGTGTGGTGTGCGTGTGAGTGAGGGAGGGGCGGCGAGATGAAACACCAATCGATCGTACGAGAAGCCGTTGCAGAAGAGACAAGGGGAAGGGAGAGGCACAGGCAAGGGACAAGCGGGTGGCCCCGCAATGGGAATAAGCGCACTCGTGGAGAGAGGGTAGTGTGTGCTTGCATGTTCGCTGTACGCAGTGCCTGTGAAGTGCATGCACACTGCACGCACTCTAGCAAGGGCAAGGGCAAGGCCAGGGCAAGGGTCGAAAACGGTGCAACGTAAGGCTTGCGTTCCGTGAGTCTCAAGCGGGGCAAGTACTTACTAGGAGGGGGGACGAACGCGGGCGCCGCCATGATAGCGGAAGGCGTCCAAGTCGTGGTTTGCCTGTGTGTTGGGTTATGTTGGTGTGCGTGCGGTGGAGGGACACGGTCAGTCGGGTGTGTCAGAGAGCTTCTTCGATGCTTGAAGGCCGAAGGGGTGCGAGATGTCCAACGGATGCCCCCCGTCGTGTTGAGTTCGAACACTCAAAGTTGGGGGTGTGTGGGCGGGGTGGGTGGGTGGGCTCTGGACTTTAGCTCTGAAAAGACAGGTACAGGTAGCAATCGCAAAGAGGGGCTGATTGAAAGGCAAGCAATGTATCGAATGAACGACACAAGAATAAGAACGGGCCACAAACACACAACAACGCCTTGGGGGAGGGCATTTCCGTTGCATTTCAACTCGCGAAACGGCAGCCATCCGATGCAGCCATCTCGAGATCGAGACGTTGCTCCAAGCAAGCCGTTGCAGCTGTGCCAATGTACTGTGCCCTAAGAGCCTAAATATCTCTTTACGCGGATGATTGGCGTACACCAAACGAGGATATTAACATTCACAGTCAATTCAACAACATGACCACCTGCTTCTTTCCACGTTGACCAATTGACTGTTCCTCATCTCCTCCCCCCTCCCCTCCTCCCCACAGGCTGCCAGGGAGCATCATCCAAGGCCGGCACCGAGCAAGCACCAAAGCCATCTCACTCCAGAATCAGTGTACGACCACCACATCGATACACAATGGGTAAGTGCACATGCTATCATTAAATGACCTATTCCCTCCGCCTTTCCTGTCCCTCCCTTGGCTTTCATCAACCCACTCACTCACCCTCCCTCCATCATCAGGTTGTGGACCGTCATGCTGCGTCCCCCCGCAAGTGATCAAGGCCCTCGAAGCCCATGCCGCCGACGCCGCTGCTGCAAAGTCTGCGCCAGTGGCGACGGCACAGCCCGTGTTCCAAGCCCCGCGTCGAGCAGCCGTCATGACCGAGGCGGTCGCGCAAAAATGGTTGCTGTCGAATGGCAAGCCCAGCGGTGGGGCCAAGGCCCGCATGATTTGCTTGGGGTGGGCGGGCAGTAACGCGGGGGTGTTTAAGACGTGGGATTTGAAGACGGTGGAAGTGATCAAGGTGGAGCTGCCGGCACGCAATGCCCGCTTCAATGAGAAGCCTATCCACGATGTCAATTTGCTTGCGAAGAAGATTGCGCAGGCTTGCTCGGTGCTGGGATATTACGAGTCGAAGATCCCGCTGGTGATACTTGGGCATTCGTTTGGGGCGATGATTGGGCTGCATTTGGCGAGGGTGATGAAGCAGGAGTATAATTATGTGCCCAAGGTGTGCGTGTTTGGGGGGTGCAGGCCGTTGCATCGGTAGGTTGATTTTAGGAAGGAAGGGAGGGGAAGGAAGAAGGGAGGGCGGGAATGATGAAGCAGAGGGAGAGAGTCGAATGCAGGAAAACAAATAAAGCTTGAAAAGGCCGCGCCTTCTCAATACTCTCTCTTTCCCTTCCTATAAAAAAATATATAGGTGGGGCTTCCCCATGTCCTACCACAAGGAGGACGACGACGAGATGATTCAAAGCATGGTCGACTGTGGGGGGATGACCAAGGAGATGGCGAAGGACAAGGTAGGAGGAAGGATGAAAAATGATGTAGGGTAGCTGCTTGTGGAGAAGTGAGAATGTAAGAGCAAAAACAATATTTGATACTCACACGCCATCCCCCCCCTTCCTTCCTTACACAGCTGCTCATCTCTTCAGTGCTCGCCGGAATAAAGATGGACCACCTCTGCATGGACAAGTACGTCTTAGACGAATCTGCCGATAAGGTGGAGATGCCTCTGTGGGTGATCGGAGGCGTAGACGACCCCCGTTCTCCTCCTGAGCAGCTGCCGGAGTGGGAGCGCTATACTACCAGTACTGTGCAAATCAAGACGTTCCCGGGTGGGCATTTCTTTTTGAAGGAGAAGGAGGCGGATTTGCTGACGTGGTTGAGTAAGGTGGTGGAGGAGTAAAGGAGGGGTGATGAGAGGAGTGGAGGGAATGAAGCATCATTCTCTTTTTGTATTGATTGACCACTTTTTGCTTGCTTGGGTTTCTGCTTGGCGATTTTTGGTGGCAATTGCGTGTGTTGTGTTGTGCTTGTATTGGGGGTGTTTTATTTTGTTTCATTTGGAATGGGAAAGAATTCGTCTTTCTCGGCCACATTCTATTTTGAGCGGCAGGCAAGCAATAAACATGGGAAGGGGACCAAAAACAAAGGATTGGGAAAGAAACGAAAGGAACACATTTGTGGAATAGGAAAGATTATGATAACAATGACGAGTCTCGAGTGCTTTCATTTCTTAGTTCTGTCGTTTTACTTTCTTGCCTTAAATTCCATCGATCGATTGGTGCCTTTTCCGTGATTTTCAAGCTACCTTTCCTACCTCTCACTCATTCCTACCTCGCCTCGCTTACTCACTCATCACAGCGACGGCCGTACAAAGGGCGCATAGTTCTCCACCAACTCCCAATCCACCGTCTCCAAAACCATCTTAGCCCGTGCTTGGACACCTCCTCCTCTTTCCCCACTCTTCTTTTAATCAAAGCCACCCACAGGCCCCGCTTACTCATCACAACGACGGCCGCACAAAAGGCGCATACTTCTCCACCACCTCCCAATCAACCGTCTCTAAAACCATTCTAGCCCGTGCTTGGACACTATCACCACCACCCCAACTCTTCATCCTCATCAAAATCACCCGCAAACTTCTCAGGGCCCATGCCATGAGTGGATGGTCCGTTGCCCGCTCTTCCAGCACTTTCAAAAGCACTGCGTTATCATCATCACTCCCTCCCCCTGCTGGTAGAGTCAGCAGCACCGCCCCAAGCATCCCTCCCAAAGCAGCAGCAAAGATCTTCGAAAAAACATAAGGATGATTCGTCAACCCTCCAATCCACGCGGACGACTCATACGCTCTAGCAAGAAGCCCGGCATGCTTCTGGAGAGCAAACAATCCCTCCACCTCCACTCCCTCCCCGCCCTTCAGAAGGCTACTGCTGCTGCTCCCCACCCCCACCCCCTCCTCCTCTTCCTTCCCTCCCTTCGCCAAGGCCACTAACAACGACCGCATAGTCCAATAGCAAACCACCGCCTGTTCCTCATACACATTATCCGGCTCTGGCCTAAAAATCTGTTGAGGTAGCCCAAGGCAAGGAGGGGTGATTGTCTCCTCCAGCGTCGTTGCCAGCCCCTGTGTCCGCAAGACCACAAATTGAACAACGGCACGAGTCCACTCACGAGCAGCAGCAGGATTACGCGCTGCTAGTTGAGCCAGGGCACGGCCAGCGAGAAGGTCGAGGCAAGGGGTGGCGGGAGAAGATCTCGCTGCTACTGCGGGAGGGATGGTGGGGATTGTTGTATTTTCGGCCAAGGCCGCGCGGGCTGCTTCCCTGACATCGTCTTCATCGTCTTGGGCTAGCAGAGAAATGGTAAAAAGGACACGGACAAGGAAAGGGCCTTGCCAATCAATAATATCGTTGCTGGTGTTTCTCGGCCTGAGTTGTGTCAATAACCCTGAAGCCCGCACAGACTGCAAGGCCGCTAGACGCATAACCGGTGTCTGTTCAGGCACTGCTGCTGCTTCCACTAACCCCACCCATCCTTCCAAAACCTCAGGGAAGGAGTGAAGAGACGAGGAAGCGGAAGGCAGAGGGTAAACCACCCCTTGCTCCCTCCCCCCCCCCTGCCGCACCAAGTGACCCATCAATTCTAATCCTCGAGCAGCAGTGTCACCTCCACCCCCCGAAATTGCTGCGACAGAAGACGACGACGCAGATGCAGAACGAACAAGGGAGGAGGAGGAGGCATCCGAGACCAAACGCCACAAGTATCCCGGCTTACTTCCCGAGGCACCTCTCTCCTTCCCTCCCTCCCTCCCTCCCTGACATTCCTTCCTCTCTAACAACAAACACAAAGCCGTCATTTGACCCTTAACCAAATTCGGATTACGTTCACAACCCTCCGCCTGTACAACCAAGGCCACCTCCGCTTCTTCCCACAAGACATTGCTCGGCAAGCGCTGCTGCTGCGCCGCCTGCCGCACTGTCTCGTTCATCAACTGGTAATCATCCGCCTCGTCCTCTTCCGTCTTCCCCTCCCCCAGGTCTACCCCCCGTTTATTCAACAGCAACAGCAGTACACGCAGGGTCTCCTGTCGGACCTCCACCACGCCATGCCTCAACCAGGTCGTCAACACCTCCTCCAATAAACAAGGCCCTCCCTCCCTCCCTCTCTCCCTCCCTCCGTTCTGAAGAGAAAGCAAGAGACCCCACCTCGTGGCCCAAGCCAAAAGGCCAGCAAAACCAGGAAGGGGGGGAAGGCACGTCTCGCCGCTGCGGGTCAAGTCCAGCAGGTCAGTGAGAGAAGTAGTGAGGACACCGTGCAGTAAAAACTGCTGCTGCTGCTGCTGCTGCTGCTGCTGCTGCTGCCGCTGCTGCTGCTGCTGCTGCGGTGCTTCTCCTCCTTGCGGGAACGACGACGACGAAGGCCGGACCAAAGCAAACAAATAATGGAAATGCAAAAACATCTGCAACGCTTCTTCTCTCACAGGCGGGCAAGCCATCCCCGGCCCAGCTAACCACGTCTTAGCCTCCCACACAGGCACCCTTCCTCTTTCTGCTGAAAAAAAGAGAGGAGTTAGGTAGGAGAAAAGGAGGCTCTTGACTTCTTCCCCCTCTCCTTCTCCCTCTTCAATACGCAGACGCCGGGCCACGCCTAAGGCCCCTCGAAGCAAGGCGTTGGTCATGAGTAAGAGGCCATGAAGGACATTACAATCCAGAGAAGCAGTGTCAGTAGCAGCGGGAGAGGAAGCAGCAGCAACAGCACCACCCAAAGAAGAAGAAGGAAGAGCAGAGACCAACGCAGCCACCACCAACGGGGCCCGGGACGGCCCTACCAAAGAGGCAAAGGCACGCGCGGCCGTCAGTCGCATCAGGCCATCAGGTAAACAAGCACACTGCGCAACAGAGGGAAGACACTCTTTCAAGGACAAGTCCAATGCACTACTCGTCTCATCTTCGGCCAGCTGTTCAGAAGGAGGCCTCAGGCGGGACAAGAGCAAAATCAAGGGAAAAAGCGACGGCGAGGTCGTCGTAGCCGTTGCCTTCCCCTCCTTCTTCTCTTCAAAAGAAGCCACTGCCGCCACCCCTATCCTAGCCAAATTATCCAAAGCAAGAGCTAGCACTGCATTACCCCTCCCTCCCTCACTTCCTCCCATCCCCCTCTTCAACGCTGCGGCGACAATATATAAAAAATGCGGATGCCGCCTCAAAAAATCATGCGCGCTCGACGGTCCCGCCTGCTCAGCCACCCCTCCTCCTCCCCCTTCCCCCTCCCCCCCACCACCACTCCCCGGAGCCCCCAAGCTGTTCTTCCCGCTGCCTACCACAGAGTTGATCAGCGCACCGAATACCATTAGGGCGGAATTACGGACGACCCACCTAGAGTCACGGAACCCGTCTAAAACCACCTCCATCGCTGGTGCCATAAATCGTTGGGCGACATCGCGAGAAGGGCCCGAGTCGAGAAGGAGGAGCCGCAGGACGTTTAGGGCGTGGATGCGTGTGCGCCAGCCGTCAGGGTTGCTGTTGTTGCTGCTGCTGCTGCTGCTGCTGCTGCTGCTGCTGCTGCTGCTGCTGCTGCTGCTACTGTTGCTTGCAAGGGATAGGAGCTCAGTCATCAGGGTAGGGAGGAGGACGGGTGGGCGATTGGTAGGCTCGGCGCCTACGATGGAGAGGAAACCTGAGGCTAGCCCCGCGGAACGCCGGAGGACGAAGTGCTGCCGAGGGTTACGGAGCCGGTCTAAGAGGCATTCCATCCAGGTGGGAGGGAGGAGGGCGAGGGAAGGGTGGGAGGAACAGAGGAGCAGGGCTTTGGAGACGGCGAGGAGTGCTGCTTGGGTGACTTGAATTGCACCCATGTGTTTCATTCGTCCAAGGGCCTGGAGCAAGCTGCGGCCGATGGCGTCGATCTTGCTGCTTCCCCCCAAAGAGGTTAGTAGGTCCGATACGTTTGAATTTGCTTGCCCATTGGTGGTGGTGGCACCTGATGAAAGCTGCTGCTGCTGCTGCTGCTGCTGCTGCTGCTGCTGCTGCTGCTTCTTTTTTGCAAACTTGGTGTTGCTGCTGATGGCGGTCGAGTAGGGAGCGACGGCCTGCCGCACAATCTCGGCCAAGCAGGCCCCCACTTCCTTTACCATCATCCACCCACCCACAATCAGTCGCTGCCGCGTGTCGTCGTCCTCGTCTTCCTCCTCCTCCTCCTTCCCCTCCTCCTCGCTAGTGCTCTTGCCAGTCAACCCCTCCTCCCTCCCTTCCTCCCCCCCCTTCCCCTTTCCCCGTCGAATCAAGTGCCCTCGACAATCCACCACCAAGCCCGGCCCCGCCGTGTGCAGCGCCGCTTCCTCCCGATACTCCTCCTCCCCTCCCTCCCTCCCTCCCCTCCCTTCATTCTCGTCTCCCTGCTCAAACAACAAGGACTCTGGCAGCCCCTCTTCTGCCGTGCCAATCACCCCCAGAGAGACCTCCAAGGCCTGTTCTAACACAGCCATCAATGAAACCACTGCCTCATTCCACCCCTCATCAGCAGCAGCAGCACCAGCAGCAGCAGTAGCAGCAGTAGTACTGTAATTCAACGCCGCTTCCTCTAACACGTACTTGGCTGTTTGGATGGCACCGTACACCATTACCACCCCTCCTCCTCCTCCTCCTCCTCCTCCTCCCTCCCCACCACCACCAACAGTAGTACCGTTCTCCCTCCCTCCCTGTGCTGGTTTCTTGTGCCCCCACGCTGCCAGCCCTGCCTGGAAAGCCGCCAATCGCACCTTGATCAATTCTATCAGCTGCAGCAAAAACAATGTACGACTCTCCCCCTTCCCACTCCTCCTCCTACTACTTCTACAACTGCTGCTACTGCTACTACTGCAGCCCAACAACGGTATCCCCTCCCAGCCCAACTCCACCACATACACCTTAAATACAAGCCGCAACATCAAAGCACCCGCCTCGCTCTCCCCTCTCCTCGCGGACAGGGTCAATTGCAGCGCCCATGCCACAGCAGGAGCCAAGGCTTCAGGTGTCTCCCCTAGACCACTCAAGGGAGCAGGGAAAGAAGCGAGCAAGTCAAAGGCTGTTCTACGCGTGCGTTCCCAAGGTGCTAGGAAAAGGTTGAGGAGGGTGTGTACTGTTGTGGAGGCATGGACAGGTCGCAAGGCACGAGTATAGGAGGCAGCGGTGGAGGGAGGGAGGGAAGGAGGGAGGGGGGGTTGGAGGATGGCGAGGAAGAGGGCGAGCACGTCCAGAGTAGGTGCGTTTCGAGAGACGTTGGTACCGGGATAAAAACCCTCACAGAGAATTTGGCCGATGCGGGCGATGCAGGCTTCGATGCGTTGTACTGCTGCTGCTGCTGCTGCTGCTTCTTGTGTTGGGATGGAGGGAGGGAGGGCTGCCTCGTCGTGTTGTCGTTGGGCTTGTGCGTGGAGCTTGCGTAGGCCTACTCGTAATGCTTCTTGGTAGCGGAGGAAGAGGGGACGAAGGGCTCGTTCCAGTCCATGACGTTGGCTGGAGAGAGGGGCTTTGAGAGCGATAGGTAAGCCCTCCTCCAGCAAAGCTTGCTCGGCTGGCGTGGGTAAGGTGGTGGTCTTGGGGGAGGCGACCAGCATGCGGAGCGCTGCCATTCTGACCTCGGAAAACCCCGAGAGACAGCCTTGTCTTGCTCCGGCCACACTTAGCATTGGGAAGGCTGCCCCGACTTCCACATCGACAATCGTAGCTGTTTTTCCCGCCTTTTTGGCACCTACTTTAGTGGTGGTCAGCTGCCCTCCACCCAGCCGGCGAGCCACCTCAGCCACGACCAACAAAGCCCAGAGGACCGTGCTGTCCCCCTGCTGCTGCTGCTGCTGCTGCTGCTGCTGCTGCTGCTGCTGCTGCTGCTGCTCCTCCTCCTCCTTTGCAAGCCGGCGTAGCTCGTGGAGTAAGGCCAAAATGTTTCCTCCCGCGTCCAAGCTCAACAGTTCTTCTAACAAGTAATCAGCAACACGCACCCGTCGTGCCTTATCTCTCCTGTCCACCAACGCCGCTGCCACCGGTCGTAACCACAACGCTCGCACCTCGTCATGACTGCTGCTGCTGCTGCTGCTAATGCTGCTGCTGCTGCTGCTGCTGCTGCTGCTCTTCTTCCCCTGTCCTATGCTCGAAGAGCTGCTGGTGCTAGTGCTGCTGCTGCTCAAGCTCCGCAGCAGCTGTAGAAGGAGGCGACTGGCCGAGGCGGCCGTGCTGCTGGAGCCAGTGATAGCATTAAGGAGGGAGGGAACGAGGGAGGGGCTTTGCTTCAGGAGTTGCGCAGCCCCCACGACGGGTAAGAGAAGCTTGAGGCCCGCGTAGCGCGAGCGCCGAGAGGCGGGTTGCTTTGCTAGCATGGTGGCGAGTTGAGTGGTGGAGAGGAGGCCTGATGACAGCTGCTGGGGGAGGAGGAGAGGGAGGGAAGGAGGAAGGGAAGGAGGGAGGGGTCGGTGACGGAAGGAGGGGGAGGGAGGGAGGGAGGGAGGGAGGGAGGATGGACGTTTTCGGTTCTTACCTTGCCTTGCTCTGCTGTTTCGAGTTTTTCCAAAGCCTGTAGCAGCTGGACGAGGCGTTCAAACGCAGAAGGGACGACGGTGGCGACCCGTCTGTTGGTTGTCTCCCAGTTCCAGAAGAGGAAGTTGGCGGCGGTAGGGAGGGCGCTTTTGAGGGAGAGGGCGTCGATGACTTCAGCAAGAGTAGCAGCAGTAGCAGGAGCAGCAGGAGCAGCAGTAGCAGCAGAATCAGCTGAAGCAGCAGTAGCAGTAGCAGTAACAGCGTGGACGTGCTCTGCTGCTCGTAGCAGCCACGTTTCCAAGCTCATGAAGGCCAGGAGACGAGCGGGTGGGAAGGGGGATTGGCACTCTGTCAGGAGCAGGTCTAGAGCGGGTCCACCCAAAAGAGTGGTGATGGTGGTGGTGGTGCTGCTGCTGCTGCTAAGGATGAGAGGAGTGGTGAGGATGCTGATGGGCGTAGCGATCAGCAGGGCCTTGGCTAGGGAAAGGCGACCTTCGGGGTAAATCTGGGCGAGGGAAGCGAGGAGGGGTGCCACACCATTGAGGGCAGGGAAGGAGGGAAAGTGCTCGGATGTAGTAGAGGAGGAGGAAGGGAGGGAGGTGGGGAGGAAGCAGGACTGCAAGGCGCGTGCTTGTGCGTTGAGTGTGTGTGCTGCTTCATCTGCAGGGCAGGCTTGGAGGATTGCGAGGATGAGGCCTAAGGCTGCTTGGCCTTTGATTTCGGAAGGCACCGATGTGGCGCCTAGGAAACAGACGGTGGAGTTGAGGAGGGAGGCAAACAATGACGAGGAGGAGGAGGAGGAGAAAGGAGAAGATAAGGAGGAGGAATGTTCCCCGTCTTTGTCTTCATGCAACCATGTTAATAAATTCTGTCGTTCTGTCTCCTCTTCTGTCTCGCTGCGCCAAGCCGCCAGCAGCGTCGTCCAAGCTTTTAGAGCCTCCTGTGCCAAGCTGACCGAACCCTCGTGCTGCCGTTGCTGCTGCTTCTCCTGCTGCTGCTGCTGCTGGCCGGGTAGCCTTTGCTCCTGAAAAGGTGTCGCTGCCTCGGCTAGAGCCTCGATAGTGTAGCGCATGAGGGGCTGGATAGGGTAATCGCGATCAGACCCGCCACGGCCACGGCACAACGCCGCGCGGGTGGGACCAAAAAATGCCATCTCGTCAATTAGCTGCAAGTTGGTCGATGTCTCCGCCCGGGTGTGCGTGCGTTCCGCCAATAGCAGCCCTTTCTCCTGCGTCCATTGCTGTTTGAATGCTTGGGCTTGTGTTGTTTCGAGGGTGGGGTAGCCGAGGGCGGTGGCGAGGGCGACGAGTTGGAGGAGGATGCGATGGGCTGCTTTTTTTAGCAAGGCCGTCTGCGGGTGCAGATAGAGCTGTAGCATGAGCGTGTAGGCCTCTTCCACAGCTTGCATTGGCGCGGGCGTTGGGGGTTGTGTGGTGGTCATGGTCTTGATTTTCTCCTTGAATGTGTCCAGCAAGTCTGCTTGCTCCTTGCCGTTCCGGGCCGTGAGTATGCCCTCCCGCACCAAGCGCCGCACACCCAAGGGATCGTCGTGGTCTCCCTCACTTTCCCCAAGCCGCAACGCCGCCAGGTCCCGCACCACGCCGTCGAGCGCCACGGGCCCCAAGGGGGCCAGGTGCTTGGGTCTGACCAACGCCATTGCTATTGCTCTTGCTGTGTCGTAGCCCGCCGCCGGGATGGAGGGAGGAGGTTGCTTGGTGGTTTGTGGGCGTGGCTGGCTTTGGTCGTGCGCTTTGCGGGCTTAGGGAAGCTAGAAGGCGTGATCTAGACGTCGCTCCTGTGGGTGTGTATTGTATGTGAAGAGCTGTGAGTGCTTGAGTAAAATGTAAATGTAAATGCCAAAAAACGAAGCAAGTCGATCGACCTCCCCACCATCGACGCCGTCATCCTGCAGCAACGGCATGAAACGCGAGCAATAAAGCACACAATTCTTTCACTGCCTGGCATCATTATGACTGCACGTGCCTCTTTCCCACCTACACACTACGCAGACACGCGCACATCGCTAGCGCCGGCATGGCAAGCAGCAGCAGCGGTGTGGCCGCCGCAATGGACATCGACCCTCCACACCAACAGCAGCCCCAGCCCCAGCCCCAGTCCACCCTCTTCCCCGTGGCGGCCAATGTGACCACCACGCCAGACAAGGCTGTCTTGACGCTGTACCTCGAGAAGCACGGCGGTGGCAGCCTAGACGACGAGGAGGAGGACAAGGACACGTCGTTTCTCGTGCAGGTGCACTATCAGCAGCAGGGGGAGGAAGGGAGGGAGGAGCCACGGGTCTGGACCGCAAGGATTCCTGCGAAGGAGACTGCTGGGAAGACTGCCACCATCCCTGCGGGGGACACTGCTAGGAAGATGGCTACCCTGGCAAAGCTTTTGCGTCGTCCCGAAGCCTTAAAATCGCTGGAAGTGGCTTTTGAGTCGTCATCGACAGAGGAGGAAGCCACGTTGACCATCAAACAGTTGGAGGACAGGGGCAAGAGAGTGCTCTTAAAAGCAGTAGTCTTGCATGTCACAGACGCCCCCGCCCGCTCCCTCGCCACGGCCCTTTCACGCACAGCCATACAACTCGCCCAGGCCCAACGTGCCTTACTGGCAGCAGAGAACCAGAATGGTTTATACCAGGAAGAGCATGAAAAAATGCAGAAGGTGCTTGATATGAGGGTGGCGGATAAGGAAAAGGTGCAAGAGGAATTAATGTCTAAATTTAATCTATTACTCAATACGAAGAGAGCAAAGATCGCTGAGTTGCTACAGCGGTCAGGGGAGAAGGAGGAGGAGGAGGTGGAGGGGACGGAGGAGGAGGAGGGAGGG
>Ga0209390_10003951_pt1 | contig 23044 bp, 14 predicted proteins | sample BON01_FD_187212 | JGI IMG/M metagenome (GOLD analysis project Ga0209390, IMG submission 187212) | Freshwater microbial communities from Lake Bonney liftoff mats and glacier meltwater in Antarctica - BON-01 (SPAdes) (version 2) | ecosystem: Environmental > Aquatic > Freshwater > Ice > Glacier... | reverse complement strand
ACTTTATCACTATGAGCTATTTCATAGCTGGGAAGCTCAAATTTGACTACCCATTATACACTAGGCAAAGCTGAAACTTAAAATTATTGATCATTTAGTTATTCTCCGAAATTCTATTACCCACTATAATCCATATAGAGCCAAAAAAGTAATCGTCACAGGCTCCAGCAGAGGAATAGGTTTGGAGATCGTCCTTGCATTGGGCAGCGCTGAATTCCAGGTATTTGCTACCATGCGAACTTCAGCTAAAGCAATTGAGTTGGCTGCAAAAATCAAAGCAGAATCCCTTCCCATTACACTTCATCAGCTGGATGTGAATTCGGATGATTCAGTTAAGTCTTGTTTTGGAGAAATCCTTAAAAATGGTACAATCGACGTGCTGGTCAATAATGCAGGAGTAGGCTTTGGGTCTATTGAAGAAATGCCTATTTCGGATTTCAAAGCAGTTATGGAAACCAATTTCTTTGGAGCCGTGCGTTTCATGCAGGCGTCACTCCTGAGCATGAGAGAAGGTCAAAGTGGCTACATTATCAACCATCAACTCCATTTCGGCTCGATTAACGAGCTCACCTCTGGGCTGCTATTCGGCGAGTAAGTTTGCACTGGAAGCGGTCAGCGAAGCTTTGGCCCAAGAAGTAAAACCATTCAATATCCGGGTAGGAATCATCGAACTGGGAATCATCGATACCGATATGGCGCATGCGATTGAAGAAGAGTCACCATCAATCTACCCGAGTTCCAAGCGAATGACAGACCTGTTCTTTGCTGCATTGAAGAATCCAACGCCTGCCACTTTGGTAGTGGATGCCGTGGTGGAATTCGCCTCAGGAGATTCTTGGATTCTTCGACATCTTGTCGGACCGGATGCACTTTCATTTCTCCAGTGGCGCATGTCAATGACAGATGAGCAATGGACCGACCGGAATTCGCTTCCGGATGAAGAATGGTACCATGCCGTAGAGCAGGAATTTGGGATGAATGCCAGAAGGTAAAACTACTTCTCATCTTGGCTTATGTCCTCACAGACCTGAGATTTAAGACTTACCGTTCCACAGTGTTTTTATAAATTTTATCCTAGCTTGCTAAACGGATTTCGTTTTAAAAAGAAGTCTATTAGGATAATTTTATAACCAATAAACCAAATAATATCATGATCAAAGTAACCGTCCTTTATGGACATCCTACAGACTCTTTAGCTTTTGAAAGCTATTATGGAAGTACCCATATGCTTTTGGTGGGCAAAATCAATGGAATTGTAAAAGCCGAAGTCACCATGTTTTTACCGAATGCAGATGGCTCAAAGCCGGAATACTATCGAATGGCGGAACTCTATTTCGAAACTCCAGAAGATATGCACGCTGGGCTAGGTTCACCTGAAGGAAAAGCTACAACGGACGATCTGGCAAACTTCGCTACCGGTGGTGTCAAAATGCTAGTTGGGACGGTTGTGTAGAAACTCTCGTCAAAGCGATTATCATCATTCAAGCTAAATTCTAAAGTGCTTTCGACTAGTTGCATTTCTAGGCTTCTTATTACTTGTAAGATAAACCATTCCTGTCTTGCAAAAGGTTGCGAGAGATGTAAAAAACAAAAAGGTCCATTCTGAAGACTTGCTTACAGGTAGTCTCGAACCAGTGAGGTTCATGGAATAAAATTATACTTCTGGAGATGCTGGACTACAAGAACTAAACTCCAAATTGGGTTATTTCTTTATGCTCCTCAGTAAAGCTTTGGTATCCTGCTTGATTGGAAGTTCTTTACTATGGTTTTTAGGAAAGTAAAAATTCCACTTTGATTAATTCGTTGCCAATTTGATGCACTCCTTTGAGAATTCTTTGGGTCTGGGTAGCCGATGCTTCTTCGTTTCTCTTGATATACTGAGCCAGTGAACTTTGATTCATTCCGATTCTTTCTGATAAATCCTTACCGTAGAATAACCAGCAAAACAGAAAAGGCCTGCCAAGGCAAATTCAAATTTTATCACTTCAATAGAATACTCGAAGCTCCCGTCTTCAAACAATAAGTTGACTAGGTCTAATGCTATGGCTTTTAATTCGGCGAAGTTATTCCCTCAGGTAGCAATTAGCTTTTCTTACACATTGGCAACCGCATATAACCCAAGTCTTTCTTGATCACTGCGATACTTATTCTTGGCTTTTTTATCCTCCTTTAGTTTCAATTTTTGCTTGCTTCAGGATTACATTTAACACTCCTTTTTTTACTTCCTCGGACCCAAGAAAAGGAACAGGTATAGTTTCATCGTTAGTTGGGGTTTCATAATTATCTAGCTATCTGATTGTCGGATTTCATACCACTATCTTTTTTAAGAAGGCTCTGGAACTAAAGCTTTGTATGGTTTAAGGAGAATAAAAATAGTGCTTTGTAGCATGGTGCCTTTTTAGAAAAAATTAAAATTCAAATGATTACTAGGTTGAAAAGGGTTGAAGAGTGACACATAGAGTCCTGCCAACAAAGCAGTAGAAACTAGTCCAACTTTCAAGCGGAAAGCGCAAATAAAAGTCTTAATCCCTCCGAAATTGTAGTATTCTAGTTTTATCACTTTTCAGATAAACCGTGTATGAGATACGAACTTAGGCAAGGAATTATTCTGCTTTTGAAGAAAAAGGGGAAACCTACTTAAGTTTAAGTATCAAGATTTATAATTACTGGCGTCCGACAAAATTTTGGCCTCGGAAATAAAGTGGCTTAGAAATGAGTATTTGGAAATTTCCCCGTACCTACCTACGTGATGTACCCCTGATGGCCAAAAAGGGGGTAGTTTTCAGAAAGGCATTGAAATGTTCATTTTGGGCTAACTGAAGCATGTTTTTTCACGGTTTTAGTTTTACTCGGACGCCAGTAATTTATAATAAGAAATATTTTTTACCTTAAAGTTTAGGAAAAATGAACTTAATGGACTTAATTTCATCACATATTTTCAAATTGTTTCGATGAAAAGAACCTTACTATTCTCTTGCTTTTTTTTGATTTACTTTTTCACTTTCGCCCAAAAAGTCACTGTAAGCGGAACTGTAAAAGATGCCACCAATGGTGAGAGCCTCATAGGTGTCAATGTTTTTGATAAAAAGAATAGCAAAGGCTCGGTCACTAACAATTACGGGTTTTTCAGTTATTCCTTTTTTGATACCGACGTTGAACTCGTATTTAGTTATGTGGGCTACGAATCGATTGTAGTCGCTTTGAATGTGGAAAAAGATACGCTGTTGAATGTGGAACTTCAACAGTCAGGTGTACTAAATGAGGTGGTAATTGTAGGGCGAAAGGCAGATCCTATCCAAGAAAGTACGTTAATGGGCGTGGTCAATGTGCCTATCAGAGAAATCAAAAATATCCCTGCTTTGATGGGGGAAGTAGATATTTTCAAGGTTCTGCAACTACTTCCGGGAGTGCAATCAGGAGCTGAAGGTGCTTCGGGTCTCTATGTGCGAGGGGGAAGTCCTGACCAGAATCTAGTACTGCTGGACGGTGTTCCGGTATACAACGCCAGCCATTTATTTGGCTTTTTCTCGGTCTTCAATGCTGATGCCATTAATAATGTGGAGCTGATCAAAGGTGGATTTCCTGCCAGATATGGGGGAAGGCTTTCTTCAGTAATTGATATTACGATGAAGGAGGGGAACATGAAAGAATTTCAGGGCGAGGGTAGTGTGGGATTGATTTCTTCCAAGCTCACGTTAGAAGGCCCTATCGTAAAAGACAAGACCTCATTCTTGTTATCCGGCAGACGAACCTACCTGGACTTGATCGCAAGACCAATCATTCGAAAGCAAAGCGAAGGACAGGAAGACGTTGGTTATTATTTCTATGACGTCAACGCTAAGATCAATCATATCTTCAATCCAAAAAATAGGCTCTACCTCAGTTATTATGGAGGAAATGATGTAGCCTATTCAACCTATAATTCATCAAGAGAAAATTCAGGTAATTCTGGAAGTTTTAAGTCGAGTGAAGAAGCTGGATTGGGTTGGGGTAATAGCATCGCCGCTATAAGATGGAATCATATTTTCAATCAAAGGCTGTTCGCCAATTTCACAGGAACATTTACCGAGTATAAATTCAATCTATTTTCTGAATCCGAAGATGTCTTTACTGAAAACCCGGGAAGTAACGTCACCCGCAATTTTTACTCTGCCAATTATTTTTCAGGTATCAGAGATTTTGCATTGAAAGCAGATTTTGATTTTATCCCCAATCCTCAGCATTACATTCGCTGGGGAGGGATGATGATTGATCATAGGTTCAGCCCGGGAGTTTTTGTGACAAGGGAAAGTGAAAGGCCAGAAACCAGAGAAGGAGTTGCTCCTTCGGATTCTCAGGAGTTTTCAATGTATTTGGAAGATGATTTTAATATAGGCGACAGATGGAAATTCAATGTGGGTGCACATTTTTCAGGGTTTATTGCTGATACCAAGACGTATTCTTCCTTTCAGCCTAGGATAGCGATGAGGTATTTGTTGGATCCAAGTTCTTCGATAAAACTGTCTTATGTGCAAATGGCTCAGTTTGTCCATCTACTCACCAATGCCGGATTAGGCCTTCCAACTGATCTTTGGGTACCATCAACTGATCAGATTGGTCCTCAAGAAAGTTGGCAAGTGGCGGCTGGATATTTTAAGAGTCTTGGATACGGATTGGAGTTCTCTGCGGAAGCTTACTACAAAACCATGGATGGGGTCATTGAGTATCAGGATGGAGCTTCTTTCTTAAATACTTCCGCTGATTGGCAGGACAAAGTGACCTCAGGACAGGGAAGGAGCTATGGTCTGGAAGTCTTGCTGCAGAAAAAGACTGGAAGAACCACTGGCTGGATCGGATATACCCTTTCTAAAACTGAGCGAAGATTTGATGAGATCAATTTCGCGGATTGGTTTCCCTTCCGGTACGATCGCCGGCATGATGTCAGTGTGACTGCTGTCCACAAATTGTCCGACAAGATTGACATATCGGGAACATGGGTATTTGGGAGCGGAAGCTTTGTCACTGTGCCTACCCAGCGCTATCAAAATTCCTTCACTGTGATAAATGATTCTAACTTTAACTATAATGGATTGTCTGTCGATTATTTCGAGTCAAGAAATAACTTTCAGATGCGCAATTACCACAGACTGGATATAGGAATCAACTTCAATAAAGTCAAAAAATGGGGAGAGCGGACTTGGAATGTCTCAGTTTATAATGTGTATAGCAGACAGAACCCTTTTTACATGGATATCGCTTACAACTATGATTTGCAGCGCAGTCAACTCCGACAATTCAGCCTTTTCCCGATTGTACCATCGGTTTCATATAGATTTACCTTTTGATCATGAAGACCAGATACTATACCATAAGCATTCTTAGTTTTTTAGCCTTGATGTCCTGCGAGCAATTTCTCGAAGTAGACTTGCCTGGTCAAGAACCAAAATTGGTTTTGAATTCACTTATTGAGCCCTCGGATACAATAAAAGTTTTCCTCACTCAAAGCAAGGGCGTCTTAGCGGGCAAGGAATACGATGAATTTGATTTGGTGAAAGATGCGACTGTCCAACTTAAAGATGGGACGGGTAAAATCTATTCGCTAGACTACATTGACCGAAGTAGGCCTTATGACACCAATGCCTTTTATTACCTGAGTGTTAAAGACCTTGTTGGGGGTGAAAGTTTTGAAATTTCCGTGGCAAAAGATGGTTTCCCGATAATCAGCAGTACAGAAGTAATACCTCAAAAAGTTAGTATCAAATCAATTGAAATGATAAATCTAGGTTCCAATGGGGGACGCGAAATGGAGAATGTATTTGAGGTGGCAGTGAAATTCAGTGATCCTCCCAGCAAAGATTTTTATGAAATTTCAGGTGAAATTTTGGGCCAAGACATAGTTGTAAATGGAGGTGATACAACCTACTTCTTTTACAGCTCCGCTCTTTATCCCAAACCGGTCAATCCGATTTATGAAAAGGATTATTTACTTAGGAATGTTATTCTCTTTAGAGATAATCTGCTTAATGGTACTGAATCAGAAATGGTGTTTCGTACTATCATTCGCAGGGATTTGGATTTGAAAGTTACAATCAGACTCTCACATGTGTCAGAATCTTATTACCGCTACTATGATACCGCCGAACTGCAGCAATACAACAGTGGAGACATCCTCTCTCAGCCTGTGCTAGTCTATACTAATATTAAAAACGGCTTGGGCATCTTCAAAGCAAGAAATACAGATGAACGAGTTATAGAAATAAGGGTCGATGATTGATTTATATCCATGCACACTAGCTTTCAAGCAGTAAATCTAAGCATGTGAAAATTTTAAAAGAGATTGAATTCGGATATACTCCTGTCTTAGGAAATGGGTTTTCTACCCATAATAGCAAAAATTGGTAGCTGGCATCGCGCTCTATAATGATAAAAAAAAAATTCAATTATCCGCGATTTTGCTAGTAACCTAATTTTCCTTTCTTCACTGTCGGGAAGGCCCGCCACAGCGAGGCAGGCCCACCAAGGCGAGACAAAGCCGATTACGTCTTGATAGCAATTGGGAGAATACTGGCCATGCTAGTGTTTATCATGTATTAGTTGCTTTTGTTTTTTACTGGTGCAATGGTGGATTTACATAAAAAACAGTATGTATATCCGCAATGATGCCAGTAGCCTTATTTTCTTCGCTTTTTGGGACCGAAAACCGAAAACGCCCGCCTGCCGGTAGGCAGGGAATACCGAAACGCCCAATTATGGAATGTGCGCCAATTATATTCTTGCCTCCTCTAATGACCGGCAAAGTAGCGGGTAATTAAATTTTTAAATATGTATATCCGCAAATCAATCAAATTTCCACTTCAATTGATTTGGATTCCGGATTTTCTATCGGTTCATGTTAGCGCCCGAGGCACATTTTGATTATAGCAGATAGTGTAGAATCTGCCAGAGCACCAGCGGTACGATTTGATCCTTGACCGGGTTAAATCCCAATTGAAAATAGTATTGGTTATCAAATCGCTTCTCCGAAGCTCTTCTGCTATTTCTGATCTTTTCTACAGTCAAACCACTTCTCTGAAGCTGGGAAAAATTGATTTTTCAGTATGTATATCCGAAATGATGCCAGTAGCCTTATTTTCTTCACTTTTTGGGACCGAAAACCGAAAATACCCGCCTGCCGGTAGGCGGGGAAGACCGAAACGCCCAATTATGGAATGTGCGCCAATTATATTCTTGCCTCCTCTAATGACCGGCAAAGTAGCGGGTAATTAAATTTTTAAATATGTATATCCGCAAATCAATCAAATTTCCACTTCAATTGATTTGGATTCCGGATTTTCTATCGGTTCATGTTAGCGCCCGAGGCACATTTTGATTATAGCAGATAGTGTAGAATCTGCCAGAGCACCAGCGGTACGATTTGATCCTTGACCGGGTTAAATCCCAATTGAAAATAGTATTGGTTATCAAATCGCTTCTCCGAAGCTCTTCTGCTATTTCTGATCTTTTCTACAGTCAAACCACTTCTCTGAAGCTGGGAAAAATTGATTTTTCAGTATGTATATCCGCAATGATGCCAGTAGCCTTATTTTATTCGCTTTTTGAGACCGAAAACCGAAAACGCCCTTCTTCCGGCAGGCAGGGAAGACCGAAACGCCCAATTATGGAATGTGCGCCAATTATATTCTTGCCTCCTCTAATGACCGGCAAAGTAGCGGGTAATTAAATTTTTAAATATGTATATCCACAAATCAATCAAATTTCCACTTCAATTGATTTGGATTCCAGATTTTCTATCGGTTCATGTTAGCGCCCGAGGCGCATTTTGATTATAGCAGATAGTGTAGAATCTGCCAGAGCACCAGCGGTGCGATTTGATCCTTGATGGGTTAAATCCCAATTGAAAATAGTATTGGTCATCAAATCGCTTCTCCGAAGCTCTTCTGCTATTTCTGATCTTTTCTACAGTCACACCGCTTCTCTGAAGCTGGGAAAAATTGATTTTTCAGTATGTATATCCGAAATGATGCCAATAGCCTTATTTTATTCGCTTTTTGGGACCGAAAACCGAAAACGCCCTTCTTCCGGCAGGCGGGGAAGACCGAAACGCCCAATTATGGAATGTGCGCCAATTATATTCTTGCCTCCTCTAATGACCGGCAAAGTAGCGGGTAATTAAATTTTTAAATATGTATATCCGCAAATCAATCAAATTTCCACTTCAATTGATTTGGATTCCGGATTTTCTATCGGTTCATGTTAGCGCCCGAGGCACATTTTGATTATAGCAGATAGTGTAGAATCTGCCAGAGCACCAGCGGTGCGATTTGATCCTTGACCGGGTTAAATCCCAATTGAAAATAGTATTGGTTATCAAATCGCTTCTCCGAAGCTCTTCTGCTATTTCTGATCTTTTCTACAGTCAAACCGCTTCTCTGAAGCTGGGAAAAATTGATTTTTCAGTATGTATATCCGAAACGATGCCAATAGCCTTATTTTATTCGCTTTTTGGGACCGAAAATCGAAAACGCCCTTCTTCCGGTAGGCGGGGAAGACCGAAACGCCCAATTATGGAATGTGCGCCAATTATATTCTTGCCTCCTCTAATGACCGGCAAAGTAGCGGGTAATTAAATTTTTAAATATGTATATCCGCAAATCAATCAAATTTCCACTTCAATTGATTTGGATTCCGGATTTTCTATCGGTTCATGTTAGCGCCCGAGGCGCATTTTGATTATAGCAGATAGTGTAGAATCTGCCAGAGCACCAGCGGTGCGATTTGATCCTTGATCGGGTTAAATCCCAATTGAAAATAGTATTGGTTATCAAATCGCTTCTCCGAAGCTCTTCTGCTATTTCTGATCTTTTCTACAGTCAAACCGCTTCTCTGAAGCTGGGAAAAATTGATTTTTCAGTATGTATATCCGAAATGATGCCAGTAGCCTTATTTTCTTCACTTTTTGGGACCGAAAACCGAAAATACCCGCCTGCCGGCAGGCAGGGAATACCGAAACGCCCAATTATGGAATGTGCGCCAATTATATTCTTGCCTCCTCTAATGACCGGCAAAGTAGCGGGTAATTAAATTTTTAAATATGTATATCCGCAAATCAATCAAATTTCCACTTCAATTGATTTGGATTCCGGATTTTCTATCGGTTCATGTTAGCGCCCGAGGCGCATTTTGATTATAGCAGATAGTGTAGAATCTGCCAGAGCACCAGCGGTGCGATTTGATCCTTGATGGGTTAAATCCCAATTGAAAATAGTATTGGTCATCAAATCGCTTCTCCGAAGCTCTTCTGCTATTTCTGATCTTTTCTACAGTCAAACCGCTTCTCTGAAGCTGGGAAAAATTGATTTTTCAGTATGTATATCCGCAATGATTCCAATAGCCTTATTTTCTTTGCTTTTTGGGATCGAAAACCGAAAACGCCCGCCTGCCGGTAGGCGGGGAAAACCGAAACGCCCAATTATCAATTGTGTGCCAATTATATTCTTGCATCTTTTACTGACTGGCAAAGTAGCGGGTAATTAAATTTTTAAATATGTATATCCACAAATCAATCAAATTTCCACTTCAATTGATTTGGATTCCAGATTTTCTATCGGTTCATGTTAGCGCCCGAGGCGCATTTTGATTATAGCAGATAGTGTAGAATCTGCCAGAGCACCAGCGGTGCGATTTGATCCTTGATGGGTTAAATCCCAATTGAAAATAGTATTGGTCATCAAATCGCTTCTCCGAAGCTCTTCTGCTATTTCTGATCTTTTCTACAGTCACACCGCTTCTCTGAAGCTGGGAAAAATTGATTTTTCAGTATGTACATTCGCAATGATGCCAATAGCCTTATTTTATTCGCTTTTTGGGACCGAAAACGCCTGCCTGCCGGCAGGCAGGGAATACCGAAACGCCCAATTATGGAATGTGCGCCAATTATATTCTTGCCTCCTCTAATGACCGGCAAAGTAGCGAATAATCAAAAAAAACAGTGAAGAATTTGGACTTTTCAGCAGGGAATATATGAAAATTCAAATCTCGTGCCGTTGGAAAAATCGATGCCAGTGGACAAAAAAGAAAAGCTCGCTGCGGCTCGGCGCCGCAGCGAGAGAAATAAGCTAAGGAAAACACTAATAATTCAAAAAGCCTGAAGAAGAAATCAAATCCATTATAAAATCACTTTTAGGTACTTTGTGAAATCTCTGTGGCCTCTAACTTTGGCAGAAAGATTCGCAGTTAAATACATTTGTGAAGCTTATTTAATCCCAAATAAATCCCCTGCATTCCAAGTCGGTCTTTTTGGAGTTTGAGCAATGGAATAGCTGATCAGAAAATTCAAGTGCACATAGGTTTTGGCTGCGGCAAAATCGAAAATTCCATCCATCCCATCGGCTGATTGGTGGTAATACTTGGCTCGCCATGATTTGATAAAAGCATCCATATCAAATCCTTGGATATTGCTTTTAGTACCGTACTTGATATGCAAGGCTGGGATTCCATTGACTACGAAACTGTACTGGTCGCTACGCACAAATCGGTTTTGCTCTGGCTCGGGATCAGTCTCTACCTCCAAACCGAGGTAATCTGCTGCAAATTTCACATTCCCCATAACGCTCGAATGCTCCGCTCCCAAAGGAACGATGGAAAGCAAAGGTGCAATCACTGTCGGCATATCCGTATTTACATTGGCCACGATGGATGATTTTGGCACTGTCGGATAGGAGGCAAAATAGGAAGAACCGATTAAGCCCATTTCTTCTGCCGTCACCATCACGATCAGAATAGAGCGCTTTGGTTTTGCATTACCTTTGGCATAGATTCTGGCAATTTCCAGCAGTGCAGCGACTCCCGAAGCATTGTCATGTGCGCCATTGTAAATGGAATCTCCATCGACTGCTCGACCGATTCCCACATGATCGAGATGAGCAGAATGCACCACATATTCGTTTTTCAATTTCGGATCTGTACCCGGAATCAAACCGATCACGTTTTCACTTTCAAACTCCGTAAAGCTATTTGAATAGCTTGCTGCAAGGGAAAAAGGAAATTCAAATGAGGAATTCTTTCGGGATTTGATTGCATTTGAGACTTCATCCAGACTTTTTCCGGAATTCAAAAAGAGCCGATTAATCAACGCGCTGTTGGCTGTCAAAGCGAAATCCAAATTCCCATTAAAACCTCTTCCAAAGGCGATGGTTTTTTCTGGATTCAAAGCCACATTCGATTGAATAACCGGATTGGAATTCTGGAATGAATTTATCGGATAGGCCAAAATGGCTCCGATAGCTCCTTTTTCCGCGGCAATATTCAATTTATTACCCGGACTGGTGAAATGAGAAATCAAGGTGGAGGCAGGAATTCCGTCAGGTACCCCGGTTAGGAACACAACCACTTTTCCTTTGACATCAATCCCTTCATAATCCGAGTAAAAGCCTGGGATATCCACTCCATAACCCACGAAAACCAACTTCCCCTCTCCTGAAGCATTTTGAGACAAAGGGTTGGCGTAGGGTAGAAAATCGATTCCAAAACTTAATGAATCTACATTTCCCTCAGCATCGGATAAGAATACTTTAGCGGTTTTGTTATCAACTTTGGTGTTTCGCAAAATCAACTTTTGAGTGTATTGCCCAGGATCACCTGCTGGCTGAACGCCCATTTTTTTGAACTCGTTTACCACATAGTCCACTGCCAGTTGATAGCCTTCTGTCCCGGGTTTTCTGCCTAGAAGTTTGTCATCTGCGAGATAGGCGATGTGATTTCGAATCGTCATTGTATCGATTTGATTCATGGCTCGCTTCACCGAGGCCGATATTTCTATTTTTTGAGCAAAGGATCCGAAAGAGATTGCCCAAAAAAGGATAAAGAGCTGTTTTTTCATAAAGTGATTGGGATTACGCTCTGAAATCTACAGGTTATTTGAATATAAAATATGCCTTGGATGCAGGTTAATGAATATGGCGTACCTACGGCACGCTCTCTTATTTAAATTGCTTTATTCTTTCTACCCATATTCTATCCCTAAGGGACAGGCAGAAAACAACATTTTGTATTCGTGATGTCCATTTTATTGTAATGTGATAAGGGCTATAAATAGCTTTGTGTTCTAGGCTTTGTGGCAATAAAATAAAACCCATTGTCCGATGGGAACAATATATGGGCAGCAGAAAAAAAATGTGCTCTTAGGTACACTATCCAATTTGTGTGGTATTCATCTTATACGGATAGATTTCCCTTTTTTTAAAAAGGTATCGCTCTTCTGAAGCTGGCAAAATCCTTTGAGTTTTAGTGGCACTAACTCATTGAATAATCCACCTCTTAAAAAATCATAAATTTGCCCTGCACATCAGGCTTTACCGCTTGGAAGATTTAAGATTGCTGATTGTAGCAAAAAACTCTATTTTAGAGCTCGAATACTAATCCAAAAAGATTCATTCCATGCATCAGGAAAAAATAGCAGCAGTAATTCAGGAAATGAAAAAAGTAATTGTTGGCCAGGATAAAATGGTTAACAGACTCTTGATAGGACTTTTCACCAACGGTCACATCCTTTTGGAGGGTGTTCCCGGACTGGCAAAAACCCTTACCGTAAATACCTTGGCAAAGGTACTTCACCTAGACTTTAACCGAATCCAATTTACTCCTGATTTACTTCCATCGGATTTGATTGGAACGATGATATACAATCAGCAGAATGGAAGTTTCGAAGTCAAGAAAGGACCAATTTTTTCAAATTTGGTCTTGGCAGATGAAGTCAATCGATCTCCTGCCAAAGTTCAATCTGCGCTTTTGGAAGCAATGCAAGAAAAGCAAGTAACCATCGGGGATACGACTTTTATGCTTGATCGACCATTTTTAGTATTGGCAACTCAAAACCCTGTGGATCAAGAGGGAACATATACACTTCCTGAAGCTCAGGTAGATAGATTTATGATGAAAGTACACATCGACTATCCAAGCAAAGCAGATGAAATGGAAGTGATGCGTCGAATGGCAAATATGACTTTCAGCACCGAAGTCAATCCGATACTTAGCAAGCAAGATGTATTTGATATCAGAAATGATATCAATGCCGTGAAAATGGCAGAGCCACTAGAGCATTACATCATTGAGTTGGTATTTGCCACTCGATTCCCGGTACAATACGGTTTGAAAGATGAAGCAAAGTATATTCAGTTTGGCGTATCGCCACGAGCCAGCATTAATTTGAATCTGGCTTCAAAAGCGGTAGCCTATATGGATGGGCGGGATTATGTACTACCTGAAGACATTAAAGAAATCGCTGAGGATGTATTGAATCATCGAATCATTTTGAATTACGAGGCAGAAGCAGATGGAATTAATACCCGAAACCTTGTAAAAATCCTTTTGGAAAAAGTGCCCATAAATAAGTCCGTAACATTGAAGTAACATTAAAACAAGGTTTAAAGGGCTGCTACCGAAGCAGCCCTTTTTTTATGCCTTTTTTATTAATTCAATATTAAATACTGTCCGGAATATTAAAAAAAGGATAATTCGGATAATTCTTTCGGGGGTATTAATTGATCCAGATTTGTGTCATCAAAAAATGCAAAACCACTAGTTCAATTACTATCCAAATGAAAAAGATCAATTCCATTTTAATGATTTTCGCAGCTTCCCTTATTGGGTTCACAAGTTGTATTGAAGGAAATGAAAAGCCTGATGTGGTTAATGATACAGGTACAGGAACAAGTGTTGCTGTAAATTCCAATATTACTTCAAACACTACTTGGACAACAGGTAATACCTATATCTTATCAGGTAGAATTTCTGTTACTGCAGGGAATACGCTGACTATCCAGCCCGGTGTAATTGTCAAAGGTGAAGTTGGAACTGGTTCCAACGCTACGGCATTAGTTATCGCAAGAGGAGCCAAAATCGATGCGCAAGGAACTGCATCATCTCCAATTATTTTCACCTCGGTAGCTGATGAGATCACGCCTGGACAGATCATCTCTCCAAACTTGGAGCCTAACCTTTCCGGTCTTTGGGGTGGAGTGATCATTCTAGGAAAAGCTAAAGGATCTTTTGCGGGAGATGTTACTGAAATTCAAATTGAAGGTATCCCACCGTCAGACACGAATGGACTTTACGGAGGTACAGACAATACAGACAATTCTGGTGTAATAAAATACATTTCAATTCGCCACGGAGGTGCAAACATTGGTGAAGGAAACGAAATCAATGGTCTTACTCTAGGAGGAGTTGGTTCAGGTACAGTAATCGAAAATGTAGAAATAATCGGTAATCAAGATGATGGAATCGAATGGTTTGGTGGAGCTGTCAATGTTAAGAATGCACTCGTATGGAATGCGGGTGATGACGGAATTGATACTGATCAAGGATGGTCAGGAACGTTGGACAATTTCATTGTGATCACAGGCGCTGAAACTGATCACGCGCTGGAAATTGACGGACCAGAAGGATCTGCCATTGCTGCCCACACTATTAAAAACGGAACCATAAAAGGAAACAATGTTTCTGAACTTGGAGATTTTAGAGATGGAGCTAGAGGAACATTTGAAAACATCTACTTCTTCGGCTTCGCTGATCCAGCGACTACCAACGGAAGAGGCGATTTATCCCTGAGCGGCGATAAGACATTAGCCAGCTTTGCAAGTGGCACTTTAAAATTCATCAAACTTGAAGCAACACTGGCTAACGGAGTTGCCTTAGCTACAGTCTTTAAAAATGGAACATCAGCTTCAGCCACTTTAGTAATCGCAGGAGCTAATACAGTCGGAGCAAATAAAGCAGTATTCGCCAATTGGACTTGGGCTGCAGCTGCAGGTCAATTGTCTGATATCAAATAACAAACCCATTTAAGAGCGGGAGGATCTTGCAAGGAATCTTCCCGCTCTTTTATCAAAAATCAAAGCACACTATTAATTGCTGTATGAAAAATAAATCTAGCTCAGCGTTCTTGAGAAAAACATTAATTCTAATTCTAGTTGTGGTTTCTCAGCTTATTGCAGGTTTTGCCTTTGCTCAAAAAGGGATTCTGAGAGGCGTCATTTTCGAGGAGGGTTCAGGAGAGCCGCTATACGGAGTTTCAGTTCTCGTGAAAGAAACTTCTACTGGTGCCATTACTGACTTCGATGGAAAATTCGAGATTCAGGTAGAACCGGGATTCTACACCCTTCAAATCTCTTACATTTCCTATGCTACTGTAAATGTTACAGCTGTAGAAATAAAAGCTGGAGGAACAACCGTAATCAATGATATCCTGATGGCTGAAGAGGCTTCAGAATTAGAGACGGTTACTATTGCCGCATCAGCTATAAGAACTACGGAATCTGCTTTGATGTCGGTAAAAAGAAATGCTGCAAACTTAATGGATGGTATTTCCGCAAGTGCATTTAAGAAAATCGGAGACGGTGATGCCGCCTCTGCGATCAAAAGAGTAACTGGAGTATCTGTAGAAGGTGGAAAATACATTTACGTGAGAGGATTAGGAGATCGTTACACCAAAACCGTTTTGAATGGTGTTGATATTCCCGGTCTAGATCCCGATCGGAATACGATCCAAATGGATATCTTTCCGACTAATGTGATTGATAATATTATTGTTTCCAAATCATTTACAGCAGAACTACCGGCAGACTTTACCGGTGGAGTAGTAGACATCGAGACAAAAGATTTCCCTGAGGAAAGAGTAAGAAGTTTCAGTATTTCAGGTGGATTAAACCCATCTATGCACTTTAATTCTAATTATTTAAGCTATGACGGGAGCAAAACTGATTGGCTAGGATTTGACAATGGTGCAAGAGCTATTCCAACAGATGGAAGAACAAATATCCCACAATATGGAGATGCTGTAGGAAATCCGAATGGACCAAAAGGACTTGAATACCAAGATATCCTTGGTGGATTCAATAAAACATTAGCTGGGTTCAGATCTAATAGTTTGATGGATATAGGATTAAGCTTCTCATTGGGAGATCAAATTGCTAGATCCCGTGCTACTTGGGGCTATAACTTTGCATTCACTTATAAGAATGAAACGGAATTTTTTCAAGATGCAGAATTTAATCTTTTTGCAAAGCCTAGAGAAGCCGATCAGACAGAACTTGAAGCGCTTGAGCGTCAAAAAGGTGACTTTGGCGTAAATAATGTTCTCGCGGGTGGACTAGCAGGAATCGCTTTGAAGACAGCTAATTCTAAATATAAATTGAATTTGATGCATCTTCAAAATGGAGAATCTAAAGCAGGTGAATTCGATTTTGTGAATACTAACCTGGGCGCAAACTTTGAAGCAAAGCAATATAATCTAGAGTATAGCCAAAGAGGATTGACTAGTATTTTATTGGCAGGATCACATTTTATTAATGGAGGAAATTGGCAGATTGATTGGAAATTAGCTCCAACTCGCTCTACTATTCAGGATCCGGATATTCGGTTCACAAGATTTAGATTGCCTACCAATACTATTTCAACGGAGGTTGGACTGCCGGCCAGAATATGGAGAAATTTAGAGGAAAATAGTGTAGTGGGTAAGTTGGATTTGACTAAGAAAATTTCACTTTTCTCGCGTGATGCAAAGTTGAGATTTGGAACAAATTATGTCTTCAAAAATCGAGATTTCAACATTCAGAGCTTCCAGTTCGCGACAGGAAACACCCTTTTCACAGGTGATCCGAATGAGATCCTGCAGGATCAAAATCTGTTCTTAGCTGAAAACAGAAATGGTGTACGATACAATGCGGATTTTATTCCAATCAACCCTAATGAGTATAAGTCTATTTTAACGAATATAGCTGGGTATTCATCCGTGGAAATGAGTCTTGCCGAGAATCTAAAAGTGATTGCAGGCCTGCGGGTGGAGCAGTATAATCAGTTTTATACTGGCACCAACCAAACTGGATCGATCAATTTTGATTTGGTAGAGATGCTAGATGATTTGGACTTCTTTCCAACAGTTAATTTGATCTACAACTTAAAAGAGAATCAAAACCTGCGGGTTTCAGCTACAAGAACGATCGCTAGACCTTCTTTCAAGGAGCTTTCTTATGCAGAAATTTTGGATCCGATTACAGGCAGAACATTTATTGGAGGCTTATATCCTGAGACTACCAATGGTGGTTCAGAGGTTCTTTGGGATGGAAATTTAGTCTCAACTAGAGTAAATAACTTTGACATCCGTTGGGAGATGTTCCAAGAAAGAGGTCAGATGTTCTCTGTAAGTGCATTTTATAAGACGTTCGATAAGCCAATTGAAATGGTGCAGTTCCTATCAGATCCAGGAACTTTTCAACCAAGAAATGTTGGAAACGGAAGCGTAGTTGGTTTAGAGTTTGAATTCAGAAAATCACTGAAATTCATTTCGTCTACCTTGGAGAATTTCAATTGGAATACCAACTTGACAGTCACTCAATCTCAGATCAAAATGTCTGAGTCCGAATTTAGATCAAGATCACTTACTGCCAAAGAAGGCCAAGAAGTGAAAGATACCCGAGTGATGGCGGGACAAGCTCCTTACATTATTAATACTGGGCTTTCTTATCAGAGTTTTGTCACAGGCTGGGAAGCTGGCGTATACTATAATGTCCAAGGATCAACCTTGAATTATGTAGGATTTGGTAACCGTACAGACACGTTTACAGTACCTTTCCATAGCTTAAACCTAAATGTAAATAAGACATTTGGTGCTGATGAGCGAATTCAGGCAGGATTTGGAATTCAGAATATTCTGAATGATAAGAGAGAACAAGTATTCAGAGCATATGAAGCACAAGATCAATTGTTCACTAGCTTGTCTCCTGGCACCAAATTGACTTTTAGAGTAGGTTTCTCATTCTAATGATTACTGAAATCATATTGAAAAGGCTCCAAATGGAGCCTTTTTTTATGTCAATCGTTTAATGATATCTGCTTGATCTGGATAATCAAGAAGCAACTCATCTCCGGAGAGTAACTCAAAATCTTTGAAATCAAAACCTGGAGCTACCGCGCAAGAAACCAAGGCGTAGCCATCTGATTCATCTACTGTACTTCCAAAAATTGTATCGGCTTTCACTAATCCAAATGGCTGACAGTCGTCTTGGGATGTAACATTTCCAAGTTGAAGCCTATCATATCCATGTTCATTAAGTAGGTGCACGGTAAGTGAATTTCCTTCATGGAAAAACCATAATTCGTCGCTTTTAATCCGATGAAAGCGGCTGACGCTATCGGAAGTGAGGAGAAAAAATATGGAGGTTAATAGATTCCTTTCTCCAGAAGGAGTTTCTATAGCCTCTCCCGCGCGGTAGCTTTCTTTGTAAAAACCACCTTCTGGATGAGGTAAAAGCTGTAGGTGTTCCACCAAGAACTTGGTACGTTCAGTTGAATTCATCTCTTACTTTTGATAAGTTTTTGCGAGAATGGTTACGATCCGTTCTGCCGTTTTTCCATCCCACATGGGGATTCCTTGGTATTGCTTCCAATCTCCGATCATGATTTTTTCAAGATAGGGTTTCAGTTTTTTTGGATCTGTACCTACCAATTCGTTTGTGCCCAGATGAATGGTTTCTGCACGCTCCGTATTATCCCGGAGTGTAATGCAGGGAATATTCATTACTGAAGCTTCTTCGGTGATTCCACCTGAATCAGTAATTACACCTTTTGCATTTTTCACTAAATAGTTGAATTCCAAATATCCCAATGGTTCACACATCAAGAGATTTGGAGCATTTATGCCAAGGCTTTCCAAGTTTTTGGCTGTTCTCGGATGAACAGGGAAAATAATAGGGAGTCCCTTAGTTCCCTCCAGGATTGCATCGATCATAGCTTTGAGCTTGTGTTCTTGATCCACATTGGCAGGTCTGTGCATAGTCATCACAAAGTAGTTTCCTGTTTGGAGTCCTTCGAAAATGGCACCTTCAGGTTTTTGAAATCGATTCATCTGCGCCATTAAGGTATCGATCATGGTATTTCCGACGTAGTGGATTTTCTCCTCGGCAACACCAATTTTTCTAAGATTTTCATTGGCAATTTCTGAGGTGGTGAAAAAATGATCTGTGATGCTATCCGTCACCATTCGATTGATCTCCTCAGGCATGGTTAGATCTCCCGACCGAATTCCGCCTTCGACATGCGCCACATCGATCTGAAGTTTTTTGGCAGCAATGGAGCAGGCCAGCGTACTGGTGACATCTCCCACTACCAGAACAATATCGGGGAGATTTTCAAGAAGTTCTTTTTCAAAAGCGACCATGATGGCAGCGGTTTGTTCTGCCTGGGTACCGCCTCCGCCGCCAAGGTTTGCATCTGGTTCGGGGATATTGAGCTGCTCAAAGAAGTCTCCTGACATCTTTTTATCATAATGCTGACCGGTATGGACAAGTCTAAATTGAAGACTTTCTCCATCCTTTTGTTGCTTCTGAATGGCATGAATGATTGGTGCGATTTTCATAAAATTCGGTCGTGCACCTGCGACAATGGTAAACTTAGGCATGGGAATAAATGGATTGATCCTAAAAGTAATAAATTCTATCTAAGTGGATAACTATATTACACCCATTTGTTAATCCTACTTATGTACGTATTTAGCACTTTTATCTATTGTAGCGATCGTAGTAGATGCAAAACGAATCAATGTATCAATGATTGGACCTTTTTCAGTTTGAGACCTTGCGGTCAATTATGATTCGTAATCCAGACCCTAACTGCGATTTTAATTTACCAAGGATTGATGGCATAAGTTTCTTTCCAATTTTCAGTTTTTGGGTCAGTGAAATTGGGCTTTTCACTATTAGTTCTATTACTGCGAGGTAGAGACCCATTTTATTTCTTTTACTTTTATAGTCCCACGAAGCACTCAAAGTTTTTTGGTTATAATTCTTCTGGAAAAGAATTTTGTCGGTCGAGATAAATTGACCAAATAAAGAAAGCTTAATCAGCCAAAGCAAATCCATCATGTGTTCGGCATGCCCAATTCTTAGTCTTGCCACAGGAAGTATTTTCTTAACAATGACACTGCTGTGAATCCCATGATAGGCTGCCCACTAACCTGATATATGCAAGCTGAAAAACCAAAAATGCTAATTATAGTCTGTGGCAGGATTTGAATACTACAGTTAGCTTTATTCAGACTTTAGTTAGCAATGGAATCCAAACACGAAATATTAAATTTATTCGGAGAAAACGTTAGAAAATATAGACGCTTACTCAACATTTCACAAGAAGAATTAGCGCACAAAGCTAACCTTCACAGAACGTATATTGGAATGATTGAAAGAGCTGAAAAAAATATCACTCTCGTAAATATTGAAAAAATTGCTAATGCCTTAGAAGTCAAAATTGAGGACTTATTAAGAATTAGCAATGGCAAATAATAAAAAATACAAGTTAGCAGACGAGTTTTTTATTGCAGAAAAAACAAGTGATGTATTCATGGAAGTTGAGTTTGAATATAAAACTCAAAAATGGAATGGACTACTTCCTAAATTTCTAAAATTTCAAGGCTTAGATTTAACAGAAGAAGATTTCTACAATTCTGTTGAAGAATCATACAATATCTTAAACCCTGATAATCGTCAAAAATGGATTACTGAAAGTGATTTATTATGGACTGCAACGCAAAAAAAAACTCAAACTTATAAGGTATTACGAGCTTTATATTCAGGAAATTGGGAATGTCGAGTTTGTGGTCCAGTTCCTGCGGAAAACCCACAACCCGCAGCTCGTTTAGGAGCTTTGAAAAAACAAGGCTACATAATTGGCTCTAAAAGAAAACAATGTTCTTCATGTTCTAAAAAAAATATGCATGATATTTTAGTTATGCTTCCTAAAATTCATTCAAAGTTTGAAGACGGTAACGAGTTAAGAGCCTCTATGTCTGAAAAACTCAAAGAACGAATTAAAAAAGTGTTAGGTAAAAAAGAAGTTTGTTTCAATGTAAAAAGAAGTTCAGTCGAATTGATTGTTGACCACAAATTTCCTTCACAAAGATGGATAACAAAAGAATCTGCAAATCCAGACGATATGCCAGAAACTGAAATACGAAGAAAGTTTCAGCTATTGAGCAACCAAACTAATATGTGGAAATCAAGATATTGTGACACTTGTGTAAAAACAGGAAAGAGAGGAGACTTTATGGGAACGAAATGGTTTTATTCAGGAGATGAAAATTGGGCAGGTAAAACAGAAAATGACGAAAACGGTTGTATTGGTTGTCCGTGGTATGATTTGGAACTTTGGAAAGAAAAGTTGAACGAGAAATTATAAATCTGCATACTAAAATTATCATTTTTTTGTAGCTTTGCATCAACAGAAAGAATTAATATGAGTAATAAATTAACATTTGGTAGTGTTTGTTCAGGAATTGAAGCTTCCCAATTAGCTTTTAATCCTTACGGCTTTGAGCAACTTTGGAGTTCAGAAATTGCAGAATTTCCTTCAAAAGTACTTAAACACCATTTTTCTGACATTCCAAATGTTGGAGACATGATTAATATTCCTAATTCAATTCTAAATCGTGAATATGAAGCACCTGACCTTTTTTGTGGAGGAACACCTTGTCAAGCCTTTTCATTAGCAGGATGGAAAAATGGACTTGCTGACGAAAGAGGACAATTAACAATGACTTTTATTGAAATTGCAAACGCAATAGATAAAATTAGATTGGAAGATGGTAAAGAAAAAAGCATTGTTCTTTGGGAGAATGTAGAAGGTGCATTAAATGACAAAACAAATGCTTTTGGAAATTTTATTGCAGGTTTAGCAGGTTTTGACGAAGAAATTAAAGTAAGTAAATGGAGTAAGTCGGGCTATTTAGAAGGCAAGGACAGAAATGTTGCATGGAGAGTAATTGATGCTAAATATTTTGGACTTCCGCAACAAAGAAAAAGACTATATGTTCTTGCAGGTGGTAAAGATTTTAATCCTGACCAAGTACTTTTTGAATTCAGTAACAAAGACATTGTAAAAGAACTAAAATTAAAAGCTAAAAAACAATCTTCAAATATTCCCGATTTATTTTCACCAAATATTTCTAAAAAGGAAACTGATTTAGTTTTTCACAAGCAAGATATAAAGTTTGAAATATTCAGAGAATACACAGATTGTCTTTATGCTGCTTACGGCACTAAATGGAACGGAAATGCAGCTGCCTATAATGGTTCATTATATATAGCGGAAAACGATAAAATCAGAAGATTTACACCTCTAGAGTGTGAGCGACTCATGGGTTTTCCTGACAACTACACGAAAGTTAACGGAAATAGTCATACAAATAGATTTCAAGCAGTTGGTAATTCTTGGGCAGTTCCTGTTGTTAAATGGATTGGTGGGCAGGTAAGTGCGTTTATGGATAAGAAAACCAAAAATGGATTTACAGAATGGAAAAAGTCTGTCCAACCAAAAAAGAATGAACTAAACGCGTCATTATATTTACTTGAGGGAATAAATCAAATTAATCAATCTTTATTTTTGAACTCTTCTAACATTCCGAATAATCCAATTTTTGGAAATTTAAAAGATATTATTGAACCGAATCATGCATCAGATAAATTCTATTTGAGTGCCAAAGCATGTGCGGGAATTTTGAGACGAAAAAATGAACGTAACATGAACATGAATACGGAATTGGAAATGTTAATGGCAAAAATTAGTAAAGGCGACAAAATTGAAACGGAAAAGGAAAGCCAGCATGTAACACTGTGTATGAGTAATAGCGGCTTAGGTGCTAAAAACCAAAGAATTACTACCAATCAAAGTTCTGTGTTAACCCGAAATTAAGTGCTTTTAAATCTGCTACTACTCATACACCAAACGATACTTCCATATTTGGAAGAGACAATACCTGTTCAGATGGATTGGATATATTTGACAATTCCGAGCAGAAAGAGTCTTCATGCAAAAAACTAGAACCTGAATTCCTCATACCCAGAATAGATAAAATGGCCTCTGGATTCTTTAACAAAACGCTGATTTGGTCACCAATAAACTTAGGAAAAAGGATATCGTCGTGAGGATGTAAAAAACAATATTCTCCTAATTCTACTCCTTTCCGCCAGAGATTTTCAGAATTAGAAAACCAACCTAGATTTTTATTATTTCTAAGAAC
>Ga0209390_10003949_pt1 | contig 23050 bp, 22 predicted proteins | sample BON01_FD_187212 | JGI IMG/M metagenome (GOLD analysis project Ga0209390, IMG submission 187212) | Freshwater microbial communities from Lake Bonney liftoff mats and glacier meltwater in Antarctica - BON-01 (SPAdes) (version 2) | ecosystem: Environmental > Aquatic > Freshwater > Ice > Glacier... | reverse complement strand
TGTGATCCCGTACCTGTACCGATACAACACCGGCTTCTTTGACCGGATAATCATTCCCTCCCGGAAATAAGGCATCACCAATAAAAACCATGTCCTGAACAGCAATGCCAAGCGTGTCTTTTAGTTTTGAAATCCCATAGGATTTATCAATACCAGCCTTAGTTATATCCACCGAAGTGGTGCCACCCAAGTTCACAGAAAACCCGGGAATAGAGGTATTAAGGATTCCTTTCATCTTTTTGCATTTTGAGAAATCAGGATCCCATTTGACCTTTTCTGCTAGTGGTGCAAACTGACCTAATCCTGAATAGGTAATTTGACTTCCTCTATCCTCGATGAGTTCTTTCATATTTTACAATTATTTTCAATAGCGACATAGCGTTCCTTTGGTTCACTTTTTAAATTTGCACATTTATAAGCATGCAATGGATACAAAGGTGTTTTTTTAATACCTAGATGAATTATACTATCAAGGCGATGGTTTACATATGTCTCACATTAAGCTTCCTGTGGGGCTAATCCCTTTGAAAAGGGACTAGTTTCAATTTTTAGTCAGAAAAGGTGATCTTTGTTTTAAACCTAATTTATTTATTCCAAATTTATCCGAAAATTCGCCCTCTCCGATTACGAAAAAGTGGTTATCTTGGTAAGAAATCGTACATTTCAATGAACACAATTTGAAAAGAAAATGTCGGTTTAAAAATCACTTTCGTAGGATAATTTCAATTTTTCCTAATTGACCTTACAGTATTCTTTTTAAAAGAAAATAACAAGTTTAATTTCCAGCATTTTTTCTTAAATTACTAATAGAGAATCTAGCAATTTTCATCTTAATTAAAACATTCTTTCGCTTGACCAAAATAAAATCGAATGTTTATATACATCAAATATATGGTGAGTCTAAGGTGTAAGATGGTGGTAAAGCAAGAATTGCAAAATATTGGCCTATACTATGTTAACGTAGACCTTGGGACAGTCGAAATTCTAGAAAACATTACCGATTCTCAAAAAGAACAACTAGGCAAAAACCTGAAGAAATATGGATTGGAACTGTTGGACGATAAACGGAAGATTATCATTGAAAAAATCAAGTCCCTAATTATTGAAATGATCCATTATTCAGATGAAATACCAAAAGTGAACTATTCGGATTACATCAGTGATAAATTAGGTTATGATTGTACCTATTTGGCCAATGTATTTTCCGAAGTAAAAGGAATCACACGTATAGAAATTGTCCGGGTTATTAAGTGTACATTCACCTAAGGCATGAAAACACCCTTGACCGTCGCTGTTAATGACAGCTCTTTCAGCGTCAAAGTTTTACTGCTTAAACAGCACATACAATTGGAAATAGACATTAAACACGAGACCTCCCTGAGGCAGTCCAGCTAAGCCGATGAATATCAAGTATCCTCTTGAAAATATCCAAACATTGTCTGTCAAGGAGATTGCAACTTCTTTTCAAACTGATTCCGATAATGGACTCACCATGTCCGAAGCAACAAAACGGACAAAAGTATTTGGAACCAATATTTACCAGGTTCAAAAAGAAAAGAGCATTTGGCACATACTTTTGCAACAATTTGTAAGCCCTATCGTCTACCTGCTGATTTTCGCTGCCGCGGTTTCTTTTTTCTTTAAAGATTATCTGGATGCTATTGCAATTGGGGCTGTCATTTTCATTAATGCGCTCATCGGTTTTTTGATGGAGATGCAGGCACGAAGTTCTATGCACGCCTTGCGGGAGATGGATGTCATCAAATCTAAAGTGATACGGGATGGAAAAGTCATGGATATTCCTGCTGAGAAGTTAACGCCCGGAGATATCATCATGCTGGAGGCAGGTGATGTCATTCCTGCCGATGGCAGACTTATCGAAGCAAATCAATTACAGTGCGATGAATCTTCCCTTACCGGAGAATCCCTTCCTACCATAAAAAGTACGGATGCGCTTACCAAGGATGTCGCATTAGGAGACCGGATCAATATGGTTTTCAAAGGAGCATCAGTAATGAATGGAAATGGCAAAGCCGTCATCACCGGCATAGCCCAACATACCCAATTGGGAACGATCACTTCACTGGTAGAAAGCTCGGCTTCTACAGCCACGCCACTCGATAAGAAACTCAATGCGCTTAGCAAAAAGTTGATTTGGATCACCTTGGGGATGACATTGATCTTTGCGACTACAGGGATTATTCAGGGAAAGGAATGGAAATCGATTTTGGAGACATCCATTGCATTGGCAGTGGCGGCTATTCCGGAAGGACTGCCTATCGTGGCAACCATTGCGCTTGCCTATGGAATGTTGCTGATGGCCAAACGTAATGCCATTGTAAAAAAACTTTCCTCCGTTGAAACGCTGGGCAGCACAAGTGTGATCTTAACCGATAAAACAGGAACCTTAACAGAGAATAAGATTTCTGTGGAGATGCTTTCTTTTCCAGAAGAGCAGGTGCAGGTAAAGATTGAAAATAATGCACTGCACTTCGATGATGGACAAATCGAACGAAGTAAAGAGAATTTTGAAAAGCTGATATTAATCGGAACGTTGTGTAATAATGCTTCCGATGAAACCGAAAAAAAGAAAGCAACGGGTGACCCCATCGAAATTGCACTTCTTCATCTCACTGCTGCCTCCGAAGCAAACGCCGAAGCACTAAAAAATGAATACCAACGCCTAAACGAGGTGCCCTTTAATTCAGTCACTAAAATAATGGGCACTTTACATCAAGGCCCTGTTAAAAATTTTGTTGCTGCGAAAGGTTCAGTGGAAGACTTACTCATGAAATGCAGTAAGACACAATCCGGTACAACCATTACAGAACTTACCTCCACTGAAAAAAGCAACGTACTCGATGAATCCGAAAAAATGTCTGCAAATGGTCTTCGCGTATTGGCCTTCGCCTACAAGGAAGGCACATTTCAAGATGAGAACTATTTATCCGATCTGGTTTATGTGGGTATGATTGGGTTTTTGGATCCGCCCCGACTGGATATTAAAGAGACGATCCTTAGTTGCAGAAAGGCGGGAATACGGGTCGTGATGATCACAGGAGACCATCCCCTTACGGCACTCAACATCGCCAAAAGGACAGGCTTGGTGGAGGAGGACGAAGAGAAAGTAATTACCGGCAAAGACCTTCCTGCCATGGATAAGCTTACCGAAGAATGGAAGAAAAAAATCCTTGAAACTTCTGTATTTGCACGAACTACTCCGAAGCAAAAACTAGAAATTGAAGACGTCTATCAAAAGGCCGGTAACATCGTAGCGATGACTGGAGATGGTGTAAACGATGCTCCAGCACTCAAGAAAGCAGATGTTGGCATTGCCATGGGATTGAGAGGCACAGCGGTTGCCAAGGAGACTGCGAGCATTGTCCTCAAAGATGATTCATTCAATTCAATCACCGCAGCCATAGCACATGGGCGTGAAATTTTTCAAAACATTCAAAAGTTTGTCATCTATCTGGTCTCTTGTAATATGAGTGAGATTCTGATTGTGACTGCACTTGGTTTGTTTGTTCCTGCCGCTACTTTGATACCCTTACAAATTCTTTTTCTGAACATTGTCACTGATGTATTTCCCGCACTGGCATTGGGGTTGGGCCGGGGAGACATTACGGTTATGCAACGCCCTCCAAGGGGTTATAAGGAAAACATAATCTCGACAAGGGACTGGGTTGTTATCTCAGCCTACGCATTAACCCTCACCCTGTCTGTGATACTGGCTGTTTTGTATACTAAGCATTATATCACGGACGATGATACCGACTTAAACAATATTGCTTTCATCACCTTAACGTTTGCGCAGCTCTTTCATGTATTCAATATGTCTTCACTTCATTCGAAATTGATTGTAAACGAAATTACAACCAACAAATTTGTATGGTTTGCCTTGCTGCTTTGTGTGGGTTTGTTGGCGTTGGTTTTTATAATTCCTGAGCTGCGTCTGGTTTTAAAGCTGAATGTGCTCTCTCCTCAGCTATGGATCGTTGCCATCATAGCAGGGTTGCTCCCTTTAATTGGAATTCAGATTTATAGAACGATTTGGAAAAAAACACAAAGTCATAAAGCATCTATCTAGCTGAAAGATTTAGCTCATCTATTTATGTAAGGTTGCCCGTTTTTTTAACCCGGATTCGAAGACATGGGAAATGATTAACTCGTTTAAATTATAGCTAATTAACTACAATTTCAGAATAGTCCAGAAGTAAATGATCAATGGTGAAAACCTCGTTTTTTCTGAAATTCTTCGTGTGCTCTGATCTGTATGTGCATGAATGAATAGGGTGAATTTTTGTGGGTTTGAGGTATTGATTTGTTTTTATGGTAGTACTTTTTTCCAATCTTTTACATATTTCAGTAGAAATGTATAGATGATCTAGTGAATATTCTTCAATAAATGCAAGCTGTCCTTCAAAAGGTAATCTCGTATTGGTATGATTTCTACTGGTAAATTTTTCTATGTCATTAACATAGTCGCTGGTATCAGATGCAATTCTGATTCGCTTGCATTCTATGGAGAAGTAAACTTCACTTTTCCCGCCCCATTCGCTCCGTAATCCTAATCTATTTATGTAGATGTCAATTTTATCTGGCTTTTCCTTGCCATCCTTAGCATCAAGATATCTCTTTTGTGTTTCCCCTTCAAAACTTATATCATCCAAAAAGGAGGTTTTTATTTGCAACAACATCGTATTTTGAGATAGATAGTCTTCTATCAATTTGAATTTCAAGTGGTCTTCAAAAGAATATGTTGTGTTACTCTTAACCCAGTTTTTAGAATAATGAACTTTGTCATTCAAAAGCAATTGGTAACATTCCAAGACGTACCAAAGAATATCGTTAATTCGAGTGTTAGTAATCGAAATATTATCAGATCTACCTTTAATAAAGTTAGAGGCATCAAAACTCATTCACTTTTTCTTTTAAGTGATTCAATTCTGCTTCTTCTATGATTTTCTTGAATTCTGCAACATCATACCAAGCCATGGCCCTGTGCCAGCATTTAAACTCATTTGGCTTGATAATGTAGAATGAGTTGCGCTCAAAACCCTTAATGTCCTTTTGGATGAAGAGGTTCTTCTTAGGATCGCTGGTACTAGTGATTTTGGAAATGGTCAAATTATTAGCCAGTCTTTGTAGTATTTCCTTTTCATCACTTCCTTTGGGGTAAATAATCCTTTCTTCATATTTACTAGGTTTTTCTTTGTGGAATATAAAATTCATAGCTATAAAATGATTTAAGGGATACACCTCTATTTGTAAGAATTCATCGGAATAAATATTTTCAAATTCATCAAGATAAATGTCAGTATATTTTTCCAGAAAGGACCGATCTTGATGGACTTTTCGGGTAAATTTAATCTGTTTTCCCTCTTGAAATTGATAGCGAGAAACCTTTAAGACATAATCAATAAGATCTTTTTCTGACTCATCAACGTTATAAAATTTGTTGATTAGTTTGTTAATAGAAGCTAACTCAGTTGTCTGTTCTATTGAATTGGATTTTATTGAATGCATATTCAGGACAGACAAGAAATCATTTACAATTATTTCCAATTGTTTTTTAACATCCTCTCGAAATTCAATCATTGGGAAGGAGAGAAATTCTTCAGTCCACCTTATTTGAGGTCTTGTTGAGGTTCCCCAAGACCCAGAGACTAAATAAATATAGTATGTAAAAAGATTGGAGTTCATTACCGCATAGATGAGGCTGAAATTCTCCCAATTATTAAAGCTTATTCCAAATACTCCCTTTTTGAATACATATGAAGAGTCACTTGTTGAAATACATATTTCGCTTTCATCAATCGCTTGCTCTTTGATGAAAATCTGATTCCCATTGTATAAGCCATTGATGCGACCGCTTTTTAAATATGAATCCTCAAGTTTTAATACTTTATAATTTTCGTGACTAGGGGTATAGAATTTCTGTATTTCTGAATTGCTAATGACCCTTTTTTCTATAATTTCTGAATAAGAAGAATGATGCAATTCATCTCCTTTCATGATACCAGCACCCTTTGGAGCGTTTAACTGTTTTAGAAACTTCGCCAAATTTATTTTAGTATTCTTGAGCTTGGTCAATAGCCTAAAGTCCAATGTATTCCCATAAAGGGCAACCTTGAACATCCAATCATTTTCAATAAAGTGCTTCTGCAGAATCTGTTTTCTGTCATATTTCTCAATGACCAACATTTTATAGTTTTTAAGAAAACTATTTGATTTCACCGATTGATGATCAATTATGTTGGTAGAGTATTCTTGAGCATTTGATAATCTGAAATAAACAATGCTGGCGGGACTATTTTTCTTCTCAAATATCAGCCTCCTTACAGGGGAAAGATCAAAGAATTTATCAATGCAAAATGAGTTTAAAAAATCTTTTTTAAACTCATTGGTCGTTTTGGATATGTTGTAAAAAACAGTACTAGTGACAATCAAGGCAGCTTTGGTCTCGGGTGTCATAAATTCTTTTACACGTAGCAGAAAAGACTGAGCAATCTCTAGTTTTCCTACAATTCTTTTATCATAGGTCTTAGTAGTGTTTACCCAGTCTAAATGCTTTTTAGAATTATCCTTTTTCCATGGAGGGTTTCCAAGAATAAAATCAAAGCGTATCTTCTTAATAACCTGATTAAATATGTGGTCCTTATCCGTTTCAAAGAAGTTTGCTTCAAACAGATTTTCATGAATCAAATTGGGAAACTCATATTTGTCAATGTCCTTTGGTTCCTGATAGTCCAAAAGCGCAATGTAAATGGAGAAGCAGGTTACCTTAAGTGCCTGTAGATTAACATCAATGCCAAAGAGGTTGTTTTTAGCAATCTCCCTGATGCGACTATTAAATTGATCATCGGATGCGGTGGGATTGATTTGTTTCTCTTTATCAATCATCCTTCTAAGAGATTGCACAAGAAAAATTCCTGAGCCCACTGCGGGATCAAAAATCTTACACTCTGATCCTCGATGAGATTCTAAGTAAACATCAACCGTATCATTCAAAATGTAGTCAACCAGAAAGGAAGGTGTGTAAACAGCTGAATCTAATTTTCTGGTTTCCGGTGAAATCAACGATTCATAGATCCCCGAGATCACTTCGACAGGAATAATGGAGAAATCGTAAATTTCGAAATAGAAGTCGCTACCAAAAAAAATAGACCCCATCTCTGGTTTCTCACCTCTGAAAACTACCGCCAGTTGCTTCGCCTGATAATCTGACAGATGAAAACTAATATCTTTGAATAATACGCCGTTAAAATTCCCATTTAGCTTCTCAAAAAAACCATCGATTTTATCTGGATTTTCGATTAAGCTACTAAAAGACTTTCTTCTTTCAAGTTTTCCTTCTCCCGATATGAAAGCCTCATCAATTTTCACTTCTCTATCAATAAGATACCTTATGAAGATAAGTCTTAAAATAAGTGTATTCGCCTGATCTTCAGAAAGTGCGTTCTCGATAACTGGGTTTGTTAATTCTTCCCTTACTTTTTTGATATTATCAAAAAGCTGTTGGTTCACTCTGGACTTATTACTTTTCGCTAAGTAGTCCTTATTCCAGTTTTTCCAGGTCTCACCACTTTGTAAATTCCAAAATGAAAATCGATCATTTCGTTCTTCAGCACTGAGCTTAATTTCTTCTAGTCCTCCGTTGAGATTATTTCGATCTTTAGTGTATCCAAAAGCATTAAATAATTGTACCTCAGATTGTTTGATAATGAAAATAACTGGCGACTGATCAAAAGACCAAACCTGCTTGTGGATTTCTGACTCTCTTTCTCTTGTGTTGTCTGATGGTTCGCTCAGGTCAAAAAAAAGAATGAAGGGTAGCTCATTAAAAACATAATAAGCATCTGGATCAATCTTATTAAGTCTTTTTCTAAATTCTGGTTGAATTGGGCTGTAATTACCACCTCTGTAGAAAACGGCATTGTTCTCTATCAATCCTAGTTGATTGAGTATGTCATTTAGATGGTTCAAAATCTTCTCTGACAAGGTTTTTCAAATTTACCACAAAATATAAACTCTGCTTACATTGTTTTGGATTGAATAAATATACTATAAATGTTAGTATGTAGGCTAATTTTATTAGTAATTCATGCTCTTTGATTATTTGTGTGTGTACTTTAGAACCGGTCAGGTCCATATAAAGCTTGCAAGGCAAGCTCATTTCAGCAACCGTTTTTTTCGTTTTTCAATAATTTTTATCCAGGTCGGTTCATCATCATGGGCACAATTGATCCGGACTACTTGCATGCCATTTTTCAGCAGGTCGCATATCAGTTGAAAGTCGTCGGCAAAATCTGTCTCAAAGGTAACCATTATTGGTGGGGCTTCATCCATTCCGGATTTGCCTAAAAGTGTAGCTATGTCTTGTTGTAATTGCTTAAACCCGCTGGAAGCATTTAACTTATAGGTGGTAGTTTTTTCACGATCAAGCCATGCCATAATATTAATAATCTGGGCTTTAATATGGCTCTCACTGCTTGCAAGAGATGATAAGCCCAAATAGTGCAGCTGTTTTTGAAGCATTTCAATAACTTGTGAACGCAACGCTAAATAATCGATCAGATTTATGGCACTTTTGCGAAAGTGAGGCTTTACTCCATTGATACCCATCTTTTTTTAATCTTCGGCTTTTAGCATCCGATTATGAATATCTTCTAACTCCTTAAGTAAATTTGCTATTGTTTTCATTGTTCTCCGTCCTTTAAGATATATTTGAAATACCGTTGGACAGGTTCGGGGAGACCTTTAAGCTATTGATAGCAAAAAAATTTGCCAAAATATTTCGTTCCCCTGTTTATTGAAAGGGATTGATAAATTTATTGTTCCTAAAGAAGAAGGATTACGATAGGAGCGACAATGATTGAAACGTACAGCATAATTTTATCAAACCATTTACTCACTATTTCAGTTTTTTGAATTTCATGAGTAGGTTGGTTCTAGGTTTATCATCACCAAACAACACGCCCCACTTTTTAAATTGTTCGGTATGGTCAAATATTATTTTAAAACTTGCCATAAGGGGCAAGGATAAAAAAATACCGCTTATTCCTGCTAAAGATCCCCCGATAATAACTCCAAAAATACTTACCAGCGCATTAATCCTTATTTTGGAACCAACAATAGCAGGCATTAATATATTATTGTCTAAAAACTGAACTACTGAAATAATAATTAATACTGTAAATACTGAACTTAAGCTAGGCGAAGAGCTAAGCGTTAATAAAACGCCAATAATATTGCCAAATAATGCTCCGATGTATGGAATGAGGTTTAGTGTGATAAGAAGAATCGAAAAATTTGAAATATCACCTAACCAAAGAAAATCCTAAATACTTTAAGTGTCTTGTTACGTGAATTTTACGTAAGCGTGATCCTTCGTGCATACCCATGAATCGATAGTTAAGTCTATAATGTCATTTCAATAAAAGCTGGAATATAAGTTAGACAAAGGGGAAACAAGATGTTTTACACAATTCGTGTTATGATTTGTATATATCTCACATTGCAGTGCAGACAATTGGGGGTAAGATGTTCCCTATAAAGGTTTTATGCTTTAGTTCTCTCAAAGCTTATTGGTTTCAGCTTCCAGAAGGAATTATTACCGTTTTCAACTTATGTTGACGCCAAATAAGTATCCTACCATTGCGGTAAGTCCCATAGCTACAGTACCCCAAAAAGTAATTCGGACAATTGCTCTACTTACGCTCGAACCGCCTGTTTGAGCAGCCAAACGACAAGGAAATCAGTTGAAAAAGCAGCAAGAACCCAGCGATGTAGTAGCGGCATCAATATTATCGTACACCTTAGTGTCGCCAATAAGTTTGCCGAGGGTTCCTTCACCAGCCAGCAGATTTTTACTCACCGTTTTCACATTAAGCTTTGCATAGATAAAATCGCCTTCATTCAATCTCCAAAATACTTCAGCCTGAATCGAAATAGGTGGATACCAGTCTTTCCTGCTGAATCATCTCACCAGCTGCGGTTCTATTCTGAATATCTCTCCATCAATCTAAGGTATTTCTTAACCTCGTTTAAATTGTGTCGCTTTTCAGAATCGTTTTTTGCAGACATGGCGCGCAGCGCATTGACCTTGGCCCTGATATTTGCTCGGTAGGCTTTATAGTAGATGAACAGTTTTAATTCGTCCTCTGTTTGTGCACAGGGAAACAACGAAAAATACTTATCAAGAAATACTTGGCTAAGTGTATCGTTACCAAACGCCTCCAAGTCCATACAAAAAAATGCAATCTCATTGAGTACATCAATCCGCCTGAAATGGTCATTAAATTCGATACAGTCGAAAATTACAGGGTTTTTGTACAAAAAGATATTCCGAGAATGAAGGTCACCGTGACATTCACGAACATATCCTTCGCGAGCTCTCTTTTTTACTAAAGCGCTATGTTCTTTCAAAAATTTGCTATTCTGAGTTACGGCATTCTCGATCATATCCACAAAGTCGGAACCCAAATTTTCAGAAACAAAGTCTTCCACATTAATCAAATCGCTGAAGTCTCTTTCCATTACGCTAAGGTCCGGATCGGTTTTAATCACCTTGGCTCTTATGTGAAATGCTGCGATTTTTTCCGCTAAAGCATAAAGGTTGTTTGTATCAACTTGTCCTTTCTCCAACAAAATATTCATCTGCTTCGCAATGCTCATGCGCTTCATCCTCACAGCATAATCAACTATCATTCCTTGATTTCCTCCAATTTCTAAATGGTGATCTACTCGTCTGATAGGTAATATATCCAGATACATATCTCCAGCGAGAGACTTGTTCAGTTCCAACTCACGTTTACAATAGAATTTTCGCTTCTTCAAAGTCGAAAAATCAAGAAACGAATATTGCATGGGCTTTTTTATTTTAAAGGCATAGGCTCGGGTGAGGATAACCCATGAAATATGAGTTTCGATAAGCCGACCCTTGATAGGGCTATCCTCAAACCAGCCATGTTTTAATAGCTCCGTTATTTGCTGTTTATTCATTCTTTTTGTTGATATAGTTAAGTCCACTTTCCAGCATATCTTCTATGTCGTCATCTGAGCTGAGTGCCAGATGGTTTTGCCGGAGTGGTTCGAAACTCTTTTTTAGTGAAAGATATATGCTGTAATCTGCATCGCTATGTTCACGTTTTTTGGATAGTCTTTTTTTGATCGTTTCAGTTTTAGCGGTAACCTCTATAAACAAGGCAGTTTGCCCCAATTCGGTTGCCTTTTGGATAAAACAGTTACGGATACTGTTTCGGTAGAAAGTCGCATCAAGAACAATACTCTTACCGTCCTTTATTGCTATTTCCATCAGCTCAAACATCCTGTCATATACCATCATTTTTTCCGAGAACGTGTACTTTCTTTGGCTGATCAGTTTTTTACGCTCAATATCGCTGCTTACATATATTACATCGAGTGACTTAGCTAATCGACCTGCAAAGTAACTTTTCCCAGAACCGGGCAATCCGAATACAATAATGACCATTTTATTTTTAATTATTTATAGCATTCCAGCAATTATAAACACCGCCTAAAATGAGTGATGATATTACCCATTTAAAATAAATCGCTCAGCAATAGATAGCTTTCTGAAAAGTCGACTATTTTTGAAATTATTTTTACGGCTCCTGCTCAGTATATCATGCAATGTTTTAAGCACTTCAATAGTATGCCCTCCTTTATTAATCATTACACAATCTGCTTCTGCAGCGTGCGCAGCATCCGTTATTTCGCTTCTCGTGGCCAAACCATCCTTATTCCTATTTTCCAGTACCTGGGTAGCCCATATCACTGGTGTTTGTGCGGCTTCACAAATCCATAGTATCTCATCCTGTATCTCACTCATCCTTTCAAAACCAATTTCCACAGCCAGATCTCCCCTGGCTATCATAATGCCCATTAAGTTATGCTTCATCCCCTGTAAAATAATGGCCGGAAGATTATTAACAGCTTGATTAGTTTCAATTTTCCCTAATTGACCTTACAGTATTCTTTTTAAAAGAAAATATCAAGTTTAATTTCCAGCATTTTTTCTTAAATTACTAATAGAGAATCTAGCAATTTTCATCTTAATTAAAACATTCTTTCGCTTGACCAAAATAAAATCGAATGTTTATATACATCAAATATATGGCGAGTCTACGGTGTAAGATGGTGGTAAAGCAAGAATTGCAAAATATTGGCCTACACTATGTTACCGTAGACCTTGGGACAGTCGAAATCCTAGAAAACATCACCGATTCTCAAAAAGAACAACTAGGTAAAAACCTGAAGAAATATGGATTGGAACTTTTACACATTTTCTTTAATCAGTTGTAGATACCACATATCTAACCCTGACATTAGAAAATCACTATTCCAGTTTTATATAAAAAGTTATAAGTACCTGATCTTCAAATCTCTGCTTTGTGCTGACAAACTCGTTAGTATTATGTAATAGAATTCTATTGCATAATTTCGGTTTAATTACTTATCAATCATTCTATGCTTGGAGGCAGTTTATTTGCATCAGAACCGTTAAAATCACTCTTATTAATTTTTTAGTGATAACAAAACTGATCTGGATGCGATATTTACTTAACGAAATGAAGCATGTCCTGAGGGTTACTCAACATAGCTATTTTATCGCCCTTTATTAGAATAGGCCCCTTTAATATTTCAGGATTCTGCACTAATAATGTAAGCCAATCATTCTCTAATAAGTTGACCAACGATTCAAACTTTTGCGAAAAATTGGGATGTTCAGTATTCACTAAGTCCCTTACATTAATCCGCATTTTAGATGCCAATTCTGCCCAATGTGTAGGAGTTAACTTCACATGAGCCAAATCTATGTCATGAATGGGAATATTTTCGGCTTGTGTATAAGCCAAAACTTGACGACCTATGTGCTCTTCAGAATGATAAATCAAGGTTAGTTGTTTATCAGAGTTAGCTAATGTCATAAAATTACTTTGTGTCATAGTGTGAATTATAAATCAGATCCAGTAAATATCTAAAATTTAGAGTTTCTGGATTCCAACAGTTGCCGTTAATTGTTTTGTTCTAATATGTCAATACACTTGAAATCAATTTCATAAATATTAGCCGCCGAAGCAGGTAAAAAGACAATGCTCTTATGAAGCAAGAGCATTGTCTATTCACTTAGAAAGCTTACATAAAACGCACATAGTATATTATTGATTAAATGATTCCGTCAATCAGCACAGCATTTCATGTAATTACTCAGGAGACGCTTAGTTGTGAATGGCCGTCTATACGATTGTAAACAGTTTCATATTCATCCATATTCAGGGGTTTCGAATTCCCAACGCTTTCCATCATCCCATTCTTTACGAGAATTTCCGTAACTAGGATAACCATTATTTGTCTTCAACATAGATGCCAAGTGGAGTAAATTATAGGTCATAAAGGTGGTATTCCTATTGGTGAAATCGCTTTCAAAACCAATAGGGTTTTTTAATTTTTTACCCTTCCATTCCTTGTCTCCATAACTTGGACCTGGGCCAACTTTGCCTAACCACCCGCAATCTGCTTGGGGAGGAATGGAATAACCTACATGTTGAAGCGAATACAATATACCCATTGCACAATGCTTTACGCCATCCTCATTTCCGGTAATTATACATCCACCTACTTTACCATAAAAGAGGTACTGCCCCTTATCATTCATTTTTCCACTCATAGCGTAAAGTCTTTCAATTAATTTTTGAGCTACTGAAGACTTTTCGCCAAGCCAAATGGGTGTTCCCACAATAAGTATATCCGCTTCTATAATTCTCTTAAACAAGGAAGGCCATTCGTCTACCTTCCAGCCATGTTCAGTCATGTCTGGATATACTCCACTTGCTACTTCATGGTCAATTAACCTAATTTCATCAATCTTAACTTTCTCTTTCATCATTATTGCTTTGGAAACGTCCATTAAGGAGCCGGTATGACTATTTTCTGGCGATTTTTTCAAAGTACAGTTCACGTAAACAACATTTAAAAGACTAAAATCTAAATTTTTCATATGTATTATAATTTATTGTTTTTACCGCTTGGTATATACTGGTGTTTTAAGTGGGCCATGCTTAAACTATTATTCTTTAAAATATGTACTCTTATTCGATTTAGGTATTTCTCAAAGTTATTCGATAGCTGTAGCATTAACTGCCCGTTTTAATATAAATAAACCAATAACAGCGGATAAGGCAGAGGCTATGAGAATACTCAATTTAGCTCCGTTCAATACCTCTCCATCATAAGCTGAATTTGCCACAACGATAGACATAGTAAAACCAACACCAGCTAAACATGCTGCTCCAATCAATTGAGGCCAACTAATTTCACTTGATAAAGTGGCTAAATTAAACTTAGAAGCTAACCAACAGAAGCCTACAATCCCAAGAGGCTTTCCAATACATAGACCAATTACGATACCGAAATTAATTGAGGTAAATACATTAAAATGGACTCCCACAAATAATATTCCAGCATTAAAAAAAGCAAATAAGGGTAACATCATGTAATTAACGGCCCCTTCTAACGAATGCTCTAATTGTTCTCCAGGTCCGGTTAGTCTATTAATCGCATTATAAATCGATTGTAAAGAACTGTGCCGAATGCTTTCTTGACTATTGTCTGAATCTTTAATATTTACTATTTCTTGCTTAAAAATCACGGTAGCTTGAGTTGCAATACCAACTAAATTTCCTTTTCGCCTTGATGGAATTAAAACTGCAGTAATAACACCTGCAAGGGTTGCATGTAATCCACTTTGATAAATGAAGAACCAAAGAAAAACACCCAAAACAATGTAGATGGTTTTAGAATAAACTTTAGAATAGTTCAGGAATCCCATTATCGCTACAATGACCAATGCCGCAATAAATGCAGTGACGTGAAAACCGTGCCCGTAAAATAATGCAATAATAAGAATAGCACCTAAGTCATCAAAAACTGCTAGTGCAGAGATAAATGCCTTTAATGCCCAAGGCACTTTACTTCCCAGCAAAGCCATCAATCCCAATGTGAAGGCAATATCGGTGGCCATTGGAACTCCCCAACCATGAGCGCCTTCTCCTTTGTAGTTGATTAACAAATACAATAAAGCTGGAATTATCATACCGCCAAGGGCTCCAATAACAGGCATAGTCGCCTTTTTTATGTCCGATAATTCTCCAGAAATGATTTCTCTTTTTATCTCTAATCCAATTAACAGAAAGAAAATTGCCATCAATCCATCATTAATCCATGTTTCTAGCGGTAGAAAGAATTTTGAATCCCCTGCAGTAAAGCCCAATTCAAAATGACGCAAAAATTCGTATTCTTCACTAAAACCAATGTTGACAAAAATCAGAGCAGCGATGGAAGCAATCAATAGCACTGTCGCAGCAGCAGCTCCCCATTTCACAAAACTTTCCATTGCATGTCCAACAGGTCTATTTTTGATGGATTCAATATATTCTATAAGCGCGTGTTCATCCCAGGCTCCAGTGTATAACTTACCGTTAACAGTAATTGCTGGCACTAAATTTATTTCGTTCTCTTTAGCCAGACTTATGCTGTCTTCTAATCTTCTGGTGATTTCATCCGAAGTATAGTCCTCTTTAAATTTGAGAGTATCGATCCCTAAACTTTCCACCATACGATAAATGGCCTCTTCGGTATAATTGCCTTCATGATTCAAAAGTAATTGGTGCATTTCGTTAAGCTTACCATATAATTCAGCGGTCAACACCGCCTTTGCTGTCAGTTTAAATTCAGGATTGTCTCTGTCAGCGGAAAAATATTGAAATTGCACATTAATTTTGTCACCGTAATGCTCGATAACCTTGATTAATATCGGGCGGCCATCACGGGCGATATTCTTTGTGTAGTCTAAAAACACAACTAGTTCTATATGGATGTCTTTATTCATCAATTATTTTTTAAAAGAATCAAATTCCATCAGTATCCTGTATTTTTATTTAAAAATATTACGAAAAAACCCTTCACTGCCTTTATTAACTTTTCTATGTTTAATTGATCTGATAACGATTTCAATTAAAAATGACAGTGCAAGTATTCCCAAAAACAAATAAAGTATAGTGTACGAGTCTTCGATAGAATATATTAAAAACAACACAATTACTGCCAGTGTAGCAAGCAAGGCAGAAACAACCAAAAATTTGGATGCTTTAGTTTGTCGAATAACTTTAAGATGGCCTAAATGCGTTACTGCGTGAATAAACAATACAGTAATAGAGCCAACTGCCGCTATTTGCAATAAATTCATAAAGATTATAAATAGTGCTGTTATAACTACAGTTACTACTAATCCCTCTCTGGTTTGTCCGATTGGTTTGGCAAAGAATTCGGGTAAACTGACCATCTTTTGCCATTTGATAAGAAATATTAATTGCAGCGTACAATACGGCATTGATAGATGATGATGTAGCAAACAATGCGGCAATTGAAATAATAGTAAACCCAATTGCTCCAAAAATAGGCTTAGCAGTTTCCGCCAAAGCAAAATCTTTAGCTTCAATCACCTTGTCCACTTCCAAGTTGCCAAAAACAGCAACTGCCAATGCAGTATACAGCACCATTGTAATAGCAATTGAAATAAAAATTGCTCTAATTAAGTTCTTTCCCGGATTAACAATATCTTCAGCGGTATTTGTAATTATTTTAAATCCTTCGTATGAAAAGAAGGTTATAGCAAGGCTAAAAAGTATTTTATTGGATGAAAGATATAAGGCAGGTGCCATTAATTCCGGTTTCATATTGATTAAACCTGCAGTGGCAAATGCGACTAATATTGTAATGGTAATTATTATCGCTACGTTCTGAAATTTGACTATCTTTTTTATTCCGAAGTATTGTACTATTCCAAGTAATGCCATTATCGATAGCGCAAATAGATTGGTATATAGCAAAGACCCTTTAAAATTTGATAAAGCTGCAGCATAGCTTCCAAAAGCCTTCGCCAATAATGCCAGTGATATTATGGTCGCTAAATACAACATAACACTTATCCCACCGGTAAAAATGTTTACTCCGAACGCCTTAACTACATATTCCACTATACCACCAGCAGCAGGGTAACGTGCTCCTAATTTTGCTAAGGAATACCCACTAATTGCAGCTACAACTCCTCCTAAAATAAATGAGATGTAAACAGCTTTGCCCGCAATTGCTCCAGCCTGTCCCATAAGTGCAAATATTCCTGCCCCAATCATAGCTCCAACGCCTATTCCAACTGCCGACCATAAACTTATTTTTTTTGTAGCGCTATTCAATTTTTAAGTACTTATTTATTTTTTAAGGTCATTATAATTGGCCAAAACTTTACTAAATGTCCAAAGATGAAAATACAACTATGAGGCTTAGGTAAGTAAAGTTATATTATCATAAAAAAGATAAAACTCATTTTATGTTCCAATGGAGAAGTTAAATACCACTTTTGAGCCATCGGGAGCAAAAGCGTATATTTGAATCATACCATTTTGGGCAGACAGCATGGCCATACCAATATCTTGGGGGTTGTTAATGGGGCTGCCGTTGATAAAAGCGATAATAGTCCCCGGTGGAATGCCGGTCTGGTCAAAAAAACCATCCTTGAACACCTTAGTTACCAAAACACCCGCATTTAGATTAAAGTATTGTTTGATATCAGAAGTAAGCGGGGCGAATGTGGCTCCAATCCTGTTGTATATTTCCTCAAACGCTCTTTCATTGTTAGGTTCAAGTTTTTCAGCTTTTGCTACACCTTCACTGTTCAGTGTAGCAGAGGTTTTACCGATAGCACCTTTGCGCAGGTAAGTTAAATTGATAGTGTCACCAGGTTTTTGTCTTGCTATTCTTTCAGAAAACTCCGTTGACGAGTTCAGTAGAATGCCATCTATGCTTTGAATAATGTCACCTTCTTTAAGGCCGGCCACAGCAGCGGCACTTTCATTTTGCACACCAACTATATAAACACCTTTTACCAAAGCAGGATTTAGACCTTCTTGTATCAGGTACTCGTCTTCGACAGCTGGTGATGGAAAAGAAACACCCAACACACCTCGCTTCACCACTCCAAAGTTTTTTAGATCATCCAAAATCTTTTTTGCCAAGTTTACAGGTATGGCAAAGGCATAACCTGCATAACTGCCAGTTTGCGATGCTATGGCTGAATTAATGCCTATCAATTCTCCCTCGGTGTTAACAAGTGCACCTCCGCTATTGCCAGCATTAATAGCAGCATCGGTTTGAATAAATGATTCAACAGCCATATTACCTTGAGGGGCTCCATTATTTTGCATGGAATTGCTACCTGACTGGTTTATGATTCCGATGCTTCTGGCTTTGGCGCTTACGATGCCGGCAGTTACGGTTGTATTAAGTGAAAGAGGGAAGCCTACAGCTAAGACCCATTCGCCTATCTGTACCTTATCAGAGTTTCCTAATTTAACCACAGGAAGATTTACAGCCTCTATTTTTAAAAGTGCTAAATCTGTATTAGGATCACGGCCTATCAACTTTGCGGAAAAGGTTCTTTTGTCAGGAAGAGTAACGTCAATAGCCGATGCATTTTCAACCACATGATTATTTGTAGCTATAAATCCATCAGGACTTAAAATTACCCCTGATCCTGACGCGCCGTATTCCGAGGATGCATTGAATTGAATTTCAATATGGACTACAGCGGGCATCACCAGCTTCGACGCTGTTACAAAATCCACATTGCAGTTTGAAGAGTTTGTAGCTACAGCATTTTCTGTTGGTGATGCTAAGGTATCTCCCGCACTGCGTTCATTAATTGGACCTTGAAAATTGGGACAACCAATGGCTACACTTTGCAGTAGCACAAATAAAATTGAAATTAAGGTGGAGTGTGACTTATTCATATTCGAAGATTTTTATTAATTAGAAAGGCTCTTACTTATGAGAAATAAACCGGCCATAATAGTTATTAAGAATATACTCGTACTCTGTGTTTAGCTGTTTTGAAACATCATATTCCGGACTGTTTTTAACCTGTTCAAGTGAGGCATTTACAGTGACTTCTGAAGTTTCCCAATTTAATTCTTTTATCCAATCAGGCGATATAATTACCTTCTTGCCAGGAAACCACCATACAATGTATTACCCAGTTGCTGTCATCTACTATAAAATCCTCTGCATCACCAATCGTATCATCCAATGCATAAATAGTATAGCTTTGCGCTTTTGTAGCGCTTCGTAAATGCGGGTCGCCTTCTGCTTTAGCGTCTGGGGTATTTTTACCATTTTTCACTGCCTCGTCCAAAGGCACTTTTGGAATGGGCATCATCATTCCCGTAGTACCCATAACAGCACCCCAAATGCTGCCCCCAGTAATTTGTCCAGGGATAATGTGTATACAGTTCCATTTCTTGCTGCCGCGATACCGGTTCGTCAGTGTCTATAGCCGGGCTTTTTTTAATTTGTTCTTTTGTGAGGTTAACAGAGAATGTTTCATTTGCCCAATGCTTATTTTTGCATTAACACTTGTTTCTCCTGTCTTTACTTCACCTTTTTTAATAACTAAGTTTAAGGCACTATCGAAACAAGCTGAATAACCTGCTGCAAAAAGCATTTCAGGATTGGCGTAGTCGTCACTTGCTCCGCCCATTGCTTTTGGCGTTCTTACTTCTAAGTCCAAAACGTCATTTTCGCTTTTTACATGGCCATTTCGACCACCCGTCGCTGTTGCTTCTGCTGTGTACATTGCTTTCATTATTGTAATATTTAAAGTGTTATTTATTTCTATTTATTACTGAGTAATGGCTTTTTCAATGGGCGTTTCCCCTTCTAATATTTCGAAAACCTGATTTTGCATTACATCACCCTCCAATACTTCTACGAGCGTTTTGGCAACATCTGCTCTGGTAATCTTCCCAAAGCTTTCTAATTTTTCCCTTAGCTGAATTTTGCCCGTACCTTCTTCATTTGTTAGTGAGCCAGGTCTGACAATAGTGTAGTCCAAACCACTCGCTTTTAGATACTCATCGGCATTTTGTTTTGCCTTTAAATAGTCTCCCATTTCTTCACTCACAGAAGGGTTGTCGGCTCCCATGGTGCTTAACATCACAAACTTTTTAATGCCAGCATCTTTTGCAGCATCAATCAGTCGTTTTGCCCCATCTTGATCTACACCTATCACATTTTTGCCTTTAGACCCAGCAGCAAAAATTACTTTATCCGCATTTTTTACGGCATGGCTTAAATTCTTTTCCAGATCGGCTAGTACCACTGAAACATTCTCTTGTTCAAAGCGGTCTTTCTGCTCCTTTTTTCGAACCATGGCAATCGGTCGATAAACGTCTGAATCTTTCAGTAACTCAACAATAAGTCTTCCTGTGGTGCCGTTCGCACCGGCTATTAATATATTTTGTTTTTCGTTAGTCATATTATCTTCTTATTAGAAATTAACAATTTGGTCAAACCTATTAAACCGCTTAGGACAAGTTAATAATTACTTTCCCTTTGGCTCTTCCTGTGGCTAAGTATAAGTAGGCTTCAATGCCATCTTCGAAAGCATATACCTTATCAATTATAGGTTTGATTTTCTCGTCTTTCACTATCGCTGAGATAGCATCTAGCTGCTCGCCATTGGGCTGCATCCAAGTGAATTTATAATTGGCTGACTTTGCATCAATCAGTTTGGAGAGGTTTTTAGGCAGTTGATAGCCTTTCATACCCATCATAGCCGCTGTTTCCTCATCGGGAACACTGGCAATGCTTGTTACTTTACCACCCTCTTTTATAATTTGAAATGCTTCCAGCGTGTAGTCGTCTCCGAGCGTGTCAAACACAATGTCTAAATCCGATACTATGGACTTGTAATCTTCCTTTTTGTAGTCGATGACACGGTCAGCACCAAGCGCTTTAACCCATTCCACATTTTTGGTGCTGGTGGTTGTATAAACATAGGCTCCTTTGGTCTTGGCATATTGTATAGCGAAGCTGCCTACACCACCTGATCCAGCATGGATAAGCACACGGTCACCTTCCTTGAGACCAACACGCTCCAAAGCTTGAATAGAGGTAAGACCGATCAATGGCAAACCAGCCGCTTCTTCAAACGAAATGTTCTCTGGTTTTTTCGAAACTACTTTGCCGTCAACAGCGACATATTCTGCTACCGTACCCATTTGATTTTGAGGTACTCGGGCATATACCGCATCACCTACTTCAAAGCCGTTAACGTCTGCGCCCTTCTCTAGAATCACCCCACTTACGTCAAATCCAATGGTGCTAGGTAGATCCAATGGAACCATATCTTTTAGGCCGCCACTCACCAGTTTATAATCGATAGGATTGAGTCCTGTCGCCTTGGTTTCAATAAGAATATCCGTAGCGTTAATTGATGGTTTTGCGGTTTCGCTGAAAGACAATCCGTCTTTGAGTTCTCCGTATTTTACTATTTGCAATACTTTCATATCAATTGTTGTTTTCTGATGATATTCCTTTTTTGGACTTTCTCCATGATTGCCAGGCGCCTGATGACCAAAGAGCCCAAGCTATAAGAACAGGTTGAAAGAAAAGTCTGATCAATCGTGCCCCATCGGAATCTAAAGCACCAAAAGCATCTTTTCCATCAAGATATTGGGCAATATTTCCAGGAAAGACCAAAATGAAAAAGAGCGCCAGCACCCAACCAAATCTCACCCGTTGATTTTTCCAAAGCGCTAATCCTAGTCCCAGCGTGATTTCTACAATACCTGATAAAATCACTACCAAGTCTTTACTGAGCGGAACCCAGTCTGGAACTTGTGCCTGAAAGTCAATCCTGTTAAAAGTGAGGTGACTAAAACCTGCATAGATCATAAATAGCGCCAATAAAATGCGGAATATGTTCTGAGTTGTTGTTGCTTTTATATTTTCTTTCATAAATTTTTGAAAATTTTTCCCGAGCAAATCTTTTAAAGATTCCTAACTAAAAAGTTCATGTTACTTCATTCAAATGATTATTTTATTTTTCATAATAATCATTGAGTGCATGCTCATATGAATCATTTATTGGTTGCGTAGAATCATATTCTGGGTTATTTTTCACTTCGTCCTTTGAGTGATTTATAGTAACTTTCTGTTCCTCCCATTTTACATTTTTAATCCATCGTGGAGAAATAAGCACTTTTTTTCCCGAAAACCAGTTGCCGGTTTCCACAACCAGAAAATTGATCTTCCATGTTGTATCTTCAATTATAAAATCTTCCACTTCGCCTATGTCACCATCCGTTGCATGAATAGTATAACCCGTTACTTCGTTAGTGCTTCGCAGATGCGAATTGTCGCCTGCATGTACTTTCACTTTCAACTTTTGAATTTCCTTTTCTTGTTCACTAACTGCTGTATATCCCCACATACCTAGCCCCCAATATCCGTTAATCCCGTAACCGTAATAGCCCGGCCAGGAGTAGTATAATCGCATCAACTCTTCCTGTTGTTGTGAAAAAGGTTTTTCTGTGTCGATATTGGGACTATTTTCTATTTTTTTCTGCGTAAGATTTACAGATAATGTTTTTGATTCCCAATCAGCTTTTTGAAATGCTTCGGGTGAAATCAAAACTTTTTTTCCCGAAAACCATCCCCCTGTTTTTACAACCATGTATCGAATGGTAGAGGTACGGTCATCAAAATAGAATTCTTCGACTTTTCCAATTTCCCCATCAGTTCCTTTAATGGTATAGCCTAATAAACTGTTTAGTCTGCGTTTCAAATTATTTTATTTTTAATTGTTTGAAGTATTAATTGTTTTGTTTGATTACAATTATAAATAGTGCTATAGTTCCAATCGGTGATAAGAATCAACAGTAATCCGATTTGTCCTCCTGAACACTAGTAATCAGATTCCAATTTACATCACGTACGTTGGTTGTTGTCATGATATGGATAAGTCTGTTGGAGGCTATAATTGCTCCATCCGCATTTTTAAATCAGTTAATCCAATATTCAAATTTTATCAAGACCGTTCAAAAATGTTTGATTGTGTCTTAAACAATTCAAAATTCAAATCAATCATTTACTATAAATGCGTGTATCACACCAGGTATCCAGCCGA
>Ga0209390_10003945_pt1 | contig 23073 bp, 20 predicted proteins | sample BON01_FD_187212 | JGI IMG/M metagenome (GOLD analysis project Ga0209390, IMG submission 187212) | Freshwater microbial communities from Lake Bonney liftoff mats and glacier meltwater in Antarctica - BON-01 (SPAdes) (version 2) | ecosystem: Environmental > Aquatic > Freshwater > Ice > Glacier... | reverse complement strand
GGACGTCGAAACATGGACCAGAAATACAATCGGGATAACATTTCATAAGGAAAAATCAGCAAAACCAAACCCCGGACTGTCTGAGAATCCGCAGGAACTTACCCCGGCGTTTTAAACACCCCAGTCGTGATGGCAGCGGGAGATGCCGCCCTCGCTGCCAATCGACATACGCTGAAAGACACATTGAGCGAACTGGTCAAAGGTGGCTATGACGAACTTAAGGACGATGACAGGAAGGTGCCGCTCGCCGCGCTGTTGAGACGACGGACTTCGGTGGGCGTGAACTGGATCGCGGAGCGGCTGGCGATGGGTTATCCTGGATCGGTGAGTCGCCTGATCGGATGTCATTTCACCGGCGTAACCTCTTGGAGCCAGCCGAGATGCATCTCCAGAAGCCGCGCCGCCACCTCCGGTTTCTCTTTAAGGTAATTCTTCCTCTCCGGCTCCTCGTCCTCGAGATTCACTAGCAGGTTCCCCTTGTCACGCGCCCCGATCAGCTTCCACGGCCCTTCGCGCACCGCCCACCCGTTCGCCCATGCCCAATGGAGCTCCCCGTGTTCGCTCTTCGCCTCTTTGGAATCGATCAAAGGGAGCACGCTCTTGCCGTCGATTGGGATCGGTGGTTTCGCGACGCCGCACAGGTCGAGCACGGTCGGAAACCAATCCATGACCGTGATCGTCTCTTCGCGCACTTCACCCTTGGGAACGCGCCCGGGATAGCTGATGATCGCCGGTACCCGGATCCCGCCCTCGAGGTATTGGCCTTTGTGGCCGATCCATTTCCCGGTATTTCCACCGCCGCCATTCGCGCTGTAGTAGTGGCCTTTCGGGTAGCTGCTTTTGTGATTCTCCATCGTAAGTGGACCCTTGTTCTCGGCGGAATGCCCGTTGTCGCTCATGAAGATAAGCACCGTTTTCTCGCGCAGTTTCAAGTCCTCCAACTTCTTTACGATCCGACCGATCCGATCGTCTACCGTCGAAACTACCGCAGCGTAGGAGCTCCTCGGCATTTCTAAATCTGCGTAGCGCTTCACAAATTTCTCATCCGCTTGTTCCGGGTAATGCGGGAGATTGAAACAGACCACCATCAGGAATGGCGACCCTTTGTTTTCGTCGACATACTTGAGTGCCTCTCCGGTCATGAGATCTGGAAAATATTCGCCTTTGCGTTCGATCTCCTCGTTGTCGTCGTAGAGGTCGTGATATCCGCGACCGTGCATGAAGTGGTGGCGGTAGTTGTCGATAAAACCGGAGAGGTGCCCAAAGTGTCTGTCAAATCCCTGGTCGAGCGGTCCGTGACCCGTCTTCGCCCCGAGGTGCCATTTTCCAAAGATCGCCGTTTTGTACCCCGATGCTTTGAGAACCTCGGCCAAGGTGATTTCCGAAGCTGGCATATTTACATTTGCGGAGTCGGAGCCATTCCGATCACCCTGCGTCCAGCTCACGACCCCTGAGCGCTGAGGGTGCCGCCCGGTCATCAGTGACGCCCGGGAAGGGCAGCACACCACGTGCGCGTAGGCCTGGGTGAAGCGCACCCCGCTTGCCGCGAGATCATCGATGGCCGGCGTGTCGATATCGTCCGATCCGTAGCAGCCGGCGTCGAGCGTTCCCTGATCATCGGTGAAAAAAATGACAATGTTAGGGCGATCTGCGGCCTCGCCAAGATTCGGTGAAACGAAGGCGCAGAGAGCGAAGAGAAGAAAGCGGGTAAGCATGTGTTTCGGGTAGATATGGGTGGGGTGGAACTGGATTTTGGAAGCATTGTCCGGAACGGAACTCATAGCAGGAATTTGCTTTTCGGGTGAGGAGCTTGAGGTCGCCGTTCAGGGGATCGGAGAGGGGGATCGGAGAGGGGGAGAAAGGTTTTTTTCAAGACGACTTGCGAACGAAGCACCTGCTTGTCCTCGGCTGCAAAGCCATACCCAGAGTAGGCAATAAGGCAGATGCTTGTGATGATGATTTTTGGCATTCTCATGGCTTTTTTATTCGTTGCGACTTGTTTTCCCATACGATGGACCAAGTGGCATTGAGTTCGCGTTGCTCATCACTGAGAGCTAGAAATTGTCTCGTGCGCGTTTGGGATTCGTTGATCGGTTCGACCTTAAAGCGCTTAAATTTATAGCGGGCGTTTTCGAAATTTCCTGCGAGGGCGTTCAAGGCGTCGAGAATCTTGCGACTTGAGATTAACGAGGCGTCGGGATCGAGTCGTTTTACTTTCAATGATTCCCGGGTGTAGACCTCCTTGAATTTATTTGTCGGGAAGAGAGATTTGGTTACGGCCCCGGGAGCCACGATCTCGGCGAGTGATCCCGTAGTCAGCAGCTCCGGGGAACAGAGAAGCTCTCCCAGCTCATTGAGCTTCGCTTGAGCGGCGTTTGAAAATGCTTCCGTATCCCACCCATCGCTTGCGGGATTGAGCTTCTCCCTGTGCCTTTGCCGAGCGGCTTTGGTTTGCTCGGTTTCGATGCGGCCAAGCTCATCTGCTGCCGCGGAGAAGACCAGGCTGAGGCATAGAAATGGAGGGAGAAGCTTCATGGATAACTAAAAAATAGAAAATGGAGGAAGCCGTTGTCGAGAAGCGATTCGTCAAGCTGTATGCAGGAACCAAGAAATTTGGGCCAGTGAGCGGGGGGGGGCCATTTCGAGGGAGCAAGGCGGAGAAAGTCGAGCCCGAACATGTAACGTTTGATAGAGTCGGGGTGGGTTCCGTAATCGACGGCTTTGGTGGCGGCGAAGTGGAGGTTGAAATCTCGAGGATAAATACGAAACTACCCGCGATTGATCAGAATACGATTTACCTGCGCACGAAGTTGCATTTAATCGCTTTTCTTCACTCGGAATGATTTTTTCCGGCAGGAAGAAAATTCGCCGGGAATAGTAGGGTAAGGTGCCGAATTGACAGGCCCGTTTGCTGATCATGAAGGAAAACAAGGAAGCTGAGTTTATGCGTCTGTTCGTTGCGCACGAGCCCGAGTTGCGGGCATTCTTGCGAACGCTTCTTCCATCGTGGGAATCGGTGGACGACGTTCTGCAGGAGTCCAGTGTGGTGATGTGGCAGAAGTTGGATCAACTTGAGAACGAAGAAGGGTTTCTTCCCTGGGCAAAAGTCATTGTCCGATTCAAGGCCATGCATGCACGCCGCACGGTGGCGCGTGACAGGTTGGTCCTGAGCGAGGAAACCGTGATGCTGCTGGCCGAGGATGCTTTTGAAACGATTCCGGATCAGATGGATCGTGAGCGAAAAGCGCTGGATTCGTGTTTGCGGAAACTTTCCCGTGAGAATCGGGATCTTGTTCTTCTTCCGTATCGACGACCGGGCGCTCTGACAGAGCTCGCGCAGCAATCAGGTCGTTCGGTCAATAGTCTCTACAAGCTTCTCGGACGTTTGCGGGAAAAACTTCGTCTTTGTGTGGAGAGAGAGCTCATTGCGAGAGGAGGTCATTCATGAAGGACGATCGGTTCGACGAACTTTGCCAATCCTACTTCCTCGGCACGATCTCCGGGGAGGAGATGGGGGAATTGGATCAGCGATTAAAAGACGATGAGGGCTTGCGAATGAAATTCGCCGCTGCCGCACGACTTGATGCCAATCTGCGTGATGCTGCTTCCAGTTTTGAGGAGAAGAAAAATGAAGCGAAGAGTTCATTCATTCCCGCCAATCAAAGGTGGCAACTTGTGCTGGGGATGGTCGCGGCGCTGCTCTTGGTCGCTATTCTAATATCCCAGTTTTATCGCGGGTCATTCTCTGAAGAGTCGCCAGGCTCAGTTGAGAAAATTGCACGAGTTGCCGATCTCAATGGTGCGGTCACTTGGATTGCCAATGGAGAGCAAGCCGAGGGACGTCTTGAAGTTGGGAATGAATTAACGGGGGGCACACTCGAAGTGTCCTCTCTCGAGTCCTGGGCCGAGATTGTTTTTCAAGATGGCTCCAGCGTTTGGGTGTCGGGTCCCGCGGTAGTCACGATCTCGGATGGTGGCGCCGGAAAGATGATTCGTCTTCGTGAGGGTGATTTATCTCTGGATGTTTCACCTCAACCGGAAGGGAAGCCCATGCGTGTGATCACACCTTCAGCTGAGGCGGTTGTCCTGGGCACGCAATTTAATATTTCGGCGAATTCCTCGTCGACAAGCCTGACGGTCAACGAAGGAAAGGTTCAGGTGACAAGACTCGCTGATGGAAGTGTTCAGGAAGTGGGAGCCGATCATCGGGTGGTGGCTGCGCTGGAGCACGAGAGTCCATTTAGAGCGAGCCCCCGGGGTGACTACGTGCGAATCTGGAAGAGCGAATATCCACGCGATGTTCGACAAGGAACGTTAAGGTTTGAAGCGGAAGGGCGTCCCGACGAGCTGCGCGCTGAGACCCATCTCTTCCGGGGTGATCATGGTGAAAAGATAAATCCAATCCTGTTACATTCCGCTGTCGTTGGTCCTGCTGGCAGGAAAATGCAACCTGTGCTGCTTTCCAAGGGAGCACGCTTTCGAATCCTTGGGCATCTCGATCAGAGTTTCCGGGTGAGTTTTGGGTTTGGAACCCATCATGCACGTGGTGGTCTTTCGGGGAAGTTTTCGACCGAACGAGAGATCATGGTTGAACCGGATACGGACGGATATTTTGAAGTCGAACTGGCTCTTGACGACTTTCAAAGACTGAGGAGTCGGTTCGCCGAGTCTCCCGTCGGGCATGAACTCGTTTGGTTTTGGGTTCAGACGATCAAGAAGGACGTGGGCCTGAGTGTTTACAGCGTTGAACTTCTCTCAACTGAAACGCAGTAGGATTTTTAGGGAGATACGATGAAACGATTTTCTCTAATACATTGTTCGTGGGCATTCATCACCATTGGTGCCTTTGTATGGGGTGCTTACCAATCAGAGTCGCCAAAGACCGCGAAGGAGAGTGGGTCTCAGAAAAGTTTAGGTGACCCCGGTTCGTCGGGCCGATTTTCTTCCTTTTCCGAAAGGAACGCCAGTTCGCCAGCAGTTCGCTCTACCAGAAGCAGGCCGAAACGGGAGGCAGGCGAAGATGATTTTCGTCGTTTGTCCGGGAATGAGATTGATGCGTTAATTGGGGAGGCGATCAAGTTCGGAGGCCCGGTGCAGCGTCGCTTGGCATTGGATCGAATTCTTCAGAAAATACAGACATCGGAAATCAGCTTTGAAGACGCCCTGGTAATCAAAAAAGCGATGAGGGAGCACGGGGCAAAAGAGGAACAGAAGCTCATCGATTACGCCATCGGGGCGCATCAGTCTGACGAGGCCATTGCTCATCTCGAAAAACTCCCGTCGGAGGAACGGGTTGGATTTCTCAAGGAGATCATTCCGGGGTTGGCGAGCGAGAACCCGGAAAAGGCGATCAATCTATTTGAGTCTCTTGAACCAGAGTTACAGGCCAAAGTTCGTCCGGGATTTCTGGAAGGTCTCGTGGACAATGATGCCGTTGTCGCAACTGCTTACCTTTACGACTCGACTGATCCGAAAAATCCCAATTGGCGTCCGATGGATGAACTGGCCCGGGAGATGGTGAGCGACCAGGGCTTGGAATCGACTTTGGATTGGGCTGCTGAATTGCCGGAGGGTTCCTTGAGGGGAAATGCATGGAGTGCAGCCTATGCGGTGTGGGCCTCGAAGGATCCGACTGCAGCAGTGGAGTCGATCCTGGAAATGCCTCGGGGGAAAGATCGCAATCTCGCTATTAATGGATTTGTCAGCGCCCATGCACACAAGGACGGGGAGTTGGCGGTAACGTGGGCAGGTGAGATTACAGAGCCCGGTTTGAAAGAAGACGCTCAGGTTCGAGTCGGGAAGCAATACTACGCGCAGGATCCCGAGGCGGCCAATCAATGGTTCACTTCCAGTGGGTTGCCACCCTCGGCGTGGGCGCAAATAACAAGTTTAGGTAAAAGCCAGTAAATGATGAGAAAGTTCGTGTGTGATTCTATTTGGAAATTGGTTTTGTTGTTAGCTCTCATCACCCCGTCCTCGGGGCAATCGGAAGGAGCGAATCGAAATGACAACTGGCACCAATGGCGGGGACCGGAAGCAAACGGAGTTTCCCGCACCGCAAAGCCTCCGTTGAAGTGGAGTGAGTCTGAGAATATCAGGTGGAAAGTCCCGATCGATGGAAGGGGTGTTTCCAGTCCCGTTGTTTGGGGTGACAAGATCTTCTTGCTTTCGTCGGTGAATACAGGAGAGGTTGATTCTTCATTGCCTAAACCGGAAGACCAGCCCGAGCGGGTCTTTGGAATCAAACATCCGAATACGAAGTATGGGTTTGTGGTCTTGTGTCTTAACCGAAAAACCGGGAAGGAAATTTGGCGAAGAACGGCCACTGATTTGGTTCCGCACGAGGGGCATCATCGCGACAACTCCTTTGCGTCTGCTTCACCATTTACGGATGGGGAACGACTCTATTGCTGGTTTGGCTCAGCCGGACTCTACTGCTTTGATTTGGATGGAAAGAAGCTTTGGAGTCGAAATCTCGGCAGGGCGAAAGTAGGGGCCAGTCTGGGGGAAGGATGTTCACCCGTGGTTCATGGCGGGAAGGTGGTCATCCTGCGGGATAATCAGGGGCAATCGACGATTGAAGCGCTCGATGCCATCACCGGTGAACCCTTGTGGAAAAAGGAGCGGGATGAGCCGAACGGATGGGCCACTCCGCTTGTCGTAAACTATAAAGGCAAGGCGCAGATTGTCACTTGTGGGGATAATCTGATCCGTAGCTACGATCTCGAAAACGGGGCGATTATCTGGCAATGTGGGGGACTCTCCCAGAATACCATTCCTTGTCCGGTCACGGATGGGGAACACGTCTATTGCATGAGTGGGTATCAGGGATATTCACTGCTGGCTCTTCCGCTTTCGGCAAGGGGTGACATTACCGGAAGCGCAGAGGTCTTGTGGAGTAAGTCGAAGAATACGCCCTACATTCCTTCTCCGATTCTCTACGACGGAATGCTCAGTTTCCTCAAGTCGAATCAGAGTCTTTATTCCAGTCTGGACGCAAAGACGGGAAAGGAGCTCATGGGAGCAACCCGTCTTCCGTCCGTAGCGAATGTTTATGCCTCACCAGTTGGTGCCGCAGGGCGGATTTATGTCACCGGGCGAAACGGGGTGACTCTTGTGCTGAAACGGGGTGAGACATTCGAGGTGCTGGCCACCAATAAACTGGACGATGAATTCCGTGCCTCTGCTGCTCTTGTCGGTGGACAGATCATTTTGCGTGGAAGTAGATTTCTCTACTGCATCGAAGAGGGCGTCGCTGCGAATCGTCAAAAAGCTTCCTCTAAACCTTTAACTCCTCCTGAAGGGAAGCCTGCTGAGACAACTCCTGTCAAATCGAAGTCGACTCGCGAGCTTCTCGAAGAGATCGCAAAGCGCGAGATCCCCAAAGACTACCCGGGAGGCAAGGGGCATCAGCCTTTCGTCGACAATTGGTTTAAGAATGCCCCTCCGGAGAAGGGCGGGGAAGTGGCCCGGCTCTGGAAAGAACAAGGTCGTCTATTCCCCGAGATGAAGAATCGCGGGGCTTCCTTCATTCGAATCCTCGACTACGTACGATCGGGAGGGCGACCTGCTGTCGGAGGTAAACCCGAGACAAAAAGCAATCGCGATATCAAGAAGCAGGAAAAAGCCGAAATCCGCCGGGAACCGGGTAAGCCAGCTGGCAAGACGGGTTTCGTTTCCGGTCGTGTGAAAAGTTCATCCGGAAAGGCAATGGAAGGCGTGATGATCTCCGCTTTTGACGAAGAGCGACGCCAAAGTACGTCCGTTTTCTCTCAAGCCGACGGGAGCTTCCGAATCGATAGCTTGCACGCCCCCGGTTTCAAAATTCGCGCCCGCCTGCCCGGTCAGCGTGACCTGTGGATTGAAAACGTGAAACTCGGCGATGACGCAATTGCCGTCGCGATGGAACCAGCCACTGGCGAAGATCTAGAAGCCCAGCGCCCAGCCAACAGCGCCTTCGCCCAACTGAAGTTCGAGAGCCCGCGCGATAAGCTGAACTTCAAGATGAACTGCACTTACTGCCACCAGATTGGTACGCCTGGCTTTCGGACTCCGGAGAAGCCGGTCGACTGGGAGACGATGATTAGGCGAATGGATGGGTTTGGTGGTCTCTACCCTCATACCAAGAACACAATCGTCAAGCGGATCATCGACACCTACAAAGATGATGCGGTTGAAAGCTGGCCCGAGTATGTCCCACCTCCGGCGCCGACTGGAATGGTGACAAAGGCGAAGATCACCGCTTGGGAAATGGGAGAGCCATATGTCGGCTCATTTCACGATCTCGAGGTGGGTGATGACGGTCTTGCTTACGTCGTTCACATTGGCAAGCAATACACGGCCACTCTCGACCCGAAAACCGGGGAGCGGATTTACTATCGTCTGCCTCGTGGTTCGCACGGTCCACACTCGATCGAGCCGGATAACGATGGTGAGATGTGGCTCACTCTCTGTGTCTCCGGTGAGATGGCGAAGTTCGATCTCGAGACCAAGGAATACACCATTCTTTCCAGTGCCGAGCCCCCGGCGGAGCGAGGCTCGTGGCCGCACACTCTACGGATTGACCCGAAAGATCCCGAGGGCTATATTTGGTATACTGATGCCGGTCGCAACTCGGTCTTCCGGCTTCATCCCAAGACTTTCGAGCGAAAGGAATACCACCTTCTCGAAGCCGGACAGGTCAAGGCTGGCGGTAAAGGTGAGTCGCGCGGGATCACACCCTACGGGCTCGACTACTCGCCGGTCGATGGAACGATCTGGTATTCGAAACTGAACGGCAACCGTATCGGCCGCATCAACCCGAAGGCGCCGGACGGCGACATCACCGAATGGAATCCGCCCTTCAAAGGGCCGCGCCGTCTCCATGTCGCACCCGACGGAATGGTCTGGATCTGCGGCACTGGCAACGACACTCTCTATCGGTTTAATCCTGCGACTGAATACCTCGTCGAGTTTCCGCTGCCATTCCGCGTAAGCTACACCCGCGAGATTGAGTTCGACAAAGAGGGCAACGTCTGGACCAGCACGAGCGGACCGGCACGGCACATGGAGAATTCCTGCGGCACCGTGATCAAGCTGGAGATCCTTGGTGATCTCGACGAGGAAGCCGGCGGGATGAAGCTCACGCCGATCAAACTGAGTCTCGAGGAGCAAGGTGTGCTCTCGGATGCAGAGCGAGCGAAACAAGCGAAGAATCTTAAGGACCTTTTTGTGAGGATCGAAGCGCGCCAGTTGCCGAAGGCTTATCCTGGCGGCGGCCCCAAACATCAACCTTATGTCAAGCGCATCATGGCGGGCCTGCCCAAAGATCAACGTGATCGCGTCGGCACTCTTTTTAATCGGCGTCGCAAACTCGATCCTCCAATGAAAAATCCTGGCGATGTGTTTATCAAGATTCTCGACTTCGTTGTGGAAGAGAATCAGCAAACTCCCGCCTCCACCGGCCCGCAGGTCCATCGCCTCGAAAGCCCAAGACGCTCGCCCTTTGATGCTTTTGTTTATGTGAACCGAATTCCCGATAGACCGAAGGCGGGTGAGTCATCACTCCAATTCGCAGGGCGTATCCATGGTCGGCTCGCCAATCAGGAAGGACGCATTTTACTCAAACTGCCGCCCGGCATGGACCGCGCCTCCTACGAAGGCTTCAAAACCTTTCTCGGCTCGGAGGGGAACGCGAAGTTGACCAACTGCGCTGCGTGTCATTCGTCGCCAGGGTTCGCCATTCCCGGAGGTGCGTCGCTGCGCGACCGGAAATGGACCGCCGCCGAGTTTGAGAAGATACTCCGTGGTAAAATAAAGCGCGCCGCCAAAGGCGATTCCGACTACGCCGGTCTGAAGATTACCGAAAGGGATTTTGCCGATTTGATGGCTTTTCAAAATAGCTTGGGAGCTGTGAATGACGAAGATTTTCGAGATCTCATCCTTAGGGCCGAGGTGGTTGATGTCACGGCTTCGGAAAAAACCAAGCCAGGGACCGGAGACCGTGAACTCACTGGCACGGTTCGGTTCGAGGGGCCGCTTCCGAAACAAAGATTGCTCCCCTTGGACGAAGCCAGTCGCAAGCTTTACAAAGGAAAGCCCGCGCTCGATGAGAGCATCGTCATCAGCAAATCCGGCGGCCTTGCCAATGTCTTTGTCTATGTGAAGAGCCCGGTCCGGGGAGATTTTCCGATGCCGAATACGCCCGCTGTCATTGACCAGCAGAGATCAGTTTTCCGTCCCCGGGTCCAAGGGTTGCGAGTCGGCCAGGAACTGGTCATGAAGAACGGCGATCCTTTCATTCATAACATCCGCTCGCTCTCTCGAAAGAACCGCCCGTTTAACATCGCCCAGCCGGCTGGTTCATCCGGCCGAAGGAAGACCTTTGAAGCGGTCGAGGGGCCCGTCACAATCAAGTGCGATTTTCATCCCTGGATGACAGCGCACTTTTGGGTGATGGATCATCCTTTTTTCGCGGTGACGGATACGGAAGGACACTTTTCGATCCCTGGGCTTCCGCTAGGGGATTATTCGCTTGCGGCCTGGCATGAGGTTTTTGGCGAGCAGGAAGTGAAAATCTCCGTTGGCCAGAACTCTCCGTCTGAAACAGGATTTACCTTTAGCCCGAAGAAAAACTGATGCCATTGCTCCGGTCTATCTTTCGAGCATTGATTGTCGTTTTGTCGACAACGCCCGCTTCGGCAGAGCCGGGGCGTCCCAACCTCGTCATGCTCCTCGCCGACGATCTCGGTTGGAAGGATCTCCGTTGTTATGGTGGTCCGGTGAAGACACCAGCGCTTGACCGGCTGGCAGGGAGCGGAATTCGATTTACCGATTTTCACTCGGGGGCAGCAGTCTGCTCGCCCTCTCGAGCCACTCTGTTGACGGGGCGGCATCACGTGCGCGGAGGTATCTACAGTTGGATCAGCGACAACGACCAGGAGGTGCACCTTCTCAAGAGCGAAGTCACTCTGGCGGAACTTCTCAAGGAGAATGGATACCAAACCGCTCATTTCGGAAAGTGGCATCTTGGGGCTCCTTTTCGTGGACGTGATAAGCCGTGGATTGACGAGTATGGATTCGATTATTGGTTTGCGACCGATCTCAACGCGGCGCCGAGCCATCGCAACCCGAGGAACTTTTGGCGCAACCGTAAACCTGTCGGTGAATTGGAGGGCTTTGCCTGCCAGCTTGTCGTTGATGAGGCGATCACTTGGTTGGAAAAGGAACGTGACGACGATAAGCCGTTCTTTCTGAACGTCTGGTTCCACGAACCGCATGCTCCGATCGCTGCCCCGGATGACATTGTCTCCGAATACGGTGACCTTAAAGATTCAGGGGCAATCTATTCAGGGACAATTGACAATACTGACCGGGCAATCGAGCGACTGCTGGAGAAATTGAAAGTAATGGGACTCGAGAAAGATACGCTCGTTGTCTACTCCTCGGATAATGGCAGCTATCGCAAGGACCGGGTGGGTGAGCTGCGTGAGACCAAGGGCTCCAATTGTGAGGGTGGGATTCGGGTCCCTGGGATCTTTTCCTGGCCGGGTAAGATTCCACCACGTCGTGTCTCGCACGAACCAGCCGGCCAAATCGACATCCTTCCCACCGTCTGTGGCCTGCTCGATGTCGAGCCGCCGAAGGGCGTTTATCTCGATGGTGCCGATCTTTCCCCGGTCCTGCTTGGCAAGGTTGACTCCATCACCCGGCGGCAGCCGCTCGCCTGGATTTTGCCTCTGTCAGGCAGCCCGATTGCCTTGCGCGATGGGAAGTGGTCTCTGATTGGCCGGCGCTCAGGTGAGCTTCCCCGGGACCGTGAAGCGATGTCCAAACTCATGGGCCAGATGGAAAGGCTTCTCGAAGAAAAGGGTGATCCCAATCCGAAGGCGACCGTGCGTGCAAAACTCTTCGAGGGATTTGATGATCGCGAACTTGAGCGCATTCGCGGCCAGTATATTCGTCACAATCAGTTTCAAGAGTCCTGGATCCCGGCGATTAAGACGATGCGCTTCGACCGCTTCGAACTCTACGATTTGTCAAAGGATCTCGGCCAAAAAACAGATGTTGCGAAATCGAATCCTGAGGTTTTTGAAAAATTGAAGCGCCAGTTGCTGGCGATCACGGCCGACGTCATGGAAGAAGGGCCAGATTGGAGTGAACGGCGATGAGAATTTTGATCATAATTTCCCTGTGCGTCATCGTCCACCAGCCGATGGTTTCTTGCGGATTCGAAGATGGGACAATTTCACCACTCATTGAGGATTCCTGTATCGAATGTCACGATGGGTCTACAAAGACACCACTGAACTTCGAGGAGCTATCCTTCGACTTGTCCGATTCCCAGGTTTTTCGGACTTGGGAAAAAATATTCGACCAGGTCGAGTCTGGAGAAATGCCGCCCGCAAAGAGGCCGCGCCCGGATCGAAGTCAAAAGAAGGCGGCTCTCGATTCACTTGCGGCATCGCTGCGCGATTTCAGCCTCTCCCGACAAGGGAAGAATGGGCGTGTTCCCTTGCGGCGAATGACGGCAACTGAGTATCATTTTACCCTACATGATCTTCTTGGAATTGGTGGGGATTTGGTGTCGAAGCTTCCTCCGGAAAGTGACTTATCTGTATTCGACACGATTGCGAGGGGACAGGGGGTTTCTCCGGTGCACATACGTGGCTGGCTCGCGGCGGCGGATGCGGCCTTGGACGAGGCTATTCAATTGGGGAGACGTCCGCGGCAGGAGGCCATTGAAATCGACGACAATACCCCTCTTTGCAATCTCTTCGTGCGGATGCTCCAGGAAATGGGCCTGGAAACAGATGCCTTTGCCACAAGTTCCGGTGTGCTCAGCTGGTAAGATCGCCGCAAGTTTGATGAAATCATTTCGCAGGAGTGATCCGGAGAAAATCGATGCCGAACATGAATTTTTTGACGGCATCGGCATCGGGATTGGTGCCGGTGGAGGTGATGGTGATGGTGATGGTGAGGACGTTTTTTCCCGCTTTGAGTTTGGTTTTCCCGATCTTGATCTGGCCGGTATGGCTGACGCCCTTTGCTTGATAGAAGTCGTGCGTTGATCCGAGAGAGGTTCCGTTGAACGTGAAGGAATGGATGCCGTAGTCGATGGCTTTGGTTCCGGCAAAATGGATCTCGTAATCTCCGGAAACTGGGGCCGAGAATTCGACGGTGAGAGAGGCTCCTTTTTTCCCGGCAAGCCACCAGAGTTGGGAGTTGCCGCTCCAGAGTCCGGCCCCAAAGGAGCTCATGCCTTGAGGTATTGCGGTGCCATCGGCTTTGAGAACTTTTAACGATTCACCTTCGATAATCGTTCTGGGGCCGAGGTCTTTCTTTTTAGGTTGAGGGCCAAAGGGAAGGGGACCTCGCGAGTGGTGTCCCCATTTAATAAGTTCGCCTTCGCCCGCGCGGTCGAGGAGAATTTGGAGACCTTCGGGAGTCCAGCCAGGGTTACCTTTGAGGTGGCCGAGCATTTGCGCTGCGGTGGGACGGCTTGAGGAAATTCCTTTCTGGGGAACGTCGGCGCCGGTGGTCCAGTAGATGCCGTTGAGGATGAGTTTGCGGAGTTCGGCGCGCCCCCAGTTCCAGTGAGTGTGGCCGCCGGTAAAGCCAAAGGTCCGTCCACCACCGGGGCGATCAAATCCCCAGGCGCAGTATTGGTCTTCGCTTTTCTTCACCGCTTCGACAGCAGAGTCGCTTCCGCTATCCATGGCGCGTCCGGGATGGATGATGCCGACGGGGGGAAGGGCTCCGTGAAGAGGCGTGACGTGATTGTGTTCGGGGTCGGTGCAGCGGAGATGGAAATAACATTCGTCGTGGATCACGAAGGGAGGCACTCCGCGCGTGACAGGGTGGTTGGGGAGCTTTTCAAAACTGGCATCCCAGAAACGGCTGACGGAATGATTGCTAGGAATTTGCTTTTTGAGGTGGGGTGCTTGAGAGAGGCATTGAAGGGATAGCAGAGGGGGAGAAAGGGTTCTTTTCCAAGACGTCTTGCGAACGAAGCACCTGCTTGTCCTCGGCTGCAAAGCCATACCCAGAGTAGGCAATAAGGCAGATGTTTGTGATGATAATTTTTGGCATTCTCATGGCTTTTTTCAGGGTGAGTGGCAGAAGCGTTCTGTGATTCCTCTTTTGTCTGCTCGGTTAAGGTTTCAAGTAGGTTGAGATTTCTGGCACGGCGGTTTGGATTTCTTTCAGGATCAGATCCGTGATGGCCTCGCCGCCTTTTCGGTTGAAATGGGTCCTGTCACGAATGCTACGGACTTAAGCATGATTTCGCGGCATCGGACAGACGTAACACGTTGATTATCAGAATGACGAGAATTTCAATTTTGCTTAAGTCCGTGCCATTCGGTCCTGTCACCTTCTTTAAAGTTATAGGCCATGCTCGCCTCTCGGCCGATCTTGTTGTGGTGTGCAATGCTGGCCGCGTGAAGATCGATAAACGGCAGCTTCAATTCCTTGGCAACGGCCTCGGCTGCTTTTGCGTAGGCTGTCAAATTTGCTTTGTAAGTATACTTTTCGTTTTTGACCAGATTGGACACGATCTTCCCATTCTTGTCGAAGCTGCGGCGAGTGACCGAACTTACAATTACCGGCTTGCCGCCCGCCTTTTGGATTCGTTTGGCGTATGACCTCAGGTGATCACTATAGACAGTCGTGTCATACCGTTTCTGATCGTTGTGACCGAATTGGATCAGGACATAGTCGGGCTTGAGTTTTACCAGGGCGTCGAGTTTCTTTGATAAGGCTTGAAGGGTAGCCCCATTCTTCGCGTAATTAATAATCTCCGCGTGTGCATTAAATCGGCTGGCAAAGGCCGGGCCCCACCCGGATTGCTCGGCCACGGTGGAATCTCCTATGAGGCCGACTATGACAGCTTTCTCCTGAGCCTCACAAACAGCCAGGCTCATTAATAATGCGATTGCTAAATATATTCTCATATCACTACCTTTGATTCTTTTTCTTATAGTCAGCCTCCATCAGGCTATTCAGCACGGAAGTCTGCCATTCGCGCATCTCTTCTTGCAGTTTCTTAGCAATGACCGCTTGGCTATTGGCAAGATTGTTACGCTCAGCAGAATCTTTTCTCAGATCAAAGAGCTCAGTTCCAGTATTTTTGTCGCCGTCGATGACCAGCTTGTAGTCACCTGAAATGATCGCTCGCGCCCCATGGAAATCATTTTCTGTAATTTTGGGGTGATGGTTGTTTCGGATCGGTCCGACATGCCATTTTCCGAAATGCGCTGTCGCATAACCGGCATCTTTAAGAAGATGGGCGAGGGTGACTTCCTCGGGCCGAATTGAATAACCAGGACGAAATATTCCATACCGGTTGGGATGCCGCCCCGTCAATACACTGCCGCGCGTAGGAGAACAGCTCGGCTGAGCATAAAAATTATCCAGGCGCAGTCCTGCTGCAGCCATCTCGTCAATGTAGGGTGTTTTGACATAAGGATGGCCGTTGTAACCGACCTCTTCCCAGCCGTGATCATCGCCCATCAGGAGGATGATATTTGGCTTAGCTTGTTTTGCCTCAAGCGAGACACTTAGAAGGAGTAGAAGTAGAAAAAGTCGTTTCATGTGCATCAATTGATAGAGAAATTCGATTCCAGAGCGCAATCATTTCCGGTTGAAATCGAGGACGCGCTTCTCATCCCCAAACTGGATGGTTACCACTCCGCTGTCCCAATCGGATTGCACGAAGGGACTGTCGTAGACTTTGTCCGGTCCGAGATCAATCGGGGAGCCATTGATTTGAGGCCGTTCACTTTGGTCGGCGAAGAACTTGAAGCGATCTTTGCTGAGGCCGGTATAGGTCAGGATGCTTCCGTCGAATTGAAACGGCAGAGCCTGGACGCTATCGCGAAACGTTTTGAAGTCGGGGAAATCGGCCTTCCGAGCGACTTCGAGGATCACTGGGGACATGTCGTCGGCACATGTTAGAATGCGGGCGCGTTTGTCGGTCGATGCCTTTTCGAATGCCGCCTCTCCCGACACAACCCTGACAGCGGCATAAGCCGAATCAGCCTCGGCAAAATACCACGACCCCTCCTGAATTGGTTCGGACAATCCCCCGCGGGAAAACCAAACCCGGTGTTGCTTTGCATGACGGGAGGTCTTCAGTTTCTGGGCAATCAAGGTGCCCCGTTTCTGTACCGCCCAATGGGCGTTGTAGTGGCTTTTTTTCGTTTCGCAATGGGGATAAATGCGAGCGCTCCGATCACCGGAGAAGACAACGCCGTGCCAGCGATTCTGCGAACTGATATTGTTCCATGCTTCGGAAGGCAAGGCGTCGCAGAAGAGCGATCCCATCATAAAATCAGGCGTGGCATAGGTGTAGCGCACGAGAGCTGGGGCATCCGGCGCGATATGAATTTTAAAGATGGCCTCTGCTTCCGCAGGACGCAGGCCGGGCCTTCTCTGAATCACCTCGTAAGAGCCCCGGCCCGAAACATCGAATGCGATGTCCATCACGACGTCCGGCATCTTCCAGCTTGATGTGAGAAAGGCGACCGCAGGCGGTCGTTTGGGTTTGGGGTGATCATCAGGCCCTAATAAATACCAGGCGGCTGCACTCAAGGGATTGGCACTCGCCTTCGCCGACTTCGGGTAACAACGGGTCTTCGCTCCGCCGCTGACTCCATGGATCTGCTGCTCAGCCCATAGGGCCCAGGCAAGTGTCATGTAATGACTCGCGAGCCGCCTCAGTTCGGAATCGTCGGCCAAGTCGTAGATGAAGGTGATGGCGCCGAGCGTCGCAGCAGAGTAGGAAGGTGAATCGATCTCCACCGTCATGCCTTTCCTGCCGCGCTGCCGGAGATACTCATCCACCCAGGCGGTCCACGCCACGTGGTGTTCAGTCGGCGTGTGATCATCAGCAAACTTCCGATCGCGATAGCCGGACTCCCGGCTCAGCAACAGGGTCGCCGCCCAGCAGGAGGCGAAATGGTTGGCGTGATGATTCTCGGAACCGTGCCCTACCCAGGTATGCCATGGCTTGACCTCCGCGTCGCAGAGCTTGGATTTTTCCCGACTCCACGCCCACAGCGTATCGACGATGACCTGGTGCGTTTCCTTTGTGATCAGCCCCTTCGTTCGTTTCCCATCCGGGCCATAAAGAAGCGAAAATCTCGCGAGCTGGCGAACCGCACCCGGAAAACTGTGAATCTCCAGCAGAGTCTGTGGCCGGTCGAGGTGATACCGGCACATCTCTCGCAAGGCGAGGTTTGCCTCGTCGATCTGCTCGTTGAGGTGCAGCGCTTGGGTCGCGAAAGCAATCACATCCTGGACATAGTAGCGGGTGAAGTCGCCACGGTTGTTCCAATCCTTTTTGATCTCACGCGGAACGAACGGCTTGCCGGACTCGGATTCGAAAGCAGCCCGACAGCGTGCTGCGGCATTCTGCCGAAACTGTTCGATTTCGGCGTCGGAAAGTCCGGAGGCAGGTTCCGCCGCCGAAAGGAACGACGCGGACTCAGCCGAGCGCGCCCGAAGCTCGGAGCGCAGTTTTCCAATGTTCGGCTCCGCTGCGGCTTCCACTCCGGGCACCGGCCGGCTCACTCGGAAATTCGCATAGCGCGCCGAGCGCGTGAACATGTGCCGCAATCCGATGCGCCCTTCGGTGATTGCGGGCAATTCCGGGTTGGGCATGTGGCAATAGACGACCTGGTCGGGATTTTCGACCCGCACATGGAGATCGCGGTCTTTCTTGATGACGGTGATGTGGTGCTTCACTCCCGTCGCGAACAGCTTAGGCGTGAAGTAGTCCGGCTTCAGTGCTGTGCCCTTCAAGCCCTGCCGCTCCGGCATGTAACGGCGACCGCGGATGTATGCCTTTTCCGTGCCCGGGTTAGCCGCATAGCTGATGTGATAGGAGTGCATGTGGTCGTAATACATCTTCATCGCCGGTGTCTTACGCAGCCCGCTCCACTTCGTGATGTCTTTCGCGTAAGGGCCCTTGCCGCTCCCCGTCGCCTGGATATAGAGGATGGTGACGCAGTTGGGCGCCTTATCGAGCCGGGTGTATTCGTATTCGATCTTCAGGTCGTCCTCGAAGCTGTCCTTCGTCCACAGCACCATGTGATGGGCATCGTTTCTGAATTCCGGACCGGCCGTCAGGGTCATGCCCTCCGGGCTGTTCGTCACGGTGCCCACTTCGCCGTCGAGAAACCACTTTTCCTTCCAGTCCGCCGTGCAAGAATCAGAAAAAACTTCCGCCCACGCAGCGCCTGCGGCGGCCTTTTCGAACGCGGCCTTGTCCGCAGCGGGATTGGGCTTTGGCTCATCCGCCGTCACATGGGCGGCGAGCAGGAAGCAGGCGACGAAGGCGGGAAAACCGCATGTCAGTCTCGGAGTGGTCATGGAAGTGTCGTGGATTTTACTGCTAGGAATTTGCTTTTGGGGTGGGGAGCTTGGGGGCGCCGTTGAAGGGATGGGAGAGGGGAGGAAAAGGGGTTGTTCGTCCTATAACAGTCCCTTCGCGATGAACGCCTCGAGCTGCTTCCTCTCGACCTCGGACAGCGCTGTCTGGTAGAGGAAGACATCGCCGATTTGTCCGTTGAAGGTGGTATAGCCGTCGGGTCCGTTACAGCCTATGGTAATCGCCTTGGCATACCCACCGGCGACACCGGGAACAAGCTGGTCCATCGGATAGCCTGACTGGCCCGACTGGGCCTTTTGACCGTTGGCATAGAGCACATACGAACCGTCGGGTTGAACGATCAAGCTGAGAATGGTGATCTGTCCGTCGGGGGCGCCGGCCTTGAGTGTCTCGACGCTTTCGTGTCCCTTGGCTTTGCCTGCGCCGCCGTTACTTCGCACAAAGAACTCGCCGTTTTTATTTTTGATGCCCACCGACAGCCGGTCGTAGAAGACGTTGACGAGTGAGCCGCCACCGCCGTTGAGGGCACTGCGCTCCGGGCGGGCCACCACCACGATGCTGGCACCCTTGCAGGGAATTGCTTCGTCGTAAGATCCTACGTGAAACCGTTGCGCATAGGCAGTTCGGGTGTCTGCATACTTCTTGCCATCGATCGTCTTGACGCTTGGCTCGCCGAGCGCGGCGAATTGCTTGCCCTTCGGGGCGTAGGCAGGCCAGCCAGTGCATTTGCCGGGCGCAGGCAGTTGCTTGGCAAGGCAGGCGAAGATCAGTTGCTCGGGACGCGGGATGCTACCGCTGAGGATGCTGTCACTGCGGAACGTTGCCGCAATACGATGGCTCGCCGTCACGTTGGTGAACGTGTGGGTGTCGACCTTGTCTGCGTCTTCGCCATCTACCGTGACGCGGGCAATCGAATAGCCGGGCAGCGGTGTCATCTTGTAGGAAGCGTTCTCGCCACGGTTCACGATCTGCGTGCCGCCGGGGGTGATGTTGCCGCCATAGCCGGCTGATGCAGCGATGGTGGAGACGAAGGATACGTCGAGAGCGTGGCTCGCGCGGATATTGTCGAAAGTGACACGATCGCGTGGGCCCATCAGGACTCCGTCGACGGTCACGACCGCGCGGTTGCCGGGCTCGGGCACGATCGAGAAACTCACGGACTCGCCCTGCGTGGCTGCCGCTTTGCCGGATGGCGTGACGCGTCCTCCGCCGCCGGCGGCCAACGTCAATGCATACGACGGTGCGGTTTTCGTGAAGGTGGCGGCGATGGTGTGATTACGTTGCAGCGGATCGAAGGTGTAATGACGCACCGACCCGACCGAAACGCCGTCTACCTTCACGTCCTGAACATAATTCCCGGCCTCGGGTGTGATCGTGTAGAGGACCGTGTCAGCGGGCAGATACGACTCGCTACCGGCCGGCGAAATCGTTCCGCCACTGCCGGCGGAGGCAGCGATGGTGTGCTGCTTGGTCACGTCTTCAACGTGGAAGGGCGCAGCGGGCAGGCCGCCCTTGTTGTACAGGTTCGCGCCCTCCGGGTTCTGCCAGCAGGCGTAGGACACTTTGCGCGGCGCGGCTACGTCCGGCGAAGACAGGACAACCGTGTCGCCCTTGATCACCGCCTCGGCGACGTGCCACTTGCCGTCCGCACCGGCGATAGAGAATCGCTGCAATTGTCCATCGGGCACTTCCTCGGTTGGTTCGTACCATTTTTTCAAGCCGACCATCAGGCCGCCGCCAAGATGATCGAAGTTGCACACCACGGTGTTTCCGGCAACCGCGACGTTTCGCAGAACCGGCCCGCTCGTGACCAGGCTGGAGCGTCCGTACTCATTCTTCAGAGCCCACAGCGCCAGGCGCTCGCCCACGTCCTGTTTGTTCTCCGGATGGTATCCACCCCAGCTCTCTTTCGAGACACCGATGTCCATGGCCGAAGCGCATCCGGAGTGCGGCAGGGCCATCGCTTTGACCTGCTGCAACCGGGTATCTGCATCCCAACCGCCGCCGGAGATCAGCACGGGCTCCACCGTTGGCTGCAGCTTGCCGTAGTTCGCGATCATCACGAAATAGAAGGCGAGGTCGTCCTGTCCCCAGACCCGTTTCCACCCCTGGATCAGTGCCTTCATCTTGAGGTAGTAGCTGTCTGGCGACTGGACTTTGAGTTCGCTGTTCTCGCCCTGATACCACAGCACGCCACGCGCAGCGTACGGAGCCAGCGGCGCGACGCAGCCGTTGAAGAACGAGGAGGTATGGTCGGTATAGGGACGATGCTTCAGCAGCGGATGCAGCGCGGGGATGTCGCCCAGGCCTTCCTTCGCCAACCACAGCTCGATTCGCGTTCCACCCACCGATGCCAGGATCAAACCAATCGGCACTTCGCCCTTCAGTTCCTGCTGGAGCTTGCGTGCGAAGTAGAATCCTGCCGCAGTGAAGCGAGGCGCTGCAGCTGGCGTACAGACCTCCCACTTCCGGCTGCTGGGCAGTTCCTGGCTAGGTTCATCCGCCTTGCTTCTGGTGGAGGTGAAATGGCGAATCCCCGGAAAGTTGGCCGAGGCGACGTCTTGCGGACGCTTGCATCCGCTCAAGGACATCTCCATGTTCGACTGTCCGCTACAGATCCAGACGTCGCCGAGCAGCACGTCCTTGAGAGTCATCGTATTCGTACCCGAAACCGTCATGCTCTGGCCGGTCGCGTTGACGGTCATGGGCGGGAGATTCACCAGCCAGCGTCCGGCCATGTTGGCCTTTGTCGAGACCGTCCTTCCTCCCAAGGTGACCGTGACGGCCTCACCCGGTGAGGCGGTACCATACACCGGCACGGGCCGGTCACGCTGTAGCACCATGTTGTCGGTGAAGACACCGGACAGTTGAACTTCTGCCTGTGCGGTCAATGCCGCCAGCAGGACAATAGCGAAACATGCGATCACTCGTTTAATTATCATTTTATTCATCAGGTTCATCGTCACTTACTCGACTTGATTAGCCTCTTGCGTAATCCCCTGACAGCCGTGTAAGCGAATCGGCTGAGATATCTTTGGGGCCGCCGCTCCGGGGCCAATGGTATTGTTTCTGATCACACCTCCCACCACATTGCGCAGGTTGATGGCTGCTGCTGATTTGGGATTCATGGGGTTGGTGTGCCAACCGGTGATGCGGTTGCCGGTGATGGTGATGTTCCGGGCCACAGCGCCTTTGCCGTTGGTGTAGACCTTGATGGAATCAAAAAAGGTGTTGGTAAAGGTGTTGTTGCGGATCACCGTATCACGGGGCAGTGGTCCTTCATAGAAGCTTCCGATCTCATTGTAGAGGCCGGTGAAGATCAACTTGTCGTGACCACCGGGAAAGAGGTTGCCGCCTTTATGTAGTCCCAGGTTGGGGATGGGCTGGTTGAGGGGGATGATGTTCCACTTGCCCCGCATCCCCTTGGGCGTGGGCTGGGGTTCTACCTTCTCTACCACCAGTCCGTTTGTCATGGTTTCTTGAGGTCTGCAGCATGCTTACGGGCATTGTCAACGAGCTGCACCTGCAAGAGACCAGCTTGGGTTTCTTTTACGTCCTGGATATAGAAATGCATGATCGCATCGGCCTTGCGGATGGCCGGGCCATCGTCAGACTTGCCGTCACCTTTGGCCCCGTAGTCTTTGACGTGGAAATCCTTCGCATGCAGCGTGGACGCTCCAAGCAGTAGGAAAATAGATATAGTCCGAACCCAATTCAACATCATTTCGTCACCTTCTTGAGTTGGAATGCCTTACCATTCCGTTGGTTTCCATCCATCGTAAGTGTCGCACGACCTCCAACCTTCACATCACTGTGAAAGCGATTATTGATTATGCTTATGTTCCTGGCCTTGTCAATGTGCATGGGTGTATGAAAGGTGCTGTTCTCGATGTGAATATTTTGAATGCGGGTGGTCTCAAAGGGGCCTTTGCCGCCGCTTTGGAAAATCATGCCCGATTGGGCCTGCTACAGTTTCTGCCCACCCTTGAGGAGCTGCGCTTTTAGTCGAGCGTAATCCAATTCCTGGACAGCGACACCATCTGTAATCGCTATTCCCGCTGCTCTCGCAGCACATTCGCCAAGCACCATGAACACCGGCTCCATGCGTATCGACCCATGCGCCACATGCGAAGCCGACAAGCACACAGGCACGAACAGATTCTCACACTCGCCCTTGCGCGGAATAATCGACCGGTACGAGATGCCGTATGGCTTGGGTGGCAAACGCCAGATTGTTCCATCACGGCGGGCGTGTCCCTTCTCGTTGACGTAGTATTGCACCACGTGTGAGTCCATGCCGAAGGAGCCGAGACCCACCGGGTCACTGGCTGAGCGCTTGCCTTCGCAGTCAGCCTGCGTCATCACGTAGTCGGAGACCATGCGCCGCGCTTCGCGGATATAGATCATGTACGGCCACCCGCCGTTGTCCGTAAACTCGTCCTTCGGCAACCCGTAGCGGCTGACCTGGTTGCGGATACTTTCCGGTACGCGCGGGCTGTTCGATAGCGTCCAGAAGAACCCGCGAATATACGTCTCGTGGGCTCTCTCGATTTCGCGGCGCTGTGCGTAGCTTGACCCTATTCGAAAAGCCATCGACTTGCCGGAAAAATCGCAAACAGCGCAGGAAAAAAGTTTGGAAAAAGTGGATCCAAAGACTTGAAGAAAGTGTCACAACATGCTAGTGCTCAATCGCTTAACTT
>Ga0209390_10003943_pt1 | contig 23080 bp, 11 predicted proteins | sample BON01_FD_187212 | JGI IMG/M metagenome (GOLD analysis project Ga0209390, IMG submission 187212) | Freshwater microbial communities from Lake Bonney liftoff mats and glacier meltwater in Antarctica - BON-01 (SPAdes) (version 2) | ecosystem: Environmental > Aquatic > Freshwater > Ice > Glacier... | reverse complement strand
GCCCCCGCCGAAACCCCTCCCCGCCCCCGCCCCCGCCCCCGCCCCCCCGCCCGCGCTCACCGCCCCTGCCGCCGCCGCCTCTGCCACCGCCCGATCCATCCACCCCACAAGGAGCGCCGCCCGCGCGCACACGCCGTGCATGAAGTCCACGTGGTCCTCGACCCACCACGACGCGGACGCGCGCGCGTGGGCGTTGACCTCGCGCATGCACCCGCGCAGGGCCAGGGCCACGAGCGGGTGGATCTCCATGCCGGGCGGGAGGGCGGGGGGGGGCGGCAGCGCGCCGTCGCCGCCGCCGCCGCCGCCGCCGCCGCCGCTCCCGCGGGAAGAGGCGCCCGCGCCGCCGCCGCTCCCGCCCGCCCCGCTGCCGTTCCGCTCTGCGCCGCCGCCGCCCTCGCCGCCCCGCGCCGTGCCGCCCGCCGGCTCCTCCTCCTCGTCCGCTGCGTCCAGGTACATGCCCGAGCAGGACGCCAGGAACACGCGCAGCTGGTCGTCGTTCATCGACGACAGGGTCGTGGTGCCGGAGGAGGCGCTGCCCGCGGCGGCGGCGGCGGTCGCAGCCGCCGTGGCCGGCGGCGTCGACGGTGCGTGCGGCGGCGGCGGCGGCGGCGCGAGCGGCGGCGGCGGCACCAAAGTGAGCGGCGCAAACGGAGTCGGGTGCTGCTGCTGCTGCTCCTGTTGTTGCGGCAGGGGCCGGAGCGACGCGGTCGCCTCGAGCCCTGCAGACGCGTGAGGCCCAGCGACGGCGCCCCCGGCCCCGCCCGCGGCCTCGCCGGCCGCCGCCGCCGGCCCCCCGCCGCCGGCGCCGGGTGCTGACGCTGCTGCCGCCGCCGCCGCCGTGGGCTCGGTCACGGCGCGCGCCGCGCGGTCGTACAGCGCAAAGATGGTCTTCTTGTGGGACGGGTCGCGCGCGCTCGCGGCCGGCGCGCGGCGGCCGGCTGCTCCGCCGCCGCCGTCCACCGCCGCCGCCGCGACTGCCGCCGCCGCCGAGCCCCTGTCGCTGACGCCTGCCCCGCCGCCCGCGGCCTGCCGCTGGCCGCCGCCGCCGCCGCCGTCCTCCGCCGCCGCCGCCGCTCCGCTCGCGCCCGCCCCGTCTGCTGCCGCGGCGAAGGCAACCTCGGCCGCTGCCGGGGCCGTCTCCGGGCGCGGCCCGGCCGACGGCGGCGCCCCGACCGCCTCCTGCAAAGCGAGCTCGCCACTCCCCCAGGCGCCGCCGCCGCCGCCGCGCGCGGCCGCCGCCGCCGGCGCGGCGTCGGCGTCGGCGTCGGCGTCGGCGGCGGCGGCGGCGGCCGGGTCCGGGGCATCAGGAGGGGGCGGCGGCGCGGCGGCCCCAGTGCCCCCGACCGCCCCCCCGGGCAGCCCGACGCCGCTGCCCAGGTGCGCCAGCTTGACGACCACCTCGAGCGTCTTGGTGCGCGCCTCGTGCGCGTCCCGCAGCTCCTCGTTGCGCAAGTCCAGGCCCTCGAGCAGGCGCGCGAGCGCGGCGGCGCGCGCCCCGAGCTCGCCCAGGCTGGCGCGCCGCCGCTCGCTCATGCTGCGCGCGTCGCGGCGGGGCGGCCGGCCGGCGGGCGCGGCGGCGGCGGGGGCGGGGGCAGCGTTGGCGGCGTTGGCGGCGCCGGCGTTGGCGTTGGCGTTGGCGTTGGTGTCGGCGTTGGCGGCGAGGGCGGCGGCGGCGGCGGGCGGCCCGACGAAGTGCTCGACGCTTGCGCGGCAGCGGCGCGACCGGCGGGCGACCGGCTGGTCAACGGGGGAGCCGGGCCGGCCGGCGAATCGGACCGGCGGCGGCGGCGGGGCGGGTCGCCCCCGCCGGTCGTTCGCGCCGCCGCCGTTCCCGCCGCCGCCGTTCACGTCGCCGCCGTCGCCGCCGCCCGCCTCCATGCCAACGGTCCCGCCCGCGACGCCCGGCGCCGCGTCGCCGTCGCCCGCGCCCCACTCGACGTCGGACATCAGCAGGTCCCCCGCGCCGCCGCCGCCGCCGCCGCCGCCGTCAAGGGGCCATTGGTTTTTCTCCCACGGGCCGGCGTCGGCAGCGGCAGCGGCAGCGGCGGCGGCGGCATCGGCGGCGGCGGCGGCGGCGGCGGCGGCAGCGGCGGCGGCGGCGGCGGCGGCCATGTCTCTGTTTCTCTCTCTGATTGCGTTGGCAAGCCGTCGCGGCGCGCGGGTCAGCGCGCGCCACCGCTGCAGATGATGATGACGTTGGCAAAGGCGAGTCTCTGCGAGGGGCGCCAATGTTGGGGGCGCCGTCTCGCGATTAGGTTTCTTTTTTCCTGTGCGTGGGGGGGGCGGAGGGAAGGGCAACGCTCAACGATGAGGGGCGCGCGCACGAACGACTCAGAGTGAAGTGGTGGGTTGACGGTTGAAGAAAGATCGAAAAGAAGTTGATTCCGGGGGACTGTGATGGAGCCAAGCGCCCTGCGCGCGCCTTTGTTGCCGCCGCGGGAACTTGCCGGCGCGAAGAGACCGCCGGCCGGGTCTCGCTCTTCTCGCGCGTAGCGCCGTTTCGGCGACGCTGCGCGAGCGAGGGGTTTCAGTCCGCGCGCTCGAGGGCCCGCAGCGTGCGTCCTTGCTATGCTTTGGCGGGTGTATGCGCACGGGACCCTCCCGTCGGCCAATCGAGAGGATTGGCCGACCGCTACATTCCCCTCGGCGTTCCCCCATCTCCTTTTTTCCAACTCTTCTTTTTTTCCCTGGCGGGGCTGTCGGACGACGCCGGCGGCGATCCCCTCGCCGCCCCTCGCCGCGCCACGCGCACGGCCCACGACGACCAAAGGATGCGGGCCGCAGGACTCGGAGATGGGGCTTTTTAAAGATGCACCGCGCGGCTTTGGCGAAAAGGGATGGAGTGCGACAAGTTTCCGGGGAGAAAAGCAGATTTGTGGAGGGAGAGGGGGAGGAGGAGAGTGTGGGGGGGCGGGGGGGCGGGAGCCGGGGGGGGGGGGGGGGGGGGGGGGGGGGGGGGGGGGGGGGGGGGGGGGGCGTCGGAAAATAATAAAGAGGGAGCGTTGGTGTAAGCGTTGGTGCCCTGAGAAGAGAATCGGCCACTCTTGCCCCCCCCGTCCTGTTGGTGTCCTGGCGTGGAAAAAAGAGAGAGAAATACAAAAGAGGAGTCGCAACAACCCCCGTCCATCGGGCAGCCACCAACCCAGGCGGCAAGTGATCGGCAAGCTTGCCTGTTGACCCTCAGCGGCCGCCGCCGCCGTTGCCGCCGCCGCTACTGCGGCTGCGGCTGCTGCGGCTCCTGCTGCTGCTGCTGCTGCTGCTGCAGCTGCTGCTCGCGCTCGGCCCAAGCCGCGTGCGACAGCAGCACGGGCCGGAAGATCATCGGGTGCAGCGCCAGCGCCGCCCGCGCCATCTGCTCGGGCGAGATGACGCGGTAGACCAGCGCCGCATGCACGGCGCGCGCCAGCGAGCACGCGCCCATCGCGCGCTCGAGCGCCGCCGCCGCCGCGCGCGGGTCGCCGCCGCAAACGCCGCCGCCATTCGCGCCGCCGTCGTTTGCGCCGCCACTCGCGCCGCCGTCGTCCGCGCCCTGCCCCACGCCGCACGAGAGAGCGCGCGCCGCCTCGCGCCACGCGCGCAGCGGCGCCTCGGTCTCGCGCCGGTAGAGCGCGTACGCGTCGGCCAGCAGGGCGCGGGTGCCGGGCGTCATCCGCGCCTCGCGCAGCGCGCGCCGCGCCGCGCGCCACACGACCGCGTCGTCGGCCTGGCGTGCGTCGGGCTGCCCGCCGCCCCCGCCGCCCGCCCGCTGCAGCAGGCTGAAGCCCTCGAGCGCGTTGAGCAGCAGGTGGTTGTCGCTGTTGGCGACGGCCTGCCACGCCACCCACTCGCGGGCGGCCTCGGCCAGCGTGCGGCGGGCGTGCGCCTCGGCCTCGGCGCCGCCCAGCGTCGACTCGCTCGTCGCGTCGTCGCCGCCGCCGCCGCCCCCATGGCCGCTGCCGTTGCCGCCGTGGCCGCCGCCGCCGCTGCGGCCGTTGCCGTTGAGCGGCGGCGGCGGCAGCTGCCGCAGCGCCAGCGACGCGATGGCGTTGTACCGCAGCGCGATGTCGCGGTAGGCCCCGCTCGACATGACCATCACGGCGTCGCGCCGCGCATCGACCAGCGCGCGCAACGCCACGGCGGCGCGGGCCGTCACGTGCGCGATGCCGACGGCGCCGGCGCTGGCGGGGGCGGGGCGGGCGGCGGCGGGGCACAGGGACGTGGCCCCGCCGTCGCGGCCGTCGTCGCCGTCGCCGTCGCCCTCGTCCGCCAGGCGCATGCAGCGGCCCACCACCGACGCTTCAAAGACGCGCATCTGATCCGCGGTGCCTAGCGCAGACCCGCCCTGCGCAGCCGCTCCGGGCAGGGCAAGCGGACCCCCCTGCCCCCCGTTTGGCGACGTTCCCGCCGACTCGGCCGGCGCCGGCGCCGGCGCCGCCGCCGCCGCCGCCCCCAGGTCCTGCCCAAGGGCGCGGGCGACGACGACCGCGATGTCCGGGAACCCGTGGCGCTTGCGCGGGCGGCCGCGCCTGCGAGGGGCCGCGATGCAGTCCCGCCGCGCCTGCGCGAGGAGCGACGGCGACACGAACGCGCCCGCGCCCGGCGGCGGCGGCGGCGGCAAGGGCGGATCCAGCAGCAGCAGGCGCCCGAGGCTCTCTTGCAGGCGGTAGAATGTGGCCCGCGCCACCCTGGGCGCGACGGCCCCCTGGCTGGCGGGCGGCGCTGGCGCCCCGTCCCCCGGGGGCGTAACTTTGGCTGCCGCCATTGTCGCGCGTCCGCTCCGGGCGCTCGGTGCGGCGCGGGTTTCGCCCGGGCTGCCAGCGCCGCCGCCGTCGCCCAGGCTGCCGCTCGAGGGCGAGGACGACGGCCACTGCGCCGCCGAAAACTCGGTCCCGCGGCGGTCGCGGCAGCGGTCGCCGGACGGCGGCGGCGGCGACGGCCGCGCGCGTGGGTCGCACAGCAGCCACCGCCCCCGTTCGTCGCCGCCGTCGGCGTCTTCGTCGTCGTCGGCAAAGGCGTCGGGGCCGGCGTAGCCGTCGCCGTAGGCAATGGGGACGGGGCGGCGGGCGGTGGCGGCGGCGGCGCCCGGCAGGGGCGCCCGCCCCGCCCCCGCCCCCGCCCCCGCCCGTTTGCCCGCGCCCGCGCCCGCGCCCGCGCCCGCGCCCGCGCTCGCGCCCGCGCCCGCGCCCGCGCCCGCGCCCGTCGCCAGCGTCGCGCCCGCCGCGCCCGCCAGCATGGCCGCCGCCTCGACGTAGGCGGCCCGCAGGTTGACGCGCCCGCGCAACGCGGCGTTCTCGGCGGCGAGCGCGGCGGCCGCGCGGGAGAGGCGCTCGGCCTGGCGCTCGAGCTCGGCGAGCTCGCGGCGGCGGCTCGCCGTCACGCAGCCCCAGGACGCGCGGGACGCCGCCGGCGGGGGCTTGGGGAGCGGCGGCGGCGGCGCTTGCGGCTGCAGAAGACACGCCATGCTGGCGCGCGCGGCCGTCGCCTTCCCGCCCTCGACCATGGAAATGGTCGCCCCAGAGCCTCTTTGGGGGGGGCGCGCAGACTCCCCCTGTTTGGGTGAGAAGCGCAGCAAACGGTGCAATAGTCACCTCCCGTCCCTGAACGCAGGAGCGCGCTGCCCCGAGGGCGCGCGGCAGCCGGGTAGCCGTCGGTGGCGATGGAACCGAGTGATCGGTCGGAGAGAGACGGATAGAAAGGGGGGGGCGCAGAGAGAAACGGGGGAGGGCCTGTTTTCCCGGTCGCACTTGATTACCGGTACATCGCGAGGCCAAAACGAGGGCGGATATCCGGAAAAAAAGAACAAGGAGGAGCAGCAGGAGGATAGCCCGCGGGTACGGCCCATTTGTGTTGCAGCGAGGCGCTGGAGCGGATTGGGCGTGACCGCCGACGCCGCAATGGCGACTAGGCGTAGGCAGGCGCCGCTCGTCGCGGCGGGCGGCCGCGGCGACAGCAGCAGCAGCGGACGACGGCGGCGGCGGCGGCGGCGAGCCCCTGGCTGCCCTCCGCCCCATCTGTCCGCAGCGCTCCGCGCGCGGCCGGGGCGGCGGCCTCCGCGGGATTTGCTCCTGGCAGAGTTGCGCGCGCGCCGGTCGCCGGCGCCGCTCGCGGTCGAGCGCGAGGCCGCCCCCGCCGCCGGCGGCTTCGGCGACGAGGACAAGGGCTTTGTCGACGCGGGCGCGACCGACGGCGACGGAGGCAGGCGCCGTTCGTCGCGGCCGGCGGCCGCGGCGACAGCAGCAGCAGCGGCGGACGACGACGGCGGCGGCGGCGGCGGCGGCGGCGGCGGCGGCGGCGGCGCGGCCATGCCCGTCGCGCGGCGCCTGGCGCTGGCGCACGACGGCGGCGCGCGGCGCTGACGGCGCGGTTCGGGTGGCAGCTGGGCGGCGGCGGCGAGACCGCGGGCGAGGCTAAGGCCGAGGAGCGAGGGGCCGGGAAGCAGCGGCGCAAGGGGGCGGCGGCGGCGGCCCGTCGAGCGAGGGGGACGGCGGCGGCGGCACGGACTGCGGCGGCAAAGGCGCGAGGACGAGCCGAGCACGGACAACTCAAAGAGAAAAAGGACGACTCACAATCACACCCCGCGATCGCGATCGCCCCCCTCATCACAACCAACCAAACTACCGCTCCGTCTACCGACCTCACACCCGCGCCACTCGTGCAACCTCGCGCAAAAGTCCGCAACGCGCGCGCAAAACAAACACGTCGCACCGTGCCCTTCTCCGATCGCCCCGCCCTCGCGCGCGCGCCGTTCCCCCCTTTGCCCGGCCACCCGCCCTCTTTAGGTGAGTCGCCTAGGCTTGGTGTGCGCGCCTAGTATCGCGCAGTACGCGCGTCGATGGCCGCGGTGGGGGCGATCGGCGCGCGCGCCTCCGAGAGGAGAGAGGCAAAGGGTTGCCCGGTCGGTCGCCGACAGCTGCCAATCGTTCGTTCAATTCAAAACAAACCGCCGCCGCCGCCCAACAAACCAAAAAACAACAAAACACCGAAACAGCAACCATGCCTACCCTCAGCAAGACCAAGGGCCCTTAGGCGGCCGCCTAGACCACCACCCACGCCCTGGCCAAGACCAAGTCCACGGGCCCGAAAAAGGCCGTCGCGGCGCCGGCGAAAAAGACGCCGGCCGCGAAAACGGCGCCGGCCAAGCGCGCGCTCGCGGGCACGCCCACGGCGGCGGCCGGCAAGAAGGAGCGCCAAGGCCCCCAGCAAGAAGTAGGCCGCGCGGCCCAAGCGCACGTGCGGGTCGGGGGAGACGTTCGCCGACTTGCAGGCGGACGCCATGGGCGCGCTGGGCTCCGTGCCGGCGACTCGCCAGGGCCGAAAATGTGCCGACTGAGAGGCCGTGCGGGTCAAAGCGCCGCGAGGCAAGCGCAAGGCTTTGCCGAGGGGCGTGTTTGCTCGACAAGGGAAGCACCGCACATCGAGGAGCTTTTGCGCAGCAGCGACACGCCCGCGGTCGTGCGCTGGGGCCCGGGCCTGCCGCAGGCCGACCGCGAGTCGGTCATGGCAGGGGTCGTGGGCAAGGGCAAGGGCAAGCTCCCGCCGGCCAACGACCCCCTCGTGGGAGGCGAGGGGGGGGAGAAAACAAAGAACCGGCCAACGACCCCCTCGTGGGAGGCGAGGGGGGGGGGAAGACAAAGAACCGGCCAACGACCCCCTCGTGGGAGGCGAGGGGGGGGGAAAACCAAGAGCCGGCGCGCGCGCGTTCCCCCTCTCTCCGCCGTCTCTGTTTCCGCGCCGACGCTAAAAACCGCCACGCCATTCTCCGCCCCCCCATCAAAATTGCCCCGATCCCCCACAGGAGATCAAGAAGGGCTTCAAGCGCATCTCCTTCGCGCAAGCCTTCGGGACCAACGGCGGCACGGCGGCGCTGGAGGTGATGAAACGCCACATGCGGCTCATGGGGTGGCTCAAGGTCTACCACGTCATCGAGGTGTTCTTTGTTGTGAGCGTCGGCAACAAAGGGCCCTACCACTAGGATGTCAAGACGGGCGTGTTCGCCCTCATGCGGGTGAGAAAGGAACTCTTGCAGGTTGCCCCTTCCCTCCTCGTCTCGCCGCCCCCCCTCCCCCCTCGCCATTCCTCACAAAAGCGCCGCCCTCGCGCTGCCGTGCTCTTTTTTGTGCTTCCCCCCTTTCGTCGACACACACACACACACACGCACATATGCATCCTCTAGCTCACCCTCTCGACCCCGCCCCTCCGAAAAACCCATAAACACAAAAAGAAAAAAGAAAAACCACCAAAACAAGGGCGGTGTGCGCGGCCTGCGCTTGCTGTGGAAGGCCAGCGTCGGCGCCGGCGCGAAGCGGCGCCACATGCGGTTTGCGATCGACAAGCGCGTCGGCCGCCGCAGCGGCAAGCCCAAGGAGAGTGACCTGGACGAGGTCTTCCGCACGGACGCCGGCCTGGTCGTGATGGACCGGCCGTCCGCCGGGTCCGGCCGCTGCTCCAACGTCTTCCACGGGCGGTTCGGGACGGGCCTCACGGTCTCGGTCGACCTGGCCCTCGCCCAGGGCAAAAACACCACGCGCACCCAACACCAAGATCTACGATTTCTTTATGACCGAGGCCTCCGTGTCGGGACGCGCGATGGCCAACGCGCGCGCGCGCGCCCAGGCCGCCGCCTTCGCGGGGCTGAAAGACCCGCACCTGCTGGTGGTGCGCCCGCAGCGACACCGGGCAGTGGCGGTGCGGCAACAACGGCCACCGCCTGTGCGGCGCGTGCGACAAATTCTCCAGGGAAACGCGCCGGCGGTCGACCGCCCGAACAAGCTGTGCAAGAAGGGGTGCGCCATGGCGGGGCGCCAGCGGAGCTAGGGGCGGGGTTCCTGAAGGAGGAGGAGGTGGACGAGGACGAGGACGAGGAGGAGTAGGGCGACGACGGCGAATCATGATAGTTTGAATTGAAAACACCCCCCGCCCCCCGAAAAAAAAAAAATAAAGTAGGGGGGGGGGGGGCACTTGGAAACGCGGCCGCGCGGAGGGCGACGGCGGCGAGTTGGACGGCTGCGTGCGTGTGTTTGTTTCGGATGTTGGGGCGCGAGGAGCGAGTGACGGAAACGGGGCGTGCGAGTGTCTGTCTGTCGGCGTCTTTCGCTCTTCCTGTCTCTCTCTCTCGTTCTCGTTTTCTCTCTCTCACCCTTTCCGGCGACGCCGGCCGTCGCGAAGGCGTCGACCGAGCGGCGGCCAAACACGCCCTGCCAGGCGGCGGGCCACAGCCACACGAGCGCGTAGAGAAAGTGCGGGGCCGCGAGCGCGAGGACCAGGGCGAGGGGCGACGGGCAGAAGATCGCGTCGGGCGCGTCGCACGACAGCAGGTCCCGAGCGTTGCGCGCGAGGAGCTGCACGATTGACGATGCCATCGTTTTTGCTTCCAGCCGCTTCCCGCCGCTCTCCCCTGAAGAAGCAATGCTATGCCAAGCGACTGCGTGCAAGCAGACCGCAAAGGACGGTAGAGGGGGGCGGCGAGTCCGTCTTAAGAAGTTTCGCTGCGCCCCACCCCCCCGCCCCGAACAAACGTCGATCACTGCTGCGGCTGCTGCAGCTCGTGCTGCTGCTGCTGCGGCCGCTGCATCCGCTGCTGCTGCTTGCGCCGCTCCGCCGCCCACATCAGGCACGCCACGGGCGCGGGCCGGAACGCGGCCGGGTGAGACTCGAGCGCCATCGCGCAGAGCTGCCGGGCTGTGACCACGCGGAAAAACATGCCGGCCAGCACGGCGCGCGCGAGCGCGCAGCGCGCGGCGGCGCGTGCGACAGCGCGCGCGAGCGCCGCGCGGTCGACCGACGGCGCGGGCGCGGGCGAGGCGGGGGGCGGTTGGGGGTGGGAGGAGGAGGAGCGGGGAGGCGGGAGGGGGTGCGGAGACTGAGACGGGGGGGGCGCCGGCGGACGAGGGCCGCCGCCTTCTGCCGCCGCCGCCGCGCCGCGCCGCATTGCTGCCCGCGGCGGGGCCGGCGGCGGCCTTTGGGCGGCGGCGGCAGCGGCGTCGGCGGCGGCGGGAGGGGCGCCGTCGCCCCCCCGGTCCGGCGGCAGGAGGCCGTCCGCGGTCGCCAGCTGCGCCGCGGCCGCTCGCCAGTCGGCCAGCGGCCCGTCCGTCGCGCGCGCGTAGTGCCCGTAGGCGTCGGCTAGCGCGCGCCGCTGCGCCGGCGCCAGCCGCGCCGCGCGCGCCGCGCGCCGCGCGCGCGCCGCCACCGCGCCGGGGGGCTCGCCCAAAGCCGCGGGGCGCAAGCGGCGCGCGGCGAGGTCGTAGCCCCCTTGCACGGCGGCGTCCAGCACGCCCGGGTTGTCGCGGCTGAGCGCCGCGGCCCACACGACGTAGGACATCGCGAGGTCCTCGACGGCGCGTCGGGCGCGCCGCGGGCAGAGCGCAAGGGGCCGCGCCGCCGCCGGGGGGCCGCCGCCGCCGCCGCCTCCGCCGCCGCCGGGGGCGTCGTCGCTGCGGCGGCCGCCGGGGCCGCCGTCCTCCTCGTCCTTGCCCTCGACGTCGCGGCTGTGGCCGGTGGGCGGGCGGTGGGGCCAGCCGCCGGAAGACTCACCGGCGCCGCCACGGGGGAGCGCGGCAGCAAGGACGGCGGCGGGGGCGGCGGCGGCGGCGGCCCCGGCGGCGGACGTCGTCGTCGAGGCCCCTGGGGCGCCCTGCGGCGGCGGCGGCGGCGGCGGCGGCGGCGCAGGGCCGCCCGCTGCGTCTGCCGCCGCCTGGCTCGCCTCGGCCATCGCCAGGCACCGCAGCGCCAGCGCCGCGCGCGCGTGCGCGGCGTTGATGATGTCGCCGAGGGCGCGGAGGTCGAGCGCGCGCGCGGCCGGCGCGCGCGCGGCGGCGGCCGCCCGCAGCGCGGCGCCCGCCGCGGCTGCGTCTGCCGAGACGCCCAGCATCGTCGGCGCCGGCGCCGCCGGCAGAGGGGCGGCGGCGGCGGCGGCGGCGGCGGCGGCAGCGGCGGCTGCAGGGTTGTCGTTGTCGTTGTCGTTGTCGTTGTTGTCGTTGTTGTCGTGGTTGTTGCGGCTCTGGCGGGCGACCGAGGCGGGTCCCGTCGCGGCCGTCGCCGCCGCCGAGCGCCAGGACACGCCGGCGCTGGCCCACCCGGAAGCAGCGGCAGCGGCGGCGGACCCTCCGCCGCCGCCGCCGCTGCCGCCGCCGCTGCCGCCGCCGCCGTCGCCGACGCCGCCGCTGCTCGTGCCGGGGTGTTCCGCCGCCGCCCGGCGCCGCAGGAAGAGGCCCATGACGGACTCGCCAAACATCTTGCGCGACTCCCATGTGCCGAGGCCGCCGGCACCCGGTGGGGGGGGCGGCAGCTCACAACCCGCGTCGCCGGCGGAGGCAACGACGGGACCGTCCGACGGCGGCGGCGGCCCTCGCTGCTGCGGCGGCTGCTGCCGTCGCTGTTGCTGCTGCTGCTGCTGCTGCTGCTGCAATTGCGACTGCTGCTGCAGGCCGAGCGCGTGCCTCAGCGCGACCTGCTGCGCCTCGTACAACTCGGCGATGATCCCGTGGAGCAGGGCGGCTCCCGCGGGCTGCGCGGACGAGGAATCGGCCTCGACGCCGCTGTCGCCACCGCCAGTGCCGCCACCGCCGCCCCTGCTGCCGCCCCTGCCGGCGCCGCCGCCGCCGCCGCCGCTCCCGCCGCTGGCGGCGCAGAGCGCGACTGAGCCCGGGCTCGGGCCGCTCGGGAGCGGGCTCCCTCGGCCGCTGGCCAGGCCGCCGATGCCGCTGCCGCGCCCGCCACCGCCGCCGCCGCCGCCAGCCGGCCCCGCCGACGCCCACAAGGCCCCCCCGCGGGCGGCCTGCCCGCGGCCCCCGCGCGCGCCCGCCTCGGCAACCTCCCCCCTGTCGACCTCCCCGCCCGCGCCCGTCCCCAACCCCGGACCCTGCGCGCCGCGCGCGCGCACCAGCAGCGCCAGCAGCGCCACCGTCTCCACCGCCGCGGCGCCCGAGCCCGCGGCGCGCCGCAGCGCCGCGTTGGCCGCCCGCAGCGCGAGCGCGCGCTCGGCCAGCGCGCGGCAGCGCGCCTCAAGCGCGGTGATCTCGCGCCGGCGGCGCTCGTTCATGCCGAGGCTGGCCCAGTCGCGGGAGGCGGGCGGCAGGGCGGGGGCGGCGCGGGCGGCGTCCGGCGGCGGCGCCGGTGGCGGTGGCGGCGGCCCCTCTTGGGCGGTCGCGGCCGCCGAGGCCGCTTCCGCGGCCGCCGCCGCCGATGCCGCCGCCGCCGCCGCCACCGCCGCCGCCGCGCGCGGCCGATGCGGCGCCCGCGCGCGCGCCGCCCCTCCGCAGGCGCCGCGCCCTCTCCGTGCGGAGGGCATCTCGGTCTCGGTCGCCGCCGCGCCCTGGAAGGGCGGCGCCCACGGCGGCGGCCCGCAGGCTTCTCCCGCCGCCGCCAACGGCACCGGCAGCGGCGGCGGCGGGGGCGGCGGCGGCGGCGGCGGCGGCGGCGGCGCGTGCAGCGGCGGCAACGGCGGCGGCGGCGCAAACACGGGCGCGAGGCCCCAAGCGTGCTGGGGGTGGTGCTGAATTTGCATTTGCATCTGCTGCTCAAGCTGGTGCTGCTGCAGCTGCTGCAGCTGGCAGTACATGACGACGTTGTGCTGCTGCTGCTGCTCGTGCTGCTGCTGGTGCTGCTGCTGCTGCTGGTGCTGCTGGTGCTGCTGCGAGGGCAGAGTCAGCGGGGGCGGCGGCGGGTCGATCGACGGCGCGGCGCCGCCGGCCCCGCCATCGCCGGCAGGGTCCTCCAGAGCTCCCCGACTCTGTGCTGTTTTGAGCGGGAGGGGGGGGACTAGCTGCGGGGGCGCACGGACCGCATTGAGTCCGTGCCTCCCGCCAACGGGGGGAGGCCAGAGGGAGGGGCAGAAAGAGGCGGGTGGATGAGAGAGCAAAATCGAGCAAATCGTGGGTTCCGCAACCGAACACGGAAAGTAGGTGGCAGGCCGGGCGGAGCGATGATGGGAAGGGGCAGGAAGCGACGGAAAGAAGTGTTTGAGGGAATCCGTGACTGCGATTGCCGAGGTCCGGCCTTGAAGCCCGGTCTTGAACTTCGGCCAACCCCGGCGCACGCTCGAAAACCACGCTCGAAAAACGCGCTCGCTGCCGCCGACGACGTTGCTCGCTGTCCTCGTTCCTTCCTCACGCCCGCTTCTTTTGTTCTCGTCCACCAAGGCTGGTCGTCGCAGTCGGGATCCGACACACGCCCTCTTCCTGTCCTTGCCGGCAAACGACACACACGCAACCCACACCGCCACCACGCACGCAGCCCCCTCTCCTTGTCTGTGTCTTTTTTTTGTTCTTTTCTTCGCGTCTTTTGCCCGTCTCTGTGGCGCGCGCCTGGCGAGCCTGGCCGTCGGGGGGCGTTTCCTCAGGGCCATGGCGGCTACGCACGCGTGGGCTCGCGGGGCGGCTGCCGGCAAGCCCGCCATGCCCCCCCTTCTCTCGAGCCCTCCTCAGCTGCTGAGCTGGAGCCACGCTCCCCCCGCTCCCGCCCGCCCCCCTCCTTCCCGCCCCGTCCTCAGGGCGCGTGCGCGCCCGGTCGCAGCGGCGGCGGCAGCCGCGGCAGCAGCATCGCCGGCCGCGGCGCCGCCGGCCGCCCCGGCCGCCGCTAGCGCCGACCCGCGACCGAGCCTCTGGCAGCGCTGGTCGGCGGCGACGGCGCAGCGGCGGCGCCGGCGACGCGTGGCGCAGGCGGCGGCGGCGGCGGCGTTTGGCGGCGGCGAGTTTCAGGGCGGCGGCGACAGGGGTGGCAGCGGCGGCAGCAGCAGCAGCGTCAGCGTCGGCCAGCAGCAGCAGCAGCAGCAGCAGCAGGAGCAGCAGCAGCTGCAGCAGCAGCAGAATCCGTACCGACCCCAGCAGCAGCAGCAGCAGCAGCAGCAGCAGCAGCAGCAGCAGCAAGCGCCGCGGCGACCGCAGCCCCCGCCGCCCGAGCAGCAGCAGCAGCCGCCGCCCCCGCCGGCCGACGACCTCGACGACGACCCGTGGGCCGGCCTCAGCAGCGGCGACGCTTTGGACGCCGCCCTCGCCGCCCCCGGGCACCACGCCGGCTGCCCCGTCTACGTGATGCTCCCGCTCGACACGGTCGTCGTCGTCGGCGGCGGCGAGGGCGGGGCGGGCGGCGTGAGCGGCGGCGGCGGCGGCGGCCCCGGCGGCGGCGGCAGCCCCGGCGGCGGCGGCCCCTCTTCTGCCTCCCCGACCTTTTCCTCCCCGGCGGCGGCCACCCCCTCCCGCGCCGTGCTCAAGCGCGAGCGCGCCCTCTCCGTGGCCCTGGGCCTGCTGGCGCAAGCGGGCGTCGCGGGCGTCATGGTCGACGTGTGGTGGTCTGCCTGCGAGCGGCAGGGGCCTGGGAGGTACGACTGGCGCGCCTACGGCCGCCTGTTCCGCATGGCCGCGCGCGCGGGGTTGCGCGTGCAGGCGGTCATGTCCTTCCACGCCGCGGGCGGCAACGTGGGCGACACGTGCACCATACCGCTGCCGCGCTGGGTCGAGGCGGTCGGCGAGCGCGACCCGGACGTCTTCTACACCGACAGGGGCGGGCGCAGGAACCGCGAGTGCCTCTCCCTCGGGTGCGACGAGCTACCGCTCTTCTGGGGGCGCACGCCCGTCGAGATGTACCGCGACTTTGTCGCCGCGTTCGCCGACGAGTTCCAACCCTTATTTGGCACCGTCATCACCGAGGTGACCGTCGGCCTGGGACCCGCGGGCGAGCTGAGGTACCCGGCCTACCCCGAAGGCGACGGCCGCTGGCGTTTTCCGGGGGTGGGAGAGTGGCAGTGCTACGACCGATACATGCTCGACGGCCTGCGCGAGGCCGCGCGCGCCGCGGGGAGGCCCGAGTGGGGCCACGGAGGTCCCCACGACGCGGGGCACTACAACGCGCGCGTTTGGGACACGGGCTTTTTCGCCTCGGAGGGGGGCAGCTGGGACAGCGACTACGGCCGTTTTTTCTTGAATTGGTACAGCGGCGCCTTGGTGGCGCACGCGGAGCGGGTCTTGCGGGCGTGCGGGGAAGTCCTGGCGGCGCCGGGCAGGCCGAGGGTGCTGCGGCGGGTGTCGAGGCACGGGCTCGGAGGGAGCGGCGGGGAGGGGTGGGCCGAGGGGTGGGCGGCGGCGGCCGGCGGCGGCGGCAGCGAGGGCAGCGGCGGCGGCGGCAATGGGGCGGGCGGCGGCGCGCCTGGCGTCTCGGCGGCGGCGGCCCCCGCCCCCTCGTCGCCCTTGAACAACAGCGGCGGCCTGCCGCTGCCCCCCCCGCCGACCACCTACGAGTTCGCCCCGGCCGTCGCGCTCGGCGCCAAGCTCGCGGGCGTCCACTGGTGGTTCAAGTCGCGCTCGCACGCCGCAGAGCTGACGGCGGGCTACTACAACGCGAGGGGGAGGGACGGGTACGCCCCGCTGATGCGGGCGCTGGCAGCCGTGGGCGCCCGCTGCTCGTTCACGTGCGTCGAGATGCGCGACTGCGAGCACCCGCCCGAAGGGCGCTGCAGCCCCCAAGGGCTGTTGCGGCAGGTGCTCCGGTGCGCCGAGCGCCACGGCGTCCCGCTCTCGGGAGAGAACGCGCTGCAGCGATACGACGCCGACGCCTTCGACCGCATCGCCGAGAGCGCCTTCGGCCGCGCGGGGCGGGCGGGACGATTGGAGCAGCTCACCTTTTTGCGCATGGGCGACCTGATGTTCGACAACTGGCCGTCGTTCACGGCGTTCGTGCGGCGCATGCGGGGCGACGCGTGAGGGGTGATGGGCGTTTGTAGTGGCCGGTTTTTTTTTTGGTTGGATGAAGGTTGCAAAGATTTGGAGAGAAGAGGGTGGAAGAACTAATCTCGGGCGCGCGCTCGCTTGCTCCCTTTCGCGCGGCGGCGGGCGACGACGGCGGCGGCACCGACGAGAAGCCGAAAGAAAAGAGACAGCCCCCGTCTGGGCACGTGGCCCGCCCACACACGCTCGACGATTGCCATCATCACACACACACGCACAGCTGGGGATCCTGCTTGACCCTCGCGCGCGCGCGCCCCCCGAGCATCACGTCCTCCTCCTGCGCCGCCTCTCCCCCGATTCGCCGAGACTGTCACTCGACCAACAAAAGCAGCGCGCGCGCCGCTGCTGCTCAATCGCGCGGTCTTTAGCCGATCGCAGTACCACCCATCAGGCGCGCGCCGCAGCCCAGCGCACTCCGACTAGGGACACACAGGGCGGGACAAAAGGCGCCTTGCCCTTCCTCTCTTGCTCTAGAGGAAGGCAAGGGGGAGAGACGAGAGCTGCGGCCGCCTGCCAGGCCTCTCTCCGCCCAGCACCAGCAGCAGCGTTTGACCGGTCAATCACACAGCAACAATGGGCAAGCCCCACCAGAAGCGCAAGGCCGGGCGCAAGGCCGAGAAGCGCAAGGAGGCCGCCGTCCAGAAGCGCAAGCGGTTCGAGGGGGACGTCGTCGCCGCGCCGCCGGGCGCGGGCGGCGGGAGCGGCGGCGGCGGCGGCGGCGGCGGCGGCGGCGCCGGCGAGCCGGCAGAGGCCAAGCGCCCGCGCCTCGCGCCCGACCCGAAGCGCAACCCGCGCGCCTTCACGTTCCAGTCGGCCGGGCGCGCCCGCGCGCAGCGCTCCCGCACCGCCGAGAAGGACCAGCGCCGCATGCACCTGCCCGCCCTCGCCCCGCCGCCCGACGCCGCCGCCGCCGCCGCCTTTGCCGCCGCCGCCCTGGCCGCCGGCGGCGACGCACCGGCGCCGGGCGCGCCCCCGCCGCCCGCCCAAGACGTCGAGCCCCCGCCTTTCCTCGTCCTCGTGCAGGGCCCTCCTGGCGTCGGCAAGACCACCCTCATCCGCTGCCTCGCCAAGCACTGGGCCCGCGTCAACGTGGCCGACCCGCGCGGGCCCGTGACCGTCGTCGCCGGAAAGCGCCGCCGTGTGACGCTCTTAGAGTGCCCCTCTGACGCCGCGGGAATGATCGACGCGGCCAAGGCGTGCGACCTCGCGCTCTTGCTGGTGGACGCGTCGTTCGGCTTCGAGATGGAGACGTTCGAGTTCCTCAACCTCCTGCAGGCGCACGGCTTTCCCAAGGTCATGGGCGTGCTGACGCACCTGGACGCGGTCGGCGGCGGAGGCGGCGGGAACGGCGGCGCAAACGCAAACGGCGGCGACGCCGAGGCGCGCGCGGCGCGGCGCACCGAGGCGGCGGCCAAGGTGAAAAAGGCCAAGAAGGCGCTGCGCGCGCGCTTCTGGGCCGAGGTGTACGACGGCGCCAAGCTCTTCTACCTCTCGGGCCTGCGCTCGGGCCGCTATCTCAAGCGCGAGGTGCTAAACCTGGCGCGCTTCGTGTCTGTCGCGAAGGCGAGGCCGCTGGCCTGGCGGCTCGGCCGCGCTTTTTTAGTGGCCGACCGGCTCGAGGACGCCACCCCGGCCTCGCGGGTGGCGCGCGAGGGCGACAAGTGCGACCGCGACGTGGCCGTGTACGGCTACGTGCGCGGCGGGGGCAGCCTGATGCCCGGGTCGCGGGTGCACGCGGCGGGCGTGGGCGACGCGACGGTGGCCGAGGCCGACGCGCTGCCAGACCCTTGCCCGTCGCCCGGCTTTGCGGCCGACCAGGAGGCGGCGGCGGCGGCGGCCGGCAGCGCGGCGGGCGGCGGCGGCGGCGCGACGCGGCGGCGCGGCCTGCGCGACCGCGAGCGCCTGCTGTACGCGCCCATGTCGGACGCGGGCGGCCTGCTGTACGACCGGGACGCCGTCTACATCGACGTGCCCGACTGGAAGGTCCAGTACAGCGGCGGCGGCGGGGTTGGCGGCGGCGCACAGGGCGGCGCGGCGCTGGCGGCCGGCGGCGGCGGCGGCGGCAACGGCCTGCCGCCGCTGCTGCTCGGCAACGGCCACGGCAACGGCCACGGCAACGGCCACGGCGCGGCGTCGACGGGCTTCGCGGGCCCCGTCGACCGCGACCACGAGGGCGAGGCCATGGTCCGCGGCCTCGCGCGCGCGGCCGCGGGCATCGACGAGAAGCTGGCGGCGGCGCGCGTCGACGTGTTTGCCAAGGCGGGCGCCGCGGGCCGGCGCGGCGGCGGTGGCGGCGGCGGCGGCTCGGACAGCGGCAGCGACTGGAGCGACGACGGCGACGACGACGGCGAGCAGGGGGGTGAGGACGGGGCGCAGCAGCGGCAGCGCGAGCGCCGCGCGGCGCCCGCCCTCGCGCTCGCCGGCGGCGAGGGCGAGCCGGGGGCCTGGGAGGGCGGCGACGGCGCCTTGGACGAGGACGACGACGAGGACGGCGACGACGACGACAGCGACGATGACGGCGACGACGAGGATGACAGCGAGGAGGCCGGAGACGACGATGCCGCCGCCGCGCTCGGCGGCGCCTCCGCCCTGCGCTGGAAAAAGGGCCTCGCCGGCCGCTCGGCCGCGCTCCTGTACGCGCGCCGCGGCGTCGACCTGGCCGCGCTCGTCTACGGTGGCGGGGGCGCCGGGGGCGGCGGCGGCGGCGGCGGCAGCGGCGGCGGCGGCCGCGGCCGCGGCGGCGGCGGGCCTTCCGCAGCAGCTGCCGACGGCGGCGCTGCGGCTGGGGGCGGGCGTCGCGCCGGCGGCTCCGCGCCCGAGTCCGAGGACGGCGGCCGCGGCTTGTCCGGCGACGGCGACGACAGCGACAGCGACGGCGAGCTGTTTGTGCTGCGGCGCCCGGGCGGCAAGAGCAGCGGCAAAGCCCCGTCGCGCGGCGGCGGCGGCGGCGGCGGCGGCGAGGCCGCCGGCGGCGGCAGGGCCGGCGGACCCCCCGCCTCTTCGTCCGCCATGCTTCTCGACGACCCGGATGGCCTCGACTCGACCCTCCCCGCTGTGCACGACGCCGAGATGACGGCGGCCGCGCTCGAGCGCCGCTGGGCGCACGGAGCAGGAGGAGCAGGAGCAGGAGGAGAAGCAGGCAGCGACGACGACGGCCGCGGCGGCGGCGGCGGCGGCGGCGCCGAGGCCCTCGTCGCCGCGCTCAAGCGCGAGCGCTTCGTCACGGGCGACTGGGCCGCCGGGGCCGAGCGCGCCTCCGCGGCCGATGGCGGCGGCGGCGACAGCGACGACGACGGCGGCCTCGGCGGCAGCGACGACGACGAGGACGCATTTGGCGATTTCGAGGACGTCGAGGAGGGGGGCGCCGGCGCGGCAGCCGTGGCGGCGGCAAAGGCGGCGCTGGCCTCGGGCCCCTCGTCCGACCCCGTGACGGCCGCGGCGCAGGCCGCGGTCGCGGCGGCGCGGCGCGAGGCCAAGCTGCGCAAGCGCGCCGCCTTTGACGCCGCGTTCGACAGCGGCGGGGCGCGCGCGGCGGGCGAGGCGGCGGGCGCGATGGCGGGCGGCGGCGACGAGGACGGCGACGAGGGCTCTGACGGCGGCGAGGGCGGCGGCGAGGCTGGCGGCGCCGCCGGCGCCCCCGGCCGCCCCGGCCGCGGCAAGACGGGCCCGCGCGGCCCGCGCGCCGACGATCCTGACCAGGAGACCTTTTACGACGCCCAGCGCCGCGCCCTGGCCGCCAAGGCCGCCCGCGCGCACGCCGCCCTCTCGCAGCTGCCCTCGGCCGAGCGCGCGCGCGTCGCGGGCCTGCCGCCCGGCACCTACTGCCGCATCCTGCTGCGCGCGCAGCCGTGCGAGCTCGTGCGGCACTGGGATCCGCGCCGCCCCCTGCTGGTGGGCGCGCTGGCGCCCGGGGAGGACCGCGAGCCGGGCGTCATGCGGCTGCGGCTCAAGCGCCACCGCTGGTTCGCCCGGCGCGTTCTGAAGGCGCGCGACCCGCTGCTGCTGAGCGCGGGGTGGCGGCGGTGGCAAGCCCTGCCCGTGTACGCGCTCGAGGACCACAACCGGCGCCTGCGCGCGCTCAAGTACACGCCCGAGCACGCGCACTGCGCCGCGCTCGTGTACGGCCCCTCCACGCCGCCAAACACGGGCGTGGTGGCGGTGCCCTGCGCGGCGCTCGGCGGGGTCGCGGGCGGCGGCGGCGCGGGCGGCAGCGGAGTTGCGGGCGCCGCCGGCGGCGGCCCTATCTCGGGCTGGCGCGTCGCGGCCACGGGCGTGGTCGTCGAGCAGCAGGCCGGAGGCGAGCAGGCGGGCGGCGCGCGCGTGGTCAAAAAGCTGAAGCTGGTCGGCCGGCCGCTCCGCGTGCACCGGCACACGGCGCTGGTGGGAGGGATGTTCACGTCTCAGGCGGAGGCGGCGCGGTTCGAGGGCGCCGCCGTGCGCACGGTCAGCGGCCTGCGCGGCACGGTCAAGCGGGCGCTGAGGCCCGGGGCGACGATGGGGGCGGGTGCGAAGCGGGGCGGCGGCGGCGCGTCGGGCGGCGGCGGCGCGCCCGCGCCCGACGGCGCCGTGCGCGTGACGTTTGAGGACAAGCCGCTGCTTAGCGACCTGGTCTTCCTGCGCGCGTGGGTGGCCGTCGACGTGCCGCGCCTGGCCAACGTGCACACGGACCGCCTCGCGCCCGCGCCCGCGCGCCCGGCGCTGCCGCCGCGCAAGGGCGACCGGTGGGTCGACCCGTCGGCGGCGGTCGTCCTGGCGGCGGCGGGTGCGGCGGGTGCGGCGGGTGCGGCGGCTGCGGCCGCCGACCCTCTGCTCGCCGCGGCCGCCTCGCCCGCCACGGACACCTTCGCCCCCGCGACCCGGTGGGAGGGCGCCCGGCCCGGCTGGTTCTTCGCGCGGGGCGCCGCCGGCCTCGGCTATTACCGGGACCAAGGGCCCCGCGCGGCGGTGGCGGCGGCGGGCTTGGCCGCGGCCGCGCAGAAGCAGCAGCAGGCGCCCCCTGGCGGTGCCGGCGCCCCTCCCCCCGCCGCCGCAGTCCCCGCCGGCTGGGTGCCCATGCGCACGGTCGCCGAGCTGCGCCGCGCCCTCGGCGTCGGCGCGCCGCGCGACCCCGACTCGCTGTACGCGCCCGACGCCGCCGAGCGCGGCCCGCGCCGCTTCAACCCGCTGCGCGTGCCGAAAAAGCTGCAGGCCGCGCTGCCGTTCAAGACAAAACCCAAGGTCGAGGTCGCGCGCAAGAAGGGCGGGCGCCCCACCCTGGAGCAGAAGCGCGCGGTCGTGCAGTCGGCCGACGAGCGGCGCGCGGCGGCGCTCGTGCAGCAGCTCAACGCCATCCGGAACGACAAGGCGCTCAAAAGGAGGGGGAGCGCGAGCGTCAAGCGGGCGGCCAAGGCAAAGCGCGACGCGGTCGAGCAGGGGTGGCGCGTCGACGTGGAGAAGGAGCGGCGCAAGGCCAAGTTCGCCAAAGAGGGGGCGGAGGAGCGGCGGCGGGAGCGGGCGGCGGCGCCCGGCGGGGGCCGGTACGCCAAGAAGGGCGGCGGCAAGGGCGGCGGCAAGGGCGGCGGCGGAGGGGGGCGGGACGCCGACGATCGGGCGGCGGGAGGTGGGGGCGCACGCGGAAAAAAGTGAGACGACGCCGCCGACCGATCCCCCCCCCTTTGATTGCTGTTTGTTCCGCGCGCGCGGTCGATCGTCCTGTGTCGCGCGCGCATCTTTGACTTGACAGCGATCGGCCGGCGTGAGATGTGTGGCTTGTATTTGCAAACATCGGATCATCATCTCTCTCTCTCCGCCCATGCAAAAACAGGGCATCTGCACGCGGGCCTTCCCCGCTCGTTCCCCGCCGCGGCCGTCGCCGGCGCCGGCGCCGTCGGCGCGCGATACAAAAAGCTCCATCCTTCGCCCCCTTCTCCTCCATCCCTGTCTTAAGAACTCATCAGCCATTCAAGCGCGACCGGTTGACACAACACCAACAACAACGCCGATACAACCGCAGACTCTCTCTCTCTCTCTCTCTCGCCGCCACGTCCAATAAAAAAGGAAGGTGAGCACCCCTCTCGGCGACCTGCGGCCTTTGCTCCCCTATTTTGTCTCCGCGCCATTGCTCCCCCCCAGGCCTGGAGATCCGCGCGCATCAGCGTGTGCACCGTGGGCCGATCGCATAGGCTGCGCGCGCGCGCGGGCGCGCTTGACTGGGGCCAGTTACCGCCGCCCGCTGGATCATGATGGGGCGTATCGCGTAAAGGGAGCAGGATGACCGAGAGCACCTCCCTCCCCCCCAGCTTCCTCCTCTTTCTCTTTCGCAAACGTCACCCCACCACCCCACTACCAACACAGCCAAACAGCCGCCTTCGAGGCGACGTGCGCGCTCGTTCGACAGCACCGCCACGCCACTCGCTCGCGCCTGCGTTGCGACACACGCACAACAACCAGCAAGGGGAATAAAGAACAGCGAATAAAACGACGACGACGATGGCCGCCGCCCGCCGCCGCCTCTCCTCCTCGGCGACCGCCAGCCGCGGCGGCAAGGCCGCCCTGGCCGCCCTGGCCGCCCTTTGCCTGTGCGCCTGCGTCGCGCAGGCTGCCGCCGCAATGTCGTCGACGACGACCTCCTCTTCGTCCAAGGGCGGCCAGTCGACGTCGACGTCGAGCCGCAGCACCAGCAGCGACGGCCGCCCGGCCGTCGCGTCGGCGTCGTCGACCTCAAACGGCGGCGGCGGCGGCGGCGCGCTGCCCGCGCCCGGCCAGTGCGTCGTCGCGTCCCAGTCGGACGGCCAGGCGTGCGCCGACGGCCTCTGCTGCCAGGTGCGCCAGGAGATGCGTCTCTGCATGCCGTCGTGGGCCAAGCTCGACGGCTCCAGCGCCCCGCCGCCGCCCATCCCCCGCGCGCTCGCCGCCGTCGGCGGCGGCCCGGCCGTCCCCTGCTGCGTCCTGCTCGCCGACACCAGCCGCAAGAACGCGCTCGTGCCCTTTTGCGCCGCCGACCCCTACGCCGAGAACGGCGCCCAGAAGGACGCCTTTATCCCCTTGCCCGCGGGCGCGGTCGTCACCCGGATGACGCCCGAGTGTGCGGCGGGCCCCAAGGCGCCCGGCGGATTCAAATTCGGCACCGTCGCCTGCTCGGTGGCCTTCCCTCCGGGCACGCTGCCGCGCGGCTTTGCGGCGCCGCCCGGCGACTTCACGGCCAAGGCGCCGCTCGTGGCCGGGGTCGCGGGCCGGGCCTATCCCTGTGCGGCCGCGGGTGCCGCGGGCGCCCGCGCCGGCGCCTCTTACGGGCGGCTGCTGCAGGTCGCGTCGCTCGTGCCCGCCGGGCAGGAGGGGCCCGACGGCGAGCCCGCGGGGACGCTGCGCGTGACGAGCAAGTGCGAGTGAGGCGTGTGTGCGCGGGG
>Ga0209390_10003938_pt1 | contig 23098 bp, 19 predicted proteins | sample BON01_FD_187212 | JGI IMG/M metagenome (GOLD analysis project Ga0209390, IMG submission 187212) | Freshwater microbial communities from Lake Bonney liftoff mats and glacier meltwater in Antarctica - BON-01 (SPAdes) (version 2) | ecosystem: Environmental > Aquatic > Freshwater > Ice > Glacier... | reverse complement strand
CATTGTACAGCCACGGATCGGTGGTGATGCTCGACGCGCCATTGGTAGGCGAATTCACGTCCTTGGTGTAGGTGCTGCGCTGCAATCCGACGCTCAACTGGCCAATGCCGGCCAGAATGCCATCGTAGCCGATGCCGCCGGTGAGCTGCTCTACATGGTCCTCGCTTTGCGGTCCGAAAGTGAAGGCGGGCTTGGTTACCGGCACATAAAAGCCGATCTCGGCCCTGCCGAAGGCGACCGACGATGATCCGCCGTAGAGGCTCATTGCTTGGCGGCCCCGGACCATCACATGCACTGTGTTGGCCAGCGAGCCGGCTTGTCGACGCCAGGTTAGCCGTGCTTCTCCGGATGTCGAAGCACGGCGGGTTTCCGGATTGGTATTGATGAAATGGTCGGCAAGACCACCTGCCGTGGTGTTGCGGTAGAGGTCCGAATAGTTCTCCAACAACACCACCCGCGACCGGAAGACTCCGGTGCTGAGTACGAAGCTCTCGCTCAAGTCAAAGCGGCCAAGGAGGCCGATATTTTCCTGGATGCGGTCCTGGTCAGTCCATTCCTGACCGAAAGATTCTTTGCCTATCTCCGGCGGCAGGAAGAAGCCTGAAACAAAGACCACCGGACTGATGTCTTCGCGGTTCCTGCTGTAGCCCCAGAAGGGCGTCAACTGGGCATCGCTGCTCGGACTCCAGCGGGGTACGATGCCGAAGTTGAAAATCCGGTTGGCCTGATCGGGGCTCTCCACGTTGCGCCGCAGGGCCGCTGCAGCGCTGACGGTCAATTCCTCGCCGACGATTGGCAGATGGCCCTGGAATTCCAGCGAACGCGAGCCAAACGAGCCGAGCGTGACCGAAGGGCTGAAGCTCGCTCCGCCAGAGCCGCTACGCAGGCGGTAATCCACAATACCCGTTGGCGCTGGGAACGGGTAGCTCAGCGTGCTCAGGCCAACGCGGATCGTGTTGCCTTCCCCAAGGCTTCTGTTCAATTGCCCCTGGAGGTCGATATACACCCCTTCCACGCGCACATTGCCGGCGGTGATCGGGCTGAAACCGCGTACTCCACGGTCGCTGTAGATGCCGATGCGTTCCGACCCGACGCTTATGCCGAACGCATCTTCTGCCGCAGTCACTGCATTCTCGTCGGCTCTCTGGGCATTGGCAGATTCGCCATATCCGAGCGTCAGCGCGGCAATTATGAATGGAACGGCCCGCATAGATACTCCCTTGTGTGGTGATGAACCAACGTGATCGGCCCCCAAAAAGAATGCGCAGACCGCCGCGGCGCTAATCCGCTGGTCGGTACAGGAAATCCGTCGTATTGCCGTCCGACTTGCCCAGCGCCGCATCGACCCCGCCTACAACATCGCATGGTCGCTATGGCGACGAGCGCATCAGGCCACCGCACAGCAAGCGCACCTCCGATCAAAAGCGCAACTGTAATGCTAGTCGCTCGCCTTGCCACTAGATTCATTTGCTCTGACAGTGCCCGTTTCAGACATAATTTCGACAGATGGAGACGAGCTGCCATCCGACTGACACCACCCTTTCATGCTACATTACCAGTGATTTTGGTCAAAAATGAGGGATGATTGCGGTTGTCTCTATTTCTACGAGTGCGTCACTCTGGTGCTGTCAGTCTAACGGCAACCCGTCTCCGGTTAACGCAAGAGTTGCAAAGCTCAGCCGGTTCTCAAACCGCAAGATTTTGCCACTCGGCCAAAGCAGCCGAGCGTCGAGATTTGTAGGTTTGGCGATCAACAAGGTGGCGTTCTGAGTTGAAGTGGTTGTAGAAAGAGGCGTGAATTGAGGCGAATTTCTGCAGCGTTTTCGTCTGTCGAAATCGGAGCATTGCATGCTCTCGTCGTCGGAACGGTAAGTGGGAATTCTCAGCTCGATTATTCTTCCATTGCCCCATCATCCGGCGGTCCAAATTACCGAGATCTCGCATTGCTGCGGGATAGGATTTCAACCCATCAGTAACGATCTTCTCGGCCCTTCCGTGACGCTTCAGCGCCTTCTTCAGGAACCGCAAAGCCGCACGTTTGTCCCGTTTCTTGGTGACATAGCTTTCAAGAACCTCACCTTCATGATCCACCGCGCGCCACAAATAGCGTCTCTCGCCGTTGATCTTTACGAAGACCTCGTCGAGGTGCCAGCGCCAGTGACGATAGCCAGAAAAGTGAGCAATCCGACGTCGTCGAATTTGGTTTGCGAACATCGGGCCAAAACGGTTCCACCAAAACCGCACCGTCTCGTGGCAGATGTCGATGCCATGTTGGAAAAGAAGGTCCTCGACATTCCGCAATGAGAGCGGATACCGAACGTACATCATCACAACCAAGCGGATGATTTCAGGCGACGAGTTGAAATAGCGAAACGGACTTCTGGTCGGGGTCATCGAGGTTGATTAGCAGAGCTCTGGCTGATCAGCCAGTTTGCTCTGACAGTGCCACTTTGCGGGCTTTCCCGTTAGGGCTGCCAATGCGACAAGATCTTTCGCGTCGGCTCCCGCAAAATTCCCGTCAGCGTGGATACGGGAATTCCCTTTGTTAGATGGCAAAAATGCGTGGGTCTGAGAGCCGCAAATGCAGCCCAAACTGCGCAAATGAACGAAATTCCCGTTAGATTCCCGTTAAAACGGGATTTTCTTGTAAGAGACCCGTTAGCTACTGACTGCGTCGCGCACCATTTCGCATTTTCCACCACCAGCAACCGACATTCCCTGCCGCCAGCAGCGCGATCAGCGCCCAGAATGTGCTGGATAATGCTCCGCTTGCCAACCCGATGGGGGAGAACAGCAGATATGTCGCCACCACCAGGCTCATCAGCAAAATCGCAGTCGGGATCGCGCCGCGCCACGGGGTCAAATCGGTGCGCTGCCTTGCGGTGAAGCTCCACGGTTCAGGCCGCGGCCGCCACCATGTCGCGCCCAGCATGATACCCAATTCGATAATGAACAACACACCGTACAGATGCAGGAAATGCAATGTTACCAAGTCTGCCAGCGCAAATTTGATGATTCCGTAAGCGATCACATGGAACACAATCACCAGCTTGGCCCCCAAAGCAGGCACGCGGCGAGTGAACAGGCCGACCAGCACGATGGTGATGATCGGGATGTTATAGAATCCGGTGAAGATACGGATGATCTGCCACAACCCGTCCGGCGCGAAATACAGCAGCGGCGCGACTGCAAAGGAGAACAGCGCCACCACCATGCTGGCGATCTTAGCAATCTGGACGATAGCGGCATCATCAAACTTCTTTGCGGTGATCGAAGGTAGAATGTCGAGGCAGAACAATGTCGCCGCGCTGTTGACCAGCGAATTGAACGAACTGAACACCGCGCCCAGAAGCACCGCGAGGAAGAACCCCATGAGCCAGATCGGAAACAAATCCTTCACCAATTGCGGAAACGCCAGATCAATGGTCGCGAGTCCCGGTCCGTAAAGGTGAAATGCGATTATGCCGGGGATCATCATCAGGAATGGCACCAGCACCTTGAAGAAGCCCGACAGCAACACGCCCTTCTGCCCCTCGGCGAGCGACCGCGCTGCCAGTGTCCGCTGAATCACATATTGGTTGGTGCACCAGTAAAACATATTGGCGATGAGCATACCGGTGAACAGCGTGCCGAACGGGGTTGGATCTTCCGGCCCGCCAATCGCGTTCAGTTTTTCCGGGTGATCAGCAGTTAGGCGCGACAGGCCGGACAGAAACTCTCCGCCGCCAAGGGCCAGAATGCCCAGCACAAGAACCAACACGCCCACTACCAGCAGCCCGACACCGTTGATCGTGTCCGAAACCGCCACCGCTTTCATCCCGCCGAACACGGCATAGATCGCGCCAGTTACACCGGTGACCAGAACCATCGCCACCAGCGCTGGAAACTCGCCAATGCCGAACAGCGCGGGCACATCGAAAATCTTCATCACGGCCAGCGATCCGGAATACAGCACCGAGGGGATGGTCACGAGGCCGTAGCCAAGCAGGAACAAGACTGCGGTCATCCGCTGGACCTGTGGATCGTAACGGTCGGCCAGAAATTCAGGCAGAGTGGTAAAGGCGCCCTTCAAATAGCGGGGCAGGAAAATCAGCGCCATCGCGATGGTCGATATGGCGGCGGTCACTTCCCACGCCATGCTCGACATATTGTAACCATAGGCAGACCCATTGAGGCCGATCAGCTGTTCTGCGGAAAGATTGGTCAGCAGCAGCGATCCGGCGATGAAAATCCCGCCCAGATTACGCCCGGCGAGAAAATATCCGTCCTGAGATGATACGCTTCCCCGCGCCATCCGCCATGAAATGGCCGCAACTACGGCCATGAAGGCCGCGCAGCTCGCCAATGTAAGCCCCAGGTCGAATGTGTTCAAAGTACCCTCTCCTTTGCTGGCAAATCGCCTGTTCGGGCAAATACGTCAATCTTTTGCGTTAGGTTGCGGCGCGCCTAAGGAGGCAGCCAGACATTTTGCGGAGAAGTGACCATGGATTTCGGGCTGAGCGAACAGCAGGCTGAGTTACAAGCGGCAGCGCGCAAATTCGCGCGGGCGGAGCTGCCCGCACTTGCGCGGCGGCTGGAGCGGGATGATCGACCCGTGCCCCATGAAATGCTCCGCCGGTATGGCGAAATGGGCTTTCTTGGGATCAATCTGCCCGAGACCTATGGCGGGATGGGGCTTGGTCATCTGGAGGCGCTGCTGGTGCTGGAGGAATTCGCCCAAATCTCCGCTGCCGTGGCATTTCCAGTGTTCGAGGCGCTGACCGGGCCAGTCCGAGCAATCGCGCAGTTCGGCAGCGAGGAATTGAAGGCCAGGATTATTCCAGAAGTCATTCGGGGCGAGAAAATTGTCGTGGTGGCAATGTCCGAACCTGATGCCGGAACCGCGCTAACCGACCTTACCACGTCAGCCCGGATTGAGGGCGATGAGATCATCATCCGCGGCACTAAGCGGTGGAGTTCTGGCGCGGGCCATTCGGATTATTATATCACTTATTGCCGGTTCGACGGCATCGGCGGGGCCAAGGGAATCGGTGCGGTCGTGGTCGAGAAAGACGCCGCCGGGATCAGCTTTGGCGAGCGCGAGGAAATGATGGGTTTCCGGGGGATACCTTCGGCTGACATATTCCTGGACGATGTGCGCGTGCCGCTGGGCAATCTGATTGTTGGCGCGGGCGGTTTTGGCCGATTGATGAGGGCATTCGGATTGGAACGATGCGGTAATGCCACGATGGGGTTGGGGCTGGCAGCTGCGGCGCTGGAAGATGCGCTGGCCTATACTCAGGAACGCAAAGCCTTCGGAAAGCCGATCATCGACTTTCAGGCGGTGCAGATGAAGCTAGCGGAAATGGCGATGCAGGTCGATGCAGCGCGGCTGCTGATCTGGCGCGCGGCGGTAAATGCAGGCACCGAGGCAAATGGAGGCTTGCCCTCGGTCTATGAAAGCTCGGCGGCAAAGTGTTTCTCCAACGATATGGTCCGCGAGGTAACACAGCTCGGTGTGCAGGTTATGGGCGGCTATGGCTATTCCAAACAATATCCCATGGAACAGCGGCTGCGTGACGGCTTCGCCTGGGGAATCGCGGGCGGCACGACTGACGTCCAGAAAACCAACATCGCAGCGGCTTTGATCGGGCGTAGATTTGACCAGCGGCGTTGAGCGGGAAGATCGCAAATCCGCAAAAGAACCTTGCCAGCTAGCGGCGTCTTAGCCATCTAACTCACCATGGATGAAAAACCCGCAGAAACCGCGCATGTCGAGCCCTCCGCTGAACCCTCCACCGAATCTTCCGTCGCGATAATCGGCGACGATGATACGCTGACGCCGCTGCATCCCAATCACGTCAAAATCCTGCGTATCCTAACCGTTTTGTTTACCCTGCCATTCATTGCCGGGTCGTTGGTGCTGGAGGTTTCGCAGGTGCTACCGGCGGGGGCGTTTATCATTCCGGTTGTCCTGGCGGCGGCATTCCTGATCCTGCGTGTGCCGCTGCGCCGCTATCATGCGCGCGGGTTTACAATGGGGGCTGACCGGCTGCGAGTGGTGCGCGGGCTGCTGTTCCGATCGGATAGCGTGGTCCCGTTTGGACGTGTCCAGCACATCGACGTCAATCAGGGGCCGCTTGAACGCTATTACGGATTGGCCACGCTGACATTGCATACGGCGGGCAGTCATAATGCCTCGGTCCATTTGCCCGGATTGCTCAACGAAAACGCGCTGGAAATGCGCGAGACGATCCGCGCCCATATCAAGCGCGAGACGCTGTGAGCACGGTGGCCGATTCAATGAGGAATATTCCGCGGCGGACCAACCCGCTCGGTTTTGTGGCGCGAGGACTGCAAGGTTTCCAAAGAGCCGTGCTGCCCATGGTGGCGGTGGGTTACAGCATGCGTGATGAAAGCTTTGGCCTGCTCGCGGCGCTGGGGCTGGGGGTGTTTATCGCAGCAATTGGCGTTGGCATGGCCTATCTCAGATGGCGGCGGCTAACCTACACGGTTGGCGAGACCGACATCAGAGTCGAGAGCGGCATTCTGTCCCGCGCCGCCCGATCAGTGCCATTCGAGCGTATACAGGACGTCAGTCTAGAGCAGACGCTGATCCCCCGCCTGCTGGGGTTGGTTCAGGTTCGGTTTGAAACCGGCGCGGGCGGCAAAGACGAATTGTCGCTGCAATATCTGTCCGAGGACGAGGGCGAACAGCTGCGCGAAGTAGTGCGGGCTCGGAAAGACGGGGGTGCCGCTGAAGGCAGCGCAGCCGAAGCTACCGACCCCGATGCGCTCCCAGCAAAGCCAGTAGAAGAACCCGCGACGGTTCTGTTCGCGATGAGCCAGCGGCGTTTGCTGACTTTCGGCATGTTCGAATTCTCGCTTGCCGTCGTGGCAGTGGTCGGCGGCGCATTACAAACATTCGGGGATTTCCTTCCGTTCGACATCTGGGAGGTCAGCGAGTGGCAAAAACTCTTCGCCGGTCCCTTCGCCGAACTGGAAGGTCTGGGGCCATCGGCGCAAGTGATCGGCGGCGTTCTCGGTCTAGTTTCCCTATTAGTGGTCGGGGTCGCGAGCGGCCTGATCCGCACGACTTTGCGCGACTGGGGGTTCCTGTTGGAGCGTACAGCCAAGGGTTTCCGTCGGCGCCGGGGGCTGATTACCCGTACTGATGTGGTCATGCCTTCGCACCGGGTGCAGGCCTTACGTATCAGCACCGGCATCGTTCGCCGCCGGTTTGGCTGGCACGGCCTCAGCTTTGTCAGTCTGGCGCAGGATAGCGGATCGTCCAACCACGTTGTTGCGCCTTTTGGGCAGATGGATGAAATCGATCCGATAATCACCTCTGCCGGGTTCGAGCCGCCATCGGACGCTCTGGAATGGCAACGCGGTGCAAAGAATCATCGGATCGATAATGCGGCCGCGATCACAGTGTTTCTGGCACCCATCTCGATTGTCCTGCTTGCGCTGGACCGGCCTTGGCTGGCAATTCTGCCCGTCATCGCCGCTGCGTTATTGGCTTTGAGGGAAGCCTTCCTGTGGCGCTTCGAGCGCCATGCTTTGTCACCCAACCAGCTGTTTATCGGCAGCGGCTGGCTCGCACCCAAACTGGCCGTGGCTAACAGGGTGAAATTACAGTCGGTTGATATCAGGCAGAACTTTTTGGGACGGTGGCGCGGCTATGTGACTTTGCATCTCGGGCTTGCTGGAGGAACGATGGCGGTGGAGGGAATTGCGCCTGAACGCGCCGAGGAATTGCGCGGCGCGATCCTGTCCAGCATTGCCGAAACCGACTTTTCCGAATTGGCCCGATAGCTAAGCCAGCAGATCAGCCCATTCGGGATTTTTGTCGAATTTCGCTGCGACATAGCTGCATTGCGGCACGATCTTGAAATCGTTTCCCCGCGCATCGGCGACCAATTCTTTGACCAGTTCCCCGGCAATTCCGCGCCCGCCAATCTCTGGCGGGACCAGCGTATGTTCGGCCACCCGGGCATCGTCTGCCCGCTTTATCCAGGTCAGGCGGCCCACGGAGTCGCTGCCCGAAACATTGGCGTGATACTCGCCCTTGTCGCCCTGATCGTGCCGGGTGATTTCAACATTCGTGGTTGCCATTCGGTGTTCTCCTTCTTGCGCTGAACGCCGCGGTGGTTAAGGGCATTGCGCTATGAGCCGTAGCAAACAGTTCCTGTCCGACAACTCCGCCAGCGTCCACCCTGCAGTGTGGGATGCTATGCGCGCCGCCGACGAGGCGGATGCACCCTATGATAGCGACGCGCTCTCACAGCGAATGGATGCTGCCTTTTCGGACCTATTCGGCCGCGAGTGTTCTGCGCTTTGGACGGCGACCGGAACAGCGGCAAATTGTCTCGCGCTAGGCACGATGGTCCAGCCGCATGGCGGCGTAATATGTCACCGCGAAGCCCATATCGAAATGGATGAAGGCGGTGCGCCGGGTTTTTACCTCCACGGCGCCAAGCTGATGCTGGCGGAGGGCGAGGGTGCGAAATTGACGCCCGATACCATTCGCACCGTGATCGATTCGGTGCGTGACGGGGTCCATCAGGTCCACCCGCATGCAATCTCGATCACACAGGCGAGCGAATATGGCCGCGCCTACCGCCCGGAGGAAATTGTCGCGATCGCTGATCTGGCGAATGCAGCCGAGCTGCCGCTGCATATGGACGGTGCACGGTTTGCCAATGCCGCCGCCTTTCTGGGCTGCTCCGCTGCCGAAGCCGCCGGGCCGGTAGATGCGCTCAGCTTTGGCTGTGTGAAAAACGGCGGCATGAATGCAGAGGCAATAGTGCTCTTCGATTTGGGGCTCGCCGATGTCACCCTTTTCCGCCGGAAGCGTGCGGGTCACTTGCAATCGAAGGGCCGCTTTCTGGCCGCGCAAATTCTGGCGATGGTGGAAGGCGATTTGTGGCTGACCAACGCCCGCGCCGCGAATGCTGCGGCTCAGGAAATCGCCGGGGCTGCGGGTGACCGCTTGATGCATCCGGTGGAGGCGAATGAACTGTTCGTTCGCTGCACCGCCGCTGAACGCGCGGCTCTGCGCAAACAGGGCTTCGGCTTTTACGATTGGGGCAGCGATGCAGCCCGCTTCGTTGCTGCATGGAACACAAGCGCAGAAGACGCACAGTCTCTGGCAACGGCAGTTGCTTCTTTATGAGCGAGACATCCATTACCGAAACGCCGCCGCATGCGCTGTTGAGGCCGCGGGTTGCTCTGCCCTTCCTGCTTGTCGCGCTGATCTGGGGTTCAACATGGTGGGTGATTACCGGCCAGATAGACGGGGTTCCGCCCAGTTGGTCGGTCACTTGGCGGTTTATGTTGGCCACGCCGTGCATGTTTGCGCTGGCTTTGCTGACCGGCAAATCGCTCCGGATCGGCAGGAATGGGCACCTCCTGGCGGTCTTCATCGGCGTCACCCAATTCTGTCTTAATTTCAATTTCGTTTACCGCGCTGAACTGCATCTGACCTCCGGCATAGTCGCGGTGATGTTCGGCATGTTGATGGTTCCCAATGCGATTTTGGGGCGCGCTTTACTGGGCCAGCAGGTAACGGGGCGGTTCCTGCTCGGCAGTCTGGTGGCGATTTCCGGAATCGTTTTGCTGCTGGTGCACGAAGCGCGGTTGTCGCGGCTCGGCGGCAATATCCCGCTTGGTGTTATGCTGGCGATTGGGGGAATTCTGTCGGCTTCGGTCGCCAATGTTATCCAGGCCAACCCAACGGGCCGGGCACTGGCAATGGCGAGCCTGCTGGCATGGTCGATGCTTTACGGAGTAATCGCGGACTTCGCGCTGGCATGGTTTACTGCCGGGCCGCCGGTATTTCCAAGTGATGCCAAATATTGGGGGGGGATTGTCTGGCTGGCGCTGGCTGGATCGGTTGTCACCTTTCCGCTCTATTACACCATTGTGCGGGAAATCGGCGCGGGCCGGGCAGCCTATAATGCCGTGTTCGTCGTGGTAGTCGCAATGCTGATTTCGACCTTTATCGAGGGGTATGATTGGTCGTTATTGGCGGTTTGCGGTGCGATTCTGGCTCTGTCGGGAATTGTGCTGGCGCTGCGGGCCAAAAACGCCTGATCAAAGCAGATTGCGTAGGCCGACCTTGAAGTCGGGATAGGCGGGCCGCCAGCCTAGCACACGCCTGGCCTTGCCATTGGCGACTCGGCGATTCTCACCATAAAACCCGCGTGCCATAGGTGATAATTTGGCTTCTTCCAGCGTCAGTAAAGGCGGCGGATTGCGGCCCAGCAAAGCGCAGGCTTCCTCGATCACGGAATTCTGGCTGGCGGGCAGATCATCGGAAAGATTATAAGCTCCGGCGGGCGCGGCCAATCCGGCAATTACCCCGCTGACAATGTCATCGACATGTACCCGGCTGAAAACTTGCCCTGGCAGATCGATCCGGTTTGCGCGGCCTGCCTGCACCCGGGTCAGCGCATTGCGTTCCGGCCCGTATATGCCCGGCAAACGGAACACCCGGGCACCCCGCTCCAGCCATTTTCCGTCTGCCTCGGCGCGCGCGGTGCGGCGGCCAGTGCCAATCTCGGCAGTTTCATCAACCCATGCGCCGCCCGCATCGCCGTAAACCCCGGTGGAGGACAAATAGCCCACCCATTCCTGTGTCAGATCGGTGCCATAGCGGCCCAGAACGGGGTCAGCCCCGTCTTCTAGTCCATCCGCCGGCGGGGCGGATGACAGCACATGGCTCGCCCGGGTTAAGGCATCTCGTACCGCTGCGCCATCGCGAAAATTAAGGTCGCCAGCGCTCCCGGTGGCCTCCACCACCCAGCCGCGCCTGCGTAATTCCGCAGCTATGCGCGAAGCGGTGTAACCGAGGCCAAAAATCAGCAGGTGGCTCACTTGTCGAGATAACCCGGTTCCGGCGTGACCATCTGCGGATTTTCCACATTGGCCGCTTTCCATTCCATCGACATTTTGACCCGCGTTTTTCCCGAGGGATGATCGAAAAGCAGGAATTCTTCCAATGGACCCGGTTCGATCTTGCGATATTCCGACAGGCGCATTGCCACTCTGGCGAACCCGTCTGGTTCGCGCGCGGCCTCCAGCCCGAAGGCATCGGCGGCACTTTCATTGATCCGGATCAGCGATGCAAAGGCAGGGGTGGCGGCAAAGATGTACACTGACAGCAATATTCCCAGCACCGGCAGCGAAGCAGGGTCTGCAATATCCCGCACACCCCATTTCTCCCCGTAACGCGCGATCAAACGCGGCGCGATGCGGGACACCAGGAACAGGCCAGCACCAACGATCAGCAGCATGATCCCGATGATCCAAAATGTATGGTGCAGGACATAATGGCCGAGTTCATGACCCATTACAGCCATGATTTCCGGTTCAGTGGTCCGCTCCAGCAGGTTGTCGTTCAGCGATATGCGGATGGTGGGGCCAAGGCCGGAGACATTAGCGGAAATCCGCTTGTTCTGGGTGGACTGGTCGAACACATAAATATGTTCCGCCGGCACATCATATTGCGCCGCCATGGCAACTAGCTTGTCACGCAGTGGGCCGGCTTCCATTTCGGTATAATCGTTGAATAGCGGAGCGATGAAGATCGGTGAAAGCAGCAGGCCGATGGCCAGGAAAACGGCGGTTATCCCTGAACCGAAGATCCACCAATTTTTTGGCGCGCGGCGGATCACCGCATAGATTGCCACGATCAGCAGCGGGATCACCACTAGTGAGATGGCAATGTCGATCAACGCCTCGCCAAACCAGGCGCCGAAGGTCTGATCGAGTAGATCATATTGCTTCTCGCGGAAGAATTCGGTGTAGATAGTCCACGGCAATATCATCAGCCACCCGGCGACCGTGTAAAGGAATGCGGTGATCCAGGTAACGATCCATCGCCGCTTGCTGACTTTTTCGCCCAGATTGCGGAAGCCGGCGCTCATCCGGAACCGCAAGATCAGCCAATCGACCAGGACGGCAACCAGCGCTCCCCACAAGATCAGCCAATGCCCACCGTCAAAATAGGCGTCAGAGCTGTCCCGCGCTGCGCCTTGCAGCGTATCGAGATAGGCCCGGGTCGCGGCCTCGACATCGAAACCTCCGGCGGCGGTAAGCAGGTCAAACATGTGGGGGCCCTTCCCTATTCTAACTTCCACACCTGTTTCTTAGCGAAGAAAGTGTCAATTGCTTCGGGTTAAAAATTAGGCAAATGAGCTGAAGCATACGGCAAACGTTTGCGGTATGGCCCGTCAATTCACACCCTAATCTCAACCGAAGGCACTGTCATGGATATCGCCCGCACCCCCTCCACCACCGGCGGAAACCCTGAAATGGCCGATGCCGCTGCCGAGCCAAAAAGCCCGGCGATCATCAAGCGCGCCGATTATCGGCCCTTTGCCTGGCTCGTGCCGGAAACGAAGCTGTCGTTCAAACTGGGCGCAGAGCGGACAACGGTCACCGCTACTCTGACCGTCACGCGCAACCCTGCTGCGGAAAAATCCCCCACGATCTTTCTAAACGGTGATGGCCTGGTGCCCTTGTCGGTGATGATCGACGGCGAGCCGAGCCCCAGCTGGACAGTGCAGGACGGCAATCTAATCGTCTCTCTGCCGGGCGACAGCCATGAGATCACTGTCGTGAATGAAGTGAACCCATCGGCCAACACCCAGCTTATGGGCCTGTTTGCATCTGGCGGAATGCTGTGCACCCAGTGCGAGGCGGAGGGGTTTCGCCGGATCACTTTCTTCCCCGATCGGCCAGATGTCTTATCGACCTATTCAGTGCGGATGGAGGGATCAAAGGAAAGGTTCCCTGTCCTTTTGTCCAATGGCAACATGATTGCCAGCGGTGATAGTGAAGACGGCAATCATTGGGCGGAATGGCATGATCCATGGCCCAAGCCTGCTTATCTGTTTGCGCTGGTTGCCGGCGATCTGGTGGTTAATTCCGGCAGTTTTACCACTATGTCTGGCCGCGAAGTCACGCTTAATATCTACGTTCGGGACGGCGATTTGCCGCGCACCCACCATGCGCTGGCATCGCTGAAGGCGTCGATGAAGTGGGACGAGGAAACCTTTGGCCGGGAATATGATCTCGACCTGTTCAACATCGTCGCGGTCAGCGATTTCAACATGGGCGCGATGGAGAACAAGGGCCTCAACATCTTCAACACCAAATATGTGCTGGCCGATACTGAAACCGCGACCGACGGGGATTATGACGCGGTCGAAGGCGTCATCGGGCATGAATATTTCCACAATTGGTCCGGCAACCGGATCACCTGCCGCGATTGGTTCCAGCTGAGCCTCAAAGAAGGCTTCACTGTCCTGCGCGATCAATTGTTCAGCCGGGATATGCAGGGCGAAGCGGTCAAGCGGATCGAGGATGTGCGGGTCTTGCGCTCAGTCCAGTTCCCCGAGGATTCAGGGCCGTTGGCACATCCGATCCGGCCTGACAGTTTTCAGGAAATCTCCAATTTTTATACCTCGACGATCTATAATAAGGGTGCCGAAGTTATCGGTATGATCCGAACAATGGCCGGCCCGGAATTGTTCCGGAAGGGCTCGGATATCTACTTTTACCGCCATGATGGCGAGGCCGCGACTTGCGAAGATTTCGTGGCCGCGATGGAGGAAGGCACTGGGCTGGATCTTACTCAGTTCCGGCTCTGGTATAGTCAGGCGGGCACCCCGCGCATTGATGTCCAGCTGACCCATGATGGCGAGACAGCGACGCTGCATCTGAAGCAAACCGTTCCCGCGACACCGGGCCAGCCGGACAAGCAGGCCATGCCTATCCCGCTGCGAATTGCTTTGTTTGACAAGGTTTCCGGCAAGCATTCTGGCGAACATCTGGTGGTCTTGGACAAGGACGAAGCTAGCTTCACTTTCGCAGGCTTCACCGAAAAGCCGATCCTGTCGATCAACCGCGGATTTTCTGCTCCGGTGACCATCCATCGCCCGATCAGCCGCGAAGAATTGGTATTCCTCGCCGCGCGTGATGATGATCCATTTGCCCGCTATGAAGCGATGCAGGATTTGGTGGTGGGTCATCTGACACTTGCAGCTGGCGAGGGGCTGGACGACGGCGACCGCGATGCGGCGAGGGCCGATATCACAACGGCGTTGCTCGCTATCCTGACCGATCCGGCCATCGACGATTCAATGCGCGGCGAACTGATGATGCTGCCGGGCCAGACCTATCTGTCAGAACAGTTGGAAATTTCTGACCCCGCCCGCATTCACGCTGAGCGCGAAGGTTTGAAGACGTGGCTTGGCAGGCAATTGGCAGCCGAATTGTCAGACCTTCACGCCCGTGTCAGCGCCGTGCCGACATCGCTTGATGCTGCGGCCCGCGGTGCGCGCAAGGTCAAGACACAGGCGCTGGTCTATCTGGCCGCTGGTGATGTGGCGGCAGCTTCGGAGTTGGCGGAAGCGCAATATGATGCAGCCGAGACGATGACCGATCGGCAGGGCGCGCTGATGGTATTGGCAGGTTTGGAAACAGCCGCCCGGACTGACAAATTGATCGATTTCTATCGCCGTTATCAGGGCAATGATCTGGTCATCGACAAATGGTTCGCGATGCAGGCATCGTCTTTGCATCCGGCCGCGTTAACGCATGTGAAGGCGCTCGCAGATCATCCCGACTTTACTTTGCTCAACCCCAACCGGGTGCGGTCGCTGTACATGGCCTTTGCCGGCAATCCACACGCGTTTCATGCCGCGAACGGAGAAGGGTACCGGATGATCACCGATTTGATCCTGGCGCTTGATCCGGTCAATCCGCAGACGGCAGCGCGGTTTGTCACGCCGCTGGGCCGCTGGCGCAGGCTGGAGCCTGTCCGCAGCGGTTTGATGCGGGCGGAACTGGAGCGGATTGCAGCGGCACCGGCATTGTCGCGCGATACTTTCGAACAAGTGACCCGCAGCCTTGGCTGAACCAGTTGAGGTCATTCGCGCGCACGCCTTGGAAGGGGCAGCACACGGCTTTCTCGGGCGCCGCGGCGGGATCTCGACGGGTTTGGTCTCGGGCCTCAATGCCGGGCTGGGCGCTGGGGATGAAGATTCGGCGGTTGCCGAGAACCGGCGCCGGGCAGCAGACGCTGTTCTACCTGGTGCAACGTTGGTGACCCCTTATCAGGTGCATTCGGCGGATGCCGTAATTCTGCAAGAACCTTGGAATATGGCGGACCGCCCGCACGCCGATGCGTTGGTGACGGACCGGCCCGGTATACTGCTGGGTATCGTCACCGCAGATTGCGCGCCGGTTCTGCTCGCAGATATGCAGGCCGGAGTTATTGGCGCGGCCCATGCCGGGTGGCGCGGCGCGCACGACGGAATTATTGCCGCCACAGTGGCGGCCATGGAAAGCCTTGGTGCCCGCCCAGCGCGAATATCTGCCGCCATTGGCCCATGCATTGCGCAGGCCAGCTACGAAGTGAACGCGGGTTTCCGGGCGCAGTTCGGCACCGATTCGGATAGGCTCTTTGTCCTGGGCAAGCCCGGACACTTCCAATTTGATCTGGAGGCCTATGTCGCATCACGATTGGCAGAATGCGGTGTGGGCGGCGTGCAACCTCTTGGGCTCGATACTTATGCTGACAAGGGACGCTTTTTCTCTTACCGCCGGTCGACCCATCGGTCTGAGGATACATACGGCCGGCAGCTGAGTGTCATCGGCCTCGCCCCAAAATCACCCGCCCCATAATCAGGCACGGCAATCGACCTTGCCGTTACGGGTTTCAGCGCCTGCGGCCCATTGATTTGTCGCGGCTGTTGCCTCATCAGCCGCCAATCCATGGCTGTAACTGTGCCTGCAGCACGAACCCTATTGCAAAAAACCGAACGGATCGTACCAAAAAGGCGGTTGGCAGGGCGCCTAATCGCGGCTATCAGCGCGCCCAAACCGGTGTTAGGCAGCGCCTGCTTGGCATCTGCCTGAATAGCTGCAAAACAGGGCATTATCCTGAAGATGATGTTCCGCAGAAGCGGCCGTTTGGTAAATACCGCGTTCTGTATAATACGCAGTGCGCTTAGAAGACTTAACAAGGCACGTTTAACAAGGCTGGATGAATGGCTGATACGACTGGCACCGCAAAACCGGAAAACATCGAGGTCGCTACGGGCGTCGATGGAGAAGACGGCGTACGGCGGCGCGACTTTATCAATATTGCGGCGGTCAGTTTCGCCGGAGTCGGCGGCGTCGCCGTGCTTTTGCCGCTGATTAGCCAGATGTCGCCATCTGCCGATGTGCTGGCAGAAAGCAGCACTGAAGTAGACGTGGGCTCGATTGAACCTGGCCAGGCGATCAAGACGATATTTCGCAAGCAGCCATTGTTTGTCCGGCGCCTGACCCCGGCTGAAGTCGCCCAAGCTGAAAAGGTCGACATTTCCAGCCTGCGTGACCCGCAGACGCTGGCCGAACGGACCAAGGAAGGCCATGGCGACATGCTGGTGACCATGGGCGTCTGCACCCATCTGGGCTGTGTTCCGCTGGGCGCTGCCGAAGGCGAAAACAAGGGCGAATTCGGCGGCTATTTCTGCCCGTGCCACGGATCGCATTACGATACCGCAGCCCGGATCCGCAAAGGGCCCGCGCCAACCAATTTGCTCGTCCCGGAATATGAATTCACGTCCGACACTGTAATTCAGGTCGGCTGAAGCTAAAGAGGCAAGATATGAGTTTTCCCTGGGCCCGCCAATATGAACCGACCAACGGTTTTACGAAGTTTCTCGACGAGAGACTGCCGCTGCCGCGATTGATGTATGGCGCAATTGGCGCCGGTTATCCGGTGCCGCGCAACCTTAGTTATATGTGGAACTTCGGCGTTTTGGCCGGTTTCTGCCTCGTGATGCAAATTGTTACAGGCGTTGTTTTGGCAATGCATTACGCGCCAAATGCGCTGGTTGCATTTGCCACGACAGAGCACATCATGCGCGATGTAAACTGGGGCTGGATGATGCGTTATGCGCATGCCAACGGCGCCAGCTTCTTCTTTGTGGTAGTATATCTGCATATCTTCCGCGGATTTTTCTACTCTTCGTACAAAGCGCCGCGAGAAATGATCTGGCTGCTGGGCGTGGCTATCTTCTTGTTGATGATGGCAACCGCATTCCTGGGTTACGTGCTGCCGTGGGGCCAAATGAGCTTCTGGGGCGCGAAAGTGATTACCGGCTTGTTCGGCGCAATCCCGCTCGTGGGTGAACCAATCCAGGTCTGGCTGCTCGGCGGATTTGCGCCGGACAATGCTGCGCTGAACCGCTTTTTCAGCTTGCACTTCCTGCTTCCTTTCGTAACCGCAGGTGTCATAATTCTTCACATTTGGGCGTTGCATATCCCCGGTTCATCCAACCCCACGGGCGTGGAAATCAAGACAGAAGCCGATACACTGCCGTTCCATCCCTATTATACAGCCAAGGATGGTTTCGGGCTGGGCGTGTTCCTGCTAATTTTCTTGGCGATGGTATTCTTCTTGCCTAATTATCTGGGCCATCCAGACAATTACATCGAAGCAAACCCGCTTTCGACACCGGCGCACATTGTGCCTGAATGGTATTTCTGGCCATTCTACGCCATCCTGCGCGCCTTCACGGTCGACTTCTTCTTCATCCCGGCGAAGTTGATGGGTGTGCTGGCGATGTTTGCCGCGATCCTCGTGTGGTTCTTCCTGCCTTGGCTGGATAAATCGCCGGTTCGTTCAGGTCACTATCGTCCGATCTTCCGGGTCTTCTTCTGGATCTTGGTGGTCGATATGGCGATCTTGTTCTGGCTTGGCGGAGCAGCAGCCGAAGAACCATTCGTAATGTTCAGCCAGCTGGCGACAGCGTATTACTTCCTGCATTTCCTGGTGATCCTTCCTATCGTCTCCTCGATTGAGAAGCCTAAACCGCTCCCTTATTCGATTACAGAATCGGTATTGGGGGCAGACAAGGATGCGGCGATTGGCGCAGCTCCTGCAATCCCAGCAGCCGCGAAGTGAACGCGCTGGCATTCGGCAAAATTAGTAGAAAGCGACTGACATGATCCGCCTCTTCGGAATTCTGACTGGTTTGTTCTTCGCCTTGGCGGTGATGTGGTCCTTTGCGAACGGCGCATTCGTTGCCGCGACCGAAGGCGTGGGTGAAAAAACCGCCGAGAAAGTTTTTTACGAGCATCCGGAAAAGCTGAGCCTGAAGACTGATGGCATTTTCGGCACCTTTGACGAAGCACAGCTGCAGCGCGGGTATCAGGTTTATAAAGAAGTCTGCGCGGCCTGCCATTCGCTGAAATTCGTCGCCATTCGCGATCTTGCGCAGCTTGGGTATGACGAAGGTCAGGTCAAGGCCGAAGCAGCCAGCCTGGTGGTGCCTGGGATTGATCCAAACACCGGTGAAGCCAGCACCCGGCCCGGGCTTCCAACTGACTATTTCCCATCACCCTATCCCAACAGCGTTGCCGCCGCTGCCGCGAACAACAATGCGATCCCGCCTGATTTGTCGCTGATCACAAAGGCCCGGCATGACGGCACGGCCTATGTGCATTCGCTACTAACCGGTTATTCCGGCGTGCCTGCTGAAGTTACCAAGGAGTTTCCTGACTTCAGCACCCCCCCGGGCCTGCATTACAATCAGTACTTTCCTAACCTCAACATCGCGATGGCGCCTCCGCTGACGGCTGACGGTCAAGTGACGTATGCACCGGGCAATCCCGAACCAACCATCGAGCAGATGTCGACCGACGTGGCCGCATTCCTGCAGTGGACTGCCGAGCCAACATTGGTGAAGCGCCGGCAAACCGGTTTTGCGGTTCTTGGCTTCGTGCTGTTTGCGACCATTCTCGCATACTTTGCCAAGCAGCAAGTCTGGTCGGCAGTAAAGCCTAAGAAAGCGGCCAAGTCGAAGGACTAGTCGCGTCACGATAATTTAGATGTGCTTTGCATTTAGGCCCCTTGCATCATAGCGATGCGAGGGGCCTTTCTAATTTGCGGCCAATCTAACTTGGGACCAATCTAATCTAGGAAAAGACACCATGGACGCCGATGCGTTGAAAGCTCTGATCCGCACGGTGCCGGATTTCCCCGAGCCGGGTATCCAGTTTCGCGACATCACCACTTTGATCGGACATGGTCCGGGTTTGGCCGCGACGGTTGAAAATCTGGCTCAGCGCGCGGAAGCAGTTGGTGCGCAGGCAATCGCCGGCATGGAAGCCCGCGGATTCATTTTCGGCGCCGCAGTGGCAGTAAGGCTCGGGATCGGATTTGTACCAGTTCGTAAACCCGGAAAATTGCCGGTCGAGACAATTGGCGTGGATTACGCATTGGAATATGGGACCGATAGGTTGGAGATTGATCCCGGCGCGATCGCCAGTGATCAGAATGTCGTGATCGTGGATGATCTGATTGCCACTGGCGGCACAGCCTTGGCGGCGGCTGAATTGCTGCGAATGGCAGGTGCCCGGATTGATCATGCACTGTTTGTCATCGACTTGCCTGACCTTGGCGGCGCGGAGAGCTTGCGCTCCGCCGGGGTGACAGTAGAAGCAATCATGCATTTCGCGGGTGATTGAGGTCACTGGTGATGTAAACGCCGACCTTCGGGACAAGAATCCTGTTTCGTGCGTTTATCGGTCCAAGTAGTCTTTCCTGGCATCAGGGAAACTGAACAAGGGAATGATTTGGAAGAACAGGCACTCGTAATCGTTTTAGTGGGCGTTCTGGGCATCGGAGCCCAATGGGTCGCCTGGCGCACCGGCTGGCCCGCGATCGTATTGATGTTGGCAGCCGGCTTCATCGCCGGGCCGGGTCTTGGCTATTTTGGCATGGGCCTGATCGACCCCGAACATGCATTTGGCGATTTGCTGGAACCGATGATTGCCATCGGCGTGGCATTGATCCTGTTCGAAGGCGGACTTAGCCTTGATCTGCGCGAACTGCGTCACGCAGGTGACGGCGTGTTGCGATTGGTCATCCTTGGCGTGCCTTTTGGGTGGGCCATAGGCGCGGCCGCCGCGTATTTTATTGGCGGGCTGGCTTTGCCGGTTGCTGTCTTGTTTGGCGGCATTCTGGTGGTGACTGGCCCCACCGTTGTGCTGCCCTTGCTGCGTCAATCAAGCATCCAGACCCGCCCCGCAGCCATTCTCAAATGGGAATCTATCGTCAACGATCCAGCCGGCGCGCTGTGTGCGGTCATTGCCTATGAATATTTTCGCAAAGTTGCCGAGACGCCGGATGCGACATTGATCGAAGTCGTCCCGCCGATGATTATCGCGGCGGGTCTGGCCGGATTGCTTGGCTATTTAGCGGCGGCTGCGATTGCCTGGGCATTCCCTCGCGGGGCAGTTCCTGAATATCTGAAAGTGCCGGTTCTACTAACCGCAGTTATCGGCGTTTTCGTGGTATCGAACAAGATTGAGCACGAGGCCGGTTTGGTCGCGGTGACGGTGATGGGCATCGCGCTGGCCAATATGAATGTCTCCAGCCTGCGCAGCATTCATCCGTTCAAGCAGAATATCGCGGTCTTGCTGGTCTCTGGCATATTTATCCTGTTGTCTGCATCGCTAGACCTCAGCCAGCTAAGCTATCTCAACTGGCGATTTGGCCTGTTTCTGCTGGCATTGCTGTTTATCGTCCGACCGGCGACCATATTGCTTGGCCTGATGTTCAGTTCGGTGCCTTGGAATGAACGGTTGTTCCTGGCGTGGATCGCCCCACGCGGTATCGTTTTGGTTGCAATCTCGGGCCTTTTTGCGCTGCGTCTGACAGAACTTGGCTACGCTGACGGCAGCGTGCTGATCAGCCTGAGTTTTGCGGTGGTCGTGGTCACCATCGTGGCGCATGGCTTCACCATCGATCTGGTGGCCCGCTGGCTGAAAGTTAAGGGCGAGACTCGCCCTGGATTGTTAATCGTCGGCAGCACCCCGTGGACGATTGCATTGGCCCAGCAATTGCACAAATTGAAGACCCCGGTGATGGTGGTCGATTCGAGTTGGCAACGCCTCTCGGCAGCGCGGCAAAAGGGGCTACCTTTCTATCACGGCGAAATTCTGAACGAGGCGACCGAGCATAATCTCGATCTCACGCCATTTCAGGTGCTGGTCGCAGCAACTGAGAACGAGGCCTATAACGCGCTCGTTTGTAACGAATTCGCGCATGAGATCGGCCGTGATGCGGTGTACCAATTGGGCGAAGCAGTTGGGCTCGACGATCACAGGAAATTGCCAGATTCCTTGCGTGGCTGTGCATTATTCCAGTCCGGTTTCGGGGTGGAGGATGTCAATCAGCGCCAGTCTGACGGCTGGATTTTCCGTCAGACCAAATTGTCCGCCGCTTTTGATTTTGAAGACGCTCAGGAAAAGCTGCCTGAATCGACTCATATGCTGCTGTTGGTCCGGGAATCCGGCCGGATGCGGTTTTTCACGCACGCTTCCCGGCCTGACCCGCGCGCCGGTGATACGATAATTTCCTTCTCCCCGCCCCAGACAGTAACCGCCGAACAGGCGGCGGCGAAGAATGCGGAGAAGCGCGGGACAAAGGCTCAACCTGTATGATGATGATGAAAAAGAGACTTCGCGCTACCCCGGCATTCGCTGCGATTTCGCTGCTCGCCCTGAGTGGGTGTAATTCAGCCGAGCCGGAAGCAGTTGCAACGCCGGAGCCATCCGCACCGGTGTCGATCTTCCGGCCTGAAGCCGAAGTCGTACCAGTCGAGGCTCCGCTGACCCCGCTTGACGTGAGCGTATCCTTTGCTGGCGGCGGCGATGCATTGACGGAGGCGGCGAAGGGCCAGTTGGCGGAGATATTGGGATCACCGCAAATGGAGCTTGGCACGGGCATTATCCTACGCGGCCATACCGATTCGTCAGGCTTTGACGAGGCCAATCTGCGCGCTTCCAAACGCCGCGCAGAAGCAGTCCAGAACTATCTGATTGAGAACGGCATTGCCGAGAACCGGATTAAAATCATTGCATTGGGTGAGATGCGGCCCGTAGCGCCAAACGCTAAATTAGACGGAACACCGGACGAAGAAGGCCGCGCTGCGAACCGCCGGGTGGATGTGACGATCGCGGTGCCGGGTGCGCCTGCAACCGCTCCAACGCCTGCCGCCGCCGCGCCTACTCCTACGGCCACCTCAAGTACATTAGTCGAAGTGATTACGGCTTCAGACTAAGCTGCGCTTGCTGCCTTTTGGCGGACCAGCTCGAGCACTTGTTTAGCCCATTCGGGGCGGCAGATCAGCAGGTCGGGCAGATAGGTGTCCTGGCAATTATAGATCAGCGGCGATCCGTCTATTCTCGAACAATGCAGGCCATGTGCAGCGGCAACTGCAACCGGTGCGCAGCTATCCCATTCATATTGCCCGCCGGAATGAAGGTAGATTTCGGCTTGTCCTTGCACGACCGCCATGGTCTTCGCGCCGGCAGAGCCCATGGGGACCAATTCGCCGCTCAGCGCTTCTGCCACTGCCACAGCCTCGGCAGCGGGCCTGGTCCGGCTGACTACCAATCGGGGCGCGCCGTCATAGCTGGGCGTCCGCAGCGGTTGGTCAGACCGGATGACTATCCCGCCATCCACGCCGGGCAATGCCACAGCGCCAACTGCGGCTTTGCCATCGATTGAAAGGCCGACGTGAACCGCCCAGTCTGCGCGCGCTTCGCCATATTCGCGTGTGCCATCTACCGGGTCGATGATCCACACGCGCGATTCGCTGAGTCGCTCCTTCGTATCGGCGCTTTCTTCGGACAACAGCCCGTCGTTTGGCCGCCGGGTCCGCAGTGCATGCATCAGAAACTGATTGGCGGCGGCGTCCCCTGCCTTGCCAAGAGCCTTGCCGTCAGCAGGAAGGGAGAACACACCGCTATTCCGCAATTGCAACAGGATCTGGCCGGCAGCCTTGGCTAGCTCAGCTGCTAGCGCTGCGTCATCCCGTTCGTTATCCTGCCCGTTCATGGGATCAGCCGGGCGAGAATGTAATCCGCCGCTTCGTCCGGCGTCATCACAGTCGTGTCGATCCGAATCTCTGGATTTTCCGGAGCTTCGTAGGGGCTGTCGATACCAGTGAAGTTCTTCAGCTCGCCGCTGCGGGCTTTCTTGTACAGGCCTTTCACATCGCGTTCTTCGGCCACGCTCAGCGGGGTATCGATATGTATCTCG
>Ga0209390_10003936_pt1 | contig 23115 bp, 23 predicted proteins | sample BON01_FD_187212 | JGI IMG/M metagenome (GOLD analysis project Ga0209390, IMG submission 187212) | Freshwater microbial communities from Lake Bonney liftoff mats and glacier meltwater in Antarctica - BON-01 (SPAdes) (version 2) | ecosystem: Environmental > Aquatic > Freshwater > Ice > Glacier... | reverse complement strand
CATCGTACATCGAACCGGGCAGTCCGTGGCAGAACGGCTACGTGGAGAGTTTCCACAGCCGGTTCCGCGACGAGTGCCTGGCATGTGAGTTATTCTGGAGTCTTGCCGAAGCTCGTCAGGTGATCTCAACGTGGCGAGACTGCTACAATCAGCGTCGGCCGCACAGTTCACTTGGCGACCAGACTCCTGTCGAATTCGCCCGGCAGTTTTCTGCTTCTTTCGCGTGCGCTCCAGAAGCAGAAAACTGCCCCACACCTGCGGTCAGCCTTAACCCAAACTGACTCTCATAACCGTGGTACTGAGAACTGGGGCACGCCAATAGTCCTTGCGTTTTGATCAATGGCAAACATCCGTTCACGCCAGAACCTGACTGTGGTGAGCGTCGCATTCGCATCTGGGATATTGAGTCGCGTGCCCTGCTTCTCAAAAAAAACATATGCCGATCATGACATGACGAAAACGATGCCCAACGCTCCTATTTGTGTCCCGGCGAAATGACGTGAACAAATGTGTTGAACATCCGGCACCCCGTTGCCAGCCATTGCCATAAACTTTGGGGAGACGATTCTTGTATACATTATGGTCGCTGGGGAAATGGTCCGTCGAGAATAATTGTGTCGAACACCAGCGTTGCCAGAATATTTGCGTCTTCAAATCCCGGAATCCGGCTCGGGACAGAACGCCATGACATTTTGATCAATGCCCGGGGCGCAGGCCGACCGGCGGTCCTCAGAATGTTCGAATTCGTCCATGTGACAACTTCTAAGATGGAAGTCGTCATCAGCGCTTCAATACGTTGGGGAGTGGGCCAGATGAACGCTTGAGCAAAGGCGTCCGTAACTTTAAAAATGCACGTGGTAACCTGCACATCTGAGCTTCCATGCTGGCAGCGCGAATGTCATTGAAGAAAAACATGACCAGTTGGAAACGCCTTTCTTGTAATGACCTGTCAATCACTCGAAAGCACACCCCAAAATCGTCAATATTCCAGCCTGCAACAGCCTGCTGCGAGTAACACTCAATGATCAATTTTTCGCAGCAATGCGAAAATGTGCAACCCGTAGATTCCAAGCCTACAATACCCGCGGACTGCTCGTCAAAGGCAGTAGTTCTCTTTGCAAAATCTTCGCTTCAGGGTATTTCCGTGATCCGTTGTAAGATTCCCGGTGTTCATTCGAACCTGAGTTATGAGATGTGCTAACGAGAACGCTTTTCCCCAAACCGTAGTATTCGAGAAGACGCACCATGGACGTTTTAAAGACAGACTCCGATTCACCACAAACGAGTTCCGCATTGCGTTACGAACGTGTGGCTCAGCTTGAGGCGGTGCTAACACTGCGAGACCAGCGACAGCGTGCTCGATTTCGAAACGTCCTGCTTGGCGGACTCACCATAACAGCCGTATGCACGATAGCGACGATGGTTATGATGCGTGGCTTAACCTAGACGCGGACGTTTACGATTTGGCGATCACTCGTCCCATTGAATCATCCGGTGACAACGAGGTGCCAGACGACACTGATTGACGTTGGCTGAACACCCACAAACGGCACAATGTATAGTTGGCAATTGCTGCCACGCCCGTACCAATGATTGCTGCAATCATTGGACGGCTTCTCAGAACCTCAGATAATGTGGTAAACAGGATTGAGATTGACCAGCTCAGGCCGGCTCCCAAAAAACAAGCCGCACAAAATCGAACATAACCCGCAAACACGTTTAGTCCTGTGGGCTCAGTAAACGTAACGCGTCGATTAAGTTCGTAGTTCCAGGTCATCGCGATACAGATCGCGACCGCTCGAGCAGCCGCAAGTCCCATTGATGGGATCAACAGGCCAAAACATGCCAAGTCGACAAACATGCCACTGGCACCCACCGCTGCAAACTTGATAAATCGAACGACATCCGCATTGCGAAAGATGTCACATCGGACTTTTTGCCGCAGGTAGCGCCCATGTGGAGTGAAGTTCATGCGAGGATTCCTTTCCTTCGCGGGATGTGGTGTTTTGCAGCAACTGGCAACTCACGATGCCAGTTCTGACGTTGGCTATTTACAATCGATCTCGCACCTGAAGGTGCATAGTAGAAACCCTAAATGAGAATTCGGTGAGAACCTGACAATCGCCCAGGACGAACAACGCGGTATCGGCGAAGTGGCTTCTGCATGCATAGAACAAAGTCCGGCTCGACTTACAATTCTGGCATCCCAGAAATCAGTGTGGCTCCTTCAGCAACAGAATGTCGCGAAGTGAAGTAATGCTCCTGTAAAAAGCTGCGTTTGATTATCGCACTTATCTAACGCGGGCAAAATATCCCCGAACCGCATTTTGTCACGATGGTTTTAGTGACCGTGATATCCACAGCGATGAAAAACTTCTGAACCGTTCTAAACTAGAGCGGAAGCGTGAAAAATCGCAAGAAAACACTTCAAACCTCGAAAACACAAATGGCGTCGCACATTGAGCTTACATTTGGTTATCAACCTGATTTGTTTTGAATTCTTTAACATCTGAACGGCATTGCCAGTCAACACACTTAATCCTGTTGCTTATCTGCTATTGCCACAAAGCACCATCATCGGGGCGAGGTGGCCGAGGGGCGACTGTGCTGCAACTGCGTGAGGCAAGAATGCTAATTCGACCGGCGGACTGACATGCCTTCGAATACCTTCAGCTTTCCATCGCAGAACTTTCCGACTTCCGACGAGCATAAAGTCCTAACCAACATCTGTGCCCTGCGCGTGATGACAACCGTTAGCGGATGGAGGCGTTTTCTGCATCTTAGCCTTGCGTTTATCTTTTTTGGTCTGGCAGTACTGGGGGCAATACTTCCTGGTTTCCCGGCGACTCCGTTTCTGCTGCATTCATCGCCTCGGCTGAATGCAAGGCTTCTGAAATCCAGCTTATGCGGTCCCATCCTTGTGGATTGGCAGGTTCATGATGGAGTTCGCAAAGACGTAAAAGTGAAGGCCGTCGTCGCCGTGCTTGCTGCTGTCTTATTGACAATTTTCACCACGGGCTACGCATTGCTGCCGTCACTCGCAGTGGTCGCGCTGGCCATCGTGGGAGTAGCGGTGGTACTAACGTTGCCAGCTTCTTCAATGAAAAAATGACACGCCATGGCCAGCCAACGCGTGAATATGGGTAACCGATGAAACGAATCATTCGTTCAGGCCGCAAGGCTAACGGAAGGATTTCGGAGCCACCCGCAGTTCAGCAAGTTGAAACGTGAAACGGTTAGTTTTTTCGGCTCTACCGCGCAAGCATCGGTTCGGCGCTGGCAACACCGGTTGAAAGCCTGGCGGCAGAGATGAGACTATTCGGGATCTGTTATGTATCGGGCGATTCTCTTGCCGTACTTCAACGCTGATTGTTGCTGCTGTGACGCGAAGGCGCGGGCTGATTTGAAATCGTGAGCAGCTATGTTCGATGTCAGCAGCGAGCACTACACAGCGCGCGTTCGCCTGTCTGAAACAGAAGCGCGTTGGCATCTTCGACGAATGGTTGGCGCTCAAGAGCAGGCGGTCCACCAGCCTGAAGCTGCAAGCATGAAAGCTTCGAACATGGATCCCGGAGAGCGGACTCGGTCGTTGTGTTGCGACAGTCACCAGGCACCTCAGTCTACCGAAATACACCTACGTGCACGTGCGGGTTCGAGATGAAACGTGGTTGCCCGTCGGCTTGGCCAAAACTTTTATCTTGGGGGACAGTGGCACTATCGAAGTGGAGGAATGGTTGGATGCCGTCCTGAAACCGTTCCGCCGATTTTCTCAATACAAGGACGCGTGAGCGAGTGAGTTTTGCAATAGCTGGATCCATTGGCTCGCGTCGCGCGTTTGTGAATTTGTAGTTTTCGAACAGCCTCGCGCCCAGCGGCCGAAGGTAAATCTCCGATGCCGAGTGGAGGGTGATATAAGTACAATCAGCCACTGCTGAGTCCGAAAGAGCGTGACTGCGTCTTGTTCCCTTCTCTTAAACTGAGTTGATCTTTACCGCTGGTCACGCTGAGATATGTCAGAGATCTGACGATGTTCTTTTTAGGAAACGAATGCACTATGCGAATGGTCACGGGCGCTGTGTTGATTGTCGCGAGCGAGCAGGCTTTTGCTCATTCACAAATGATCCCTTTTCCCAATCAGGTGTTTGCGGCTGAAGTTCTGTATCCGTCAAGTATCGCTTTGCTTGGTCTGGGAATCTGCTTTCTGTTGTGGGGGGCAGTGTGTGAACTGAGAAGTCCGCGCAACGCCGGCGTTTCATCTCTGGCAGCGATGAATGAACAATCGCGTGAATCGAGCAAGTGATCACTATGAAAAATAACGCACAACAGGTTTCGTCAGAAAAGTCCGGGCGGATTGCCGCAGGACTGATTGTCGTCGCAGTTGCTGTTGCGTTTGGCCCGGTGTTGACAGCCAGTTCAGTAGACCGCATATCGTGGCGTGCGGCGACCGCTTTGTGGCAGCAGGATTTTCCCGAAGCTCAGGAATTAGCCGAACAGTTGCTGCAGGCGAATGCGACGTCTGACTTTGCGCTTGTGATTGCGGGCGACGCAGCAGCGGGACTGCATCAAAGCGACTTGGCGATTCAACATTATCAACAGGTCGATCAGGACGCCGGTGATCTTGCTTATCGAGCGCAATTTGGACTGAGTGAGCGATTTCAGCGTCTTGGGAAAATGATGGAGGCGGAACGGCACCTTCGCTATGTGCTGGACCGAAATCCCAATGAGTTTGAAGCGAACAAACAGTTTGCATTTCTGATGCAGGTGCAGGGGCGAACGTGGGAAGCCGTCGCACCCGGCATGCGTATGATCAGGCAGGGGATTTTCGGAGCTGTAGAACTGCACATTGTCGGCTGTCCCGAAAATCGTTTTCTGGCTGACGAACGATTCCTTGCGACATGCAAACTGGCAGCTCCGGAAGACCCGCGTTGCATTTTAGCAGAAGCACGCCTGGCTGAACTACGTAACCAGTCTGTGGAAGCCGAAGTGATCTATCGCAAAGTCATCGCCGCAGATAGCGGACTTATCGAAGCGTCAATTCGGCTGGGGCGGATTCTGCTTGATCAGGATCGTCATGACGAGTTTTTACAGATCATGAAATCGCTTCCGTTAGCCGCCGAATCACATGGCGGCTTCTGGCTGAATCGAGCAGTGTGGGCTGACAAAGCGGGCGACTCGGAAGGCGCTGGGCGTTGTTTGCTGGAAACGCTCAATCTTGCTCCGGGAAATGTTGAAGCGAACTATATGCTGTCGCAGGTTCTGGTGAAGCTTAGGAAGCCCAATGCTGCTCGACAGTTTGGCGATCGAGCAAAGATTCTCGCCCGAATAGAACTGACCATGCCTGAATTCTATGACTCACCGTCGTCTGTTGAGTTGATGCAGACATTGGCCAATGACTTCGAATCCATCAATCGAATCTGGGAAGCGGCAGCGGTCTGTCATTTTGCAATCAACGTCGCGCCGGAAAGTCGGGCCTGGTCAACGAAACAACTTGCTGCGTTAAGCGACAAACTGAAGACTTCAGGAGGCACACTGATTTCGGCTGCTCCGATGGATGCCGTTATGGAAATGTTCAGCTATCAGTTGCCGAACTGGGATCGCATTGTTCAGCGAGTTCCGGAATTGCAACCTCGCCAAACAAGCTCCGCAAGTGCAGTCACGTTTAATGACGTCGCATCCGGAACGGGGCTAAATTTCACGTTTTTTAACGGCTCAGTCAGCGTCCGTGGAATGGAGCATATTTTCGAAACCACGGGTGGTGGCGTTTCGGCTTTGGACTACGACGGCGATCTGTGGCCGGACGTCTACTTTTCGCAGGGAGCACCGATCTGGGAAGGCGACGATAATGTTAAGCGCATCGATTGCCTGTTCCGCAATACCGGCAATGGATTTCGCGATGCGACAGCTGCTGCTGGTTTAGGCGACGACCGGTTCAGTCAAGGAGCGAACGTAGGTGACTTTGATAATGATGGCTTTGCTGATTTGTATGTGGGAAATCTTACCGGCAATCGCTTCTACAGAAACAACGGCGATGGCACGTTTTCGGAAGTCACGGATGAAACAAATACCGGAGGCGACGAATGGACGGTTAGCTGTATGCTGGCCGATCTGAATGGCGATTCGCTGCAGGACTTATACGTGGTGAATTATCTTGAGCGAGAAAGCGTATTCGAGCGCCGCTGTCGGCAGAATGGGGAACCTCTAACGTGTGCTCCAACAATGTTTCCGGCAGAACAGGATCGCGTATACCTGAATCTTGGCGATGGTGGTTTTCGCGAGGTGACTCAGGAATGCGGCGTTGTTCAGGCAGAAGGTAAAGGGTTGGCAATCTTGGCTGGCGACTTCGATGATTCCGGACGGCTTAGCGTATTTGTCGGCAACGATACGGCACCAAATTTCTTCTTTCAGAATTCGACTTCCACGGATAAAAGGATTCAGTTTGAAGAGGCCGGAACGATAAGTGGCCTTGCGGTTGATGGCATGGGCAGAAGCCAGGCGACCATGGGTGTGGCGTGTGGTGACGTTGATGGTTCAGGAACAATGGACCTGTTCATTACGAATTTTTATGAAGACGCAAATACGCTTTATCTTCATCACGGAGCCTCAACGTTTCTGGACAGCACTCGCGATGTCGGTTTGTACGAACCAAGCATTCCTATGCTTGGTTTTGGCACAGAATTTCTGGATGCGGACCTGGACGGAAATTTGGATCTGTTTGTGACCAACGGTCACGTCGACCGAACGAATGCAACCGGCGAGCCGGATGAAATGCCGCCTCAGTTCTTTCGCAATCATGGCGGCGCAAAGTTCACTCAGCAGGTGGACCCAACTCCCGGTGAATACTTCAGCGGTAAGTACCTTGGACGAACCGTTTCCCGACTCGACTGGAACCGCGACGGACTTGACGATCTGTGTGTGCTGCATCTGTATTCGCCGGTGGCGATGCTGGAAAACACTACCGCAGCACGAGGAGGTTCGTTGACGATTCGATTGAGAGGTACCACGACAGACCGAGATGCTTTGGGCACTGTCGTTAACGTTACAACGTCAAAGGGAACGTCTACTCATCAACTGACGGCCGGCGATGGTTACATGACAACAAACGAACGTCTGCTGAACATCGGACTAGGCGACGCCGATCGTGTGCTGAGAATAGCAGTCCGCTGGCCGAACGGCAAAAATCAAGTGTTTGATGACGTGTCGAGCGAACAGGAAATATTGATAATTGAAGACCGTAAGCATCCGTTGAACATATTTAAATAAAACAAACCCTTACGTACGAGGCTTGCTTTGTTCGAGAAACAATGCGATCATTTTTGAGAAGTTGAGATATCAAGTCTGACTCAACGATGTGGTTTTTTTCGTTTATTCTTGGAGGTGCATGATGATGAAATTCCAGAAGCAGAGACAGAGAGGATTCACGCTGATTGAATTGCTGGTGGTAATTGCCATCATTGCTATTCTGATTGCGTTGCTGCTACCCGCAGTGCAGCAGGCTCGCGAAGCAGCTCGCCGTACCCAATGCAAGAACAATCTGAAGCAGATTGGTTTGTCCTTGCACAACTATCATGACGTTTACAACTCGTTTCCAAACGGCACTGTTTCAACATCGGCAGGGAACTGGGGAATTTCATGGTGGGCACGCGTGCTGCCGTATGTCGATCAGGCGCCATTGTATAATCAACGTATAATCAACTGGAATTCGGAGGCACTCATCCGGGCTGGACGCACGGGGGAACAGGCAACAATACTTCTGAAGGATTCCGCAACGGACAACGTGCGAACGGTAAGACATTTGCGTTTATGCTGTGCCCTTCGAGCCCACTTCCGCGGTTGCACCCCACCGGGGGAGGCGGCATCAATACCGTGAAACCTCATTACGTCGGCATTGGGGGATCAGCAAACGGAAATAACACAGCCGTTGTCCAGCAGGACAACTTTGTCAACGGCGGTACTCATGGTCAGTGGCAGCGAACTGGCTGCTGCGGAACGAGCACCGGTGGCTTTGGAGCATACGGTGGATTGTTGCTGCCGACACAGACCAAAGCCATTCGTGATGCGACGGATGGTTCAAGTAATATGATGATCGTCGGTGAAGCTTCCGACTTTGCGTCAGACGCTAACGGGAATCCTGTCGACATTCAGGGAGTCCATGGTTGGCTGATGGGTTCTCCGCGCAACAGCATCAATGCCCATAGCGAACGCATGTTCAACCTGACTTTTATTAATTACCCACCAAACTGGGTGAAGAAGCCAGGCAACGGGGTGGCCAACAACAATGGAATTGGATCAAATTTTGGATCCAACAATGGACTTTACTCGGCACATACCGGCGGAGTTCAGTACCTGCTGGCTGATGGTTCAACTCACTTCCTTTCAGAAAATATTGATATGGAAACGTTGCGACGATTGTGTACTCGCGACGACGGCAAGCCACTGGGCGAATTCTGAAAAGACAACTAGCTATAAAGAAGAAGGTAGATTTGATGAAATACAGCTTATTATTTCTGATGTTTGTCGGTTCCGCTGCATGCTTTTTGGGATGCGGTGGCGGTGACGAGGTTCCGGCGAAAGTCGTTGACGACGCAAAAGAGCTGCAGGAAAGCCCTGATTATCAAAAGGAAATGATGGGCGAAGACACCAAAGGCAAATAGCTGCTTTAGGTTGCACGATTGTTTCAATGACCCCGGCCTACGCCGGGGTCATTGCGTTTAACGCGAGGGAGAGTGAGTCCCTCTATTGGGCGTATTTTTCCACGGATATAGTTGCAGGTGTTTTGTCTGTGCATCCGGTCTAGAAGAAAGAGACCAACACAATTCACGGGTTGGGGAGCAACGGAAGCTCGGAGTATCCGACGAATTGTTTCATCGAGGACGTGAGCTCGACTACCTGAAATTGCTCCGGTTGGTTGTGAATGTCAGGCAGATTCTGCTGGGAATACAGCAGTCGTCTATCGCACAGACATAGTGTTTTAAGACGATGTTTATGAAAATGAGCAGAGCATGTTTCAACGGTCGGGTTTGGTATAATTTTAACTTCTGGATCCACTGTGTTCCTGCAACTGTTGGCGAAGCCTGTCATGAGACAAATCTCTACGTTCATCTTTACTGTTAGTGTGTTGGCAAACAGCTGCGCGTTGTTTGCGGCCGATGAGCAGTTTGAACACTTTGAAAAAAAGATCCGTCCGCTGTTTGTTGAGCACTGTTATTCGTGCCATTCGGCGGATGCGAAGACGATTCATGGTGGCCTGCGGCTGGATTCGGCAGACGCCGTGCTGGAAGGCGGAGACAGTGGACCTCCGATTGTTGAACACGTGCCAGACCAAAGTCTGCTAATTCGAGCCATCCTTTACGAAGAAGACGCCATTCAGATGCCTCCCATTGGCAAGCTGAGCGATTCTCAGGTGGCTGATCTGATTAAGTGGGTGGAAGATGGTGCCGCCTATCCACCATCAGTCGAAAAAGACAAACCAACCACTGACAAAATGAATTCAGTACAGGCGGGCGGGGTTGATATCGACAAGGGTCGGGACTTCTGGTCGTTCCAGCCCGTTGTGCAGCACGCTTTGCCGACCGTCGAAGATGCACGGTGGCCGCGACAACGTATCGATTATTTTCTGCTGGCCGAAATGCAGAAGCACAATTTGCGACCTTCGCCCGAAGCGGACAAATCAACACTGCTGCGACGCTTAAGCTTCGATTTGCTCGGATTGCCGCCGAGTCCCGAACAGGTAAAAACCTTCGTAAGCGACACATCGGCTGATGCATATGAAAAACAGGTCGAACGTCTGTTGCAGTCGTCTCATCATGGCGAACGCTGGGGCCGCATGTGGTTAGATCTGGCTCGATATACCGACAAAACCGCCAGCTGGCTGGATAGCACCGGTCAGGCCCATTTGTATCGCGACTGGGTTGTGAAGGCGTTTAACGATGATATGGTCTATCCTGATTTTGTCCGTCGACAGTTGGCCACAGACTTAATGGACACCACCGGCCCCGAAGATATGCCGGCACTGGGTTTTCTCGGTTTGAGTCCCTCATACTGGAAAGAGCTGAAGCTCCCCACTGAAGTCATCAAGGTAATTGTGGCTGATGAATGGGAAGAACGTATCGACGCAGTGTCTCGCACATTTCTGGGACTCACCGTTGCCTGTGCTCGCTGCCACGACCACAAGTTTGATCCTATTACCACGGAAGATTACTACGCTTTGGCGGGCGTCATTGCCAGCTGCCGAATTGCAGAACGTCCTACAATTGCCGACGATCTGTTTCAGGTTGTGAAGAAAGCTCGCGATGAAGCTGCAGCGTTGCAGAAGCAGATTGACACACTAAAAAAACAGACTCCTGTGCCACAGGAACAGATTGACGCGTTGAACTTTCAGATTACTGCGATCAAAACGGGAACACCGCATTTTGATGCTCCGATGGCCAACGGCGTAGTTGAAGAATCTATGCACGTCATCCGCGCGGGCGATCATCCTCAGGATGGAACAAAGCTGGAATACCGAAAGGAACACCGGGATCTGAACGTCTTTATTCGAGGCAATCCGAATCGTCCGGGTGACTTGGTTCAGCGTCGCTTTCTTTCCGTTCTTACAGCAAGTCCGACACCGTTTACTACGGGCAGCGGTCGTCTTGAACTGGCAAACGCCATTGTTAACGATGGCGAGCCGTTGGCGGCGCGAGTTATCGTTAACCGAATTTGGCTGGCTCATTTTGGCAAAGGCCTGGTTATGACTCCCAGTAACTTCGGTCAGCAGGGCGAACGTCCAACGCACCCGGAACTGCTGGACGATCTTGCAGCAGGTTTCATTCAGAATAAGTGGTCCATAAAGTGGCTACACCGTCAGATCGTGCTTTCGGCCGTGTATCGTCAGTCGAGCCGATCGGATACGGCTGTTGCTGCGGCCAACACCGAACTCGATCCCGAAAATAGTATGCTGTGGCGCATGAATCGCCGGCGATTGGAATTCGAAGCGTGGCGAGACGCGATGCTGTCGGTATCCGGAAAGCTGGATCTCAGCATGGGTGGACCTTCGCAGGAACTGGATAGTAACGACAACTTGCGCCGCAGTATTTACTCGACCGTTCATCGTCGCGACATGTCGACTACGCTGCTGACTCACGATTTCCCTGACCCAACGTCACATAGTCCTCAGCGTTTGCCGACAACAACGGCGTTGCAGGGACTCTACGCATTGAATGGCCCGCTTCTGGATAGTCAATCTGCTCGACTGGCAGAACGATTGATCTCAGAATCCCCTGACAATGCAAGTCGCATCAACAGCGTCTACCAGCTGTTATTTTGCCGAGACCCGTCGCCAGCCGAGATGCAACTGGGCAATTCGTTCGTCAGCGACGTAGGAACGGATGAAGTCAATAACGCATGGCAGCAGTATTGCCACGTGCTGTTGTTATCCAATGAGTTTTTGTTTGTAGACTAATAAGTGAAACACGGGTCATTTTCCTGAACTCACCGAATCTGCGGAACGCTGCCATTTCGGTACAACATTTCACAAACAGCGAAACACTGGCCGCTGATGTGTTGTGTGACGTCTTATTTGCCTGTGTTGTTTCGACGTGAACTGCGATTTGCGATTCCTGGATTCGCATGGCATTTTTTGGCCTTAGTTGAATGGTGCTGAGATAACGGTTAGAACGCGTGCTGACACGCAACATGCTTTGCCCGATAAGATTTGAACGGCTCACTTGCGCGTACCCATGAGTAACTGATGCAATACAATGTCGGTTCTTTTTATGGACGATTCCCGTCGACGTGTCTTGAATAGCATGTCACGTTTTGAGATTCCTTCAGCGAAATAGAAGATGTCGGTTATGAAAGGTCTTTTGATTCCTATCCTGTTTGCCCTGGGAACTGCTCTTTGCTGGGGAATGTATGGTCCAGCTTTGGGGAATGCGCGAAGTCCGGCAAAACTGCCCAGCCCCGATGCGTGGAGCCCGTTCAAGCCTTACGTTTTCATTGGCGTGGCATACTTGGTTATTGCAATCGCTGGTGGACTGGTTGCGATGAAGTTGAAGGGCGATACCTTTAGTTATTCCGGAGCCCAGTCAGCTGCCAGAAACTGGGGTTTTATTGCTGGATCGCTGGGTGCCCTGGGGGCCTTGTGTCTCACAAATGCGGTTATCTCAAGTAAAGGCAACACGGCTCTCGTAATGCCGATCGTATTTGGTGGAGCAGTCAGCATTAACGCAATTTTCGCCTACACTCAGCTACGCAACTCGATGGCCATCAGCCCAATGCTATGGGTTGGCATGGCACTTGTCGTTGGCGGAGTTATTTTAGTGGCTAAGAATACGCCGCATGGTGCGCCTGCTAAGCCAACTGCTTCTGCCGAAGTTCCAGCTGTTGGCGCTTCGGCAACCAGCGATGGTGTTCAGAAGGGCTGAAGCGTCAGGAAGCCGATTTTTCCGTTAGCCTCTCTTTCAGGCGGGCCACATAGAAGGCTGCCGCTATTCTTCCCTCGCCGTGGGCCATTTCTCAGGATCATGGTTTGACAGATTTAATCACCTTCCGGATGCAGTGTTCGGCCAAAGGTTTCGCCAATGTCGTTTACTGGCTCAATGCTAATCGTCCCGGTTGACTTTTCTGAGCAATCTTCCAAGGCGGTACGAACCGCATTGGAGATTGCCGGCGATGCTTCAAAGTTACATTTGGTTCACGTCGCGTTGTCGCTGGATTCGATTGTTTCCAGCAATATGCTGGGCGGCGACGACGATGAAGATATCCAGCCGCAATCGCGGGCCATGAAGAAGCTATCGCAAATCGCCCACGAAAACGGCGCCGCGGATGCACTAACGACTGTATTGTCGGGAAGTCCAGGCGAACAGATTGCCAGCTATGCCAAAGAACACAACGCGGATCTGATTGTGATTTCCTCGCACGGATACCACGGCATCAAACGCATGGTGTTGGGGTCTGTTGCTGAAAAAGTAATTCGCCATGCAGAATGCAGCGTGCTTGTACTGAGACGTTCTGACGCCGAGTAACCCAAGCGTTTTCCAGACATGAATGTCGCATCACGCGATGCTGTCACGATTCACTGGTCAGCTTAACGGGCACGCCGATAAGTCTTTGCACCCCAAGGCGAAAGATTACCAGGACCGCGGCGACCGCTTCTTTCCAACTGATCTTTGTTACTCCAAAACGACGGTCTTCAAACAGGATGGGTGATTCCCCGAACGTGCAGCCCAGCTGTCGGCATCTGTACAGGACTTCTTCCTGAAAAGCGTAGCCCTTTGACAGTGTTCTCTTCCAGTCGATCTGCTTCAGGCAGTCCACTCGATAGCACCGAAAACTGCCACTGTTGTCTCGGGTATTCAGGCCCAGAAGCAGCCGGGCATACAGATTGATGGTTGTGCTCATGAAGTGTCGTTTCAGCCCCCAGCCCACAACTCCGCCACCCTTGATATAGCGAGAACCAATGGCAACGTCACAGCTTTTGGCAAGTTCCAGCAGCGCAGGAATGTGTGCTGAGTTGTGACTGAAGTCGGCATCCATGTTCAGCAGCTGGTCATAGCCGTGAGCGATGCCATACTGGAAGCCCGCCAGCGTTGCCGCACCAAGCCCCAGCTTTTGAGGTCGCTCAAGCAGCGTGATGTGTGAGTCATTGGCGGCAAACTTAGTCACGGCTTTACCAGTGCCATCCGGCGAGTTGTCATCGATAACCAGAATGTCTGCGTCAGGCACTACCGAACGCAGCTCGGGCAACAGCAGGCGGATGTTTTCCAGCTCGTTGTAGGTGCAGAGTGTAATCAGCAGACGCTTCATGGTTCGCGAAAATCAGGTTCGAAGTTTGATGTGTGTCATGGTACACGCGAAACGCGAAAGAGGATTCGCATTATTCAGGCTACATGCCTTCGACGTGCAGAAGCCCGTATTCTTCCAGCTTTTGCTGCAGCCTCAATGCGGGCACGCCCAACTGCGAGGAAAACGTTTGTAACTTTTGCCAGTATTGACGGTCAGGCGAATCGCTCGGATGAACAATTCGCCGAATTCCACGAATCAGCAGGTTCTTGGGAGTGTGTTCTGTATCAATGAATTCTATGACTTTCGTGCTATAACCAACGCACTCCAGCAAGTTGGCTCGGATTGCGTCAGTTGCGAGCGACGAAAATCTTTCGTGCAGAATACCGTGTTCGGCAAACAGCGGCTGGCGTTCAGTATTCAGCTTCGAAGCCAGTTCGTGCTGGCAACACGGCACGGCAAGAATCGCATCCGCTTTCCATTGAGCCGCCATGGCGATCGCGTCATCTGTCGCTGTATCGCACGCATGTAACGAGATGGCGATGTTCACTTTGGAATTCGGCGAATAATCGGCAATGTCCCCGGCTTCAAAACGTATATCCTGAAGCGCCAGTTCAGTAACAATGCGATTACATGTGGTGACAACGTCTGGGCGACGATCCAGGCCAACCATTGACACAGATCGATTCATGGTTTTGGTTAACAGATAATGAGTCGCAAAGGTCAGGTAACTTTTGCCGCAGCCGAAGTCGACAATGTGAATTTGAATGTCAGCAGGCAACTGGTCGACGACGTCTTTAATAAACTCGACGTAACGATTGATTTGCCGAAATTTCTTATAGTGCTTTGCCACCACGTGGCCCTGTTTCGACATAATTCCGGTAGCGATCAAAAACGGCACAGGCTGACCGTCAGGAATCAAATAGTTTCTGCTGCGGTCGTGCGCGGCTACGGGCAATTCTGTAGCGTTCCCGGAAATAACAGTTCGTCGCTTGATACTGCAAACGCCTTTTCGGCTGTACCTTGCTGTTACTTCTCCGGTCTTCGTAAAAATCATCAGATCACGAAAGACGGTTCCTGCCAATTCGCAGATGTGTGCGGCCGCTTCCGGCACAGCGAAGTTCTGGTGGTGCTCCTGAGTTCCAATTCTTGAAGTAAACTGAAATTGAGTTTCGTTTCTGATAATGACGGGACGCACATCCACTCGGCTAGCACTGTTTGGTGATTTGTCCGCCGACTTGCTGAGAACACCTTTAAGAAAGTTCCCTTCCTGCATGGCGTTTTGCAGTAATGAGTTGAGTATCTCTGAGTCGGAAGACATATTTCGCTATCTTATTGGAAGACACTACACTACCGCTGTGCCGCAGCAAAATGACGGGTTCAAATCGCAATGCGAGGATAATGCTGCCAATTGGCGATCGCAGCGACTTGAATCGGTTTGCAGAATCCTCTGCGACACTAAATTGTGCGGCATCGTAGCCGCTAACATGTCCTTTCACGGAGCAGAATGCACTCGAATGGTCCTGAATAAGAAACAAAAGAAACAGATCGACGCGTTAAAAAACAAGATGCAGAAAGCTCAGCAGCTTCTTACCGCTGCTCGTAACCAGCCTGACGATCCGACAGATGTACCCCGACTTGAGAAAGAAGTCGTGGGCTATCAGACCGAAATTGAAAAGATCAAAAGTGCCTGAATCAGTTTCTAACTCAGCGATAAATACCCCCGCGGGCAACTCGGCAAATGCCGGAGCGACCTTGGGGGTATTCCCGAAAACCATTATTGTTGTTCACCCTAAAGAACGTCGCAGCAAATGCTCCGTCGAACCGTTGCGTGGCCGCGATGACATCGCGTTTTTTACGTATCCGGAAGACGTTATGTTGCCGTCGGAAAATTACGTTCGGCTGGGAATGGGCGGTCCCGTTCTGTCAGAAGCTGATGCGGGATCGGGACTGTTTGTGCTGGATGCCACATGGCGGCTGGCCGAAAAAATGGAACGCCGATACAACGACCTGCCTGTGCGAACGCTGCCGCCGATCATTACAGCCTACCCAAGAGTTTCCAAGTTGAACCACGATCCGAAGGGCGGACTGGCAACAGTCGAGGCCGTTTATGCAGCCCTGCGAATCATGAACCGGTCGACCGAAGATCTGCTGGACAGCTATCACTGGAAACAGCAGTTTCTGGAATTAAATGGCTGGGCCTGACTTCGTTAACACAGCGTCTCAACTGAATCTGCGGGGCATCGCTGAGGCTGATCGTTGCTGCTTTAGAGTTGCATGAGATGGCGAGTGCATCAACGCGTTACTTCATGCGTCGCAGTCTATGATCTGACGAAACCGATCGTCTCGTCGTTTTTAGATATCGATGATCGTGTCCGGTGCGTTTGACGATTCAATGCTGATCAGCCAGCGACCTCCCAAACGATGAGTCTTCCAGAAGCCCTGGAATGTGCCTTCTCCGTCGAACGTTCCGGGGTAGTCTATCTGATGAGCGCCGATGTATTTCTTCACAAGCGTTACGTTGTCGGCTTGTACGAAACTATTCAGGATGAACTGTCCCACGATGCCGTGACCCTGGCCCAGAATTTCGCCATCCCAAAATGAAAGCTGAAGTTCGTTCATCGGCTGACGGCCCAGACCACTCTGTTCCCACCAACCCTGACAGTGCACCGTTTGGATTAGTTGATCAACTTTCCTGAGTGCCACTTTGGGCTTTGCAAACTACTGAATGCTTTGCAAAACAATTTGCCGAAAAATGTTTTCAGCAGGCCAGTGGTTTACTAATTCGGCCTGCGAATTTGCGGCGCGAGTAACGACAGATGGCCACAGGGAAACACATCCTGCGGCCGGCTATCGCAAACCGATCGCGGTGATGCTACGAATGCAGGAAGACCCCGGCAAGATTCGATTTCTGCAGAATGGCCCAGATCGTCATTCGCTCACAATGTAATAGCGATTATGGCTGACATTGAGCGATTGCCACAGGCGGAAACGGTATCTTTCCAGGCAGGACGAGGGTCTAAAACAGATCGGGCATTGACTTCAACCTGGCCTTGCTTTCAGGAAAATCCACAACCAGGTGGCGTTGCGGTTTCAAACGTGATTCTCCCGACGACAATGCCCCGTGCAATATCCAACAACCTGTAAATGAAGTCTGGTCGGCAATGTCCGAAATGTGTCTCCAAGCTACCGGCATTTCTCATCGCTACGGTCCCACACAAGCGTTGAACGACGTCGCTCTGCAAATTCCGGCCGGGTGCCTGTTTGGATTGCTGGGCCCAAATGGCTCGGGAAAAACAACGCTGTTTCGATTACTGGCCACTCTGCTTCCAATGCAATCCGGCAACGTAACAATTGCCGGATTCGACCTTGCAAAACAGCCCGCCGCTATTCGTCGCCAGCTGGGAGTCACGTTTCAGTCACCCGCTCTGGACAGCCGTCTTACCGTCGAAGAAAATCTGAAGTGCCACGGCCGCATTTACGGAATTGGAGCCATCCCATTAAAATCCAGAATCAATGAATTGCTGGATCAATTTGGTCTTGTTGATCGGCGACGTGCGATCACCGGCAAGCTTTCCGGCGGACTTCGTCGTCGAGTTGAACTGGCGAAGGGATTGCTGCATCGTCCTAAGTTACTGCTGCTGGACGAACCCAGCACAGGACTCGACCCGGCGGCACGTCGCCAATTCTGGGACCTAATTCACGAACAGCGACAGCGTGAAGGAACGACAGTTGTCGTGACGACTCATCTGATGGAAGAAGCTGAGGGTTGTGAGCAACTGTTGCTGCTGGACAAGGGCCACGTGATTTGCGAAGGCACGCCTCAGGAATTACAGGCCTCGGTCGATGGAGATCGTCTCACCCTGCGATTAAGTCAGGCTAGCGAACAGCGGCCTCGGCTTGAGGAATTTCTGAGTGCAGAAGCCAGACCTGTCGGCGACCGACTGTGCTTTCGACTTTCCAACGCGGCGGATGCTCTGCAACGAACAATGGCGGAATTCGGCAGCGAGATACTATCCGCCGAGGTTGCTCGGCCGACATTGGAAGACGTGTTTCTGGAAAAGACCGGTCGAGTACTTTCTAACGACGACGAGGCTCGATCATGAGTGGCCTGACTTTAACGAACAATAAATCCACAGCTGAACAATCCGCTGATGCAGCAGCAAATATCTGGTCCGCCACGTGGGCGCTGGCGGCTCGAGAACTGATCAGGTTTTTTCGTCAGAGAACTCGCGTGATCGGAGCTATAGGGCAGCCCATCATTTTTTGGATCCTGTTTGGAGCGGGCTTGCAAGGATCTTTCCAAAGTCCGGATTGGGCGACTGGCCTTGAACAGCCATTGTCCTATCAGGAATATTTCTTTCCGGGTATCGCGGTGCTGATTGTGATGTTCACTGCCATATTTTCAACAATTTCAATTATTGAAGACCGCCGAGAAGGGTTCCTTCAGGGAGTGCTGGCCGCTCCGATTCCTCGATCAGTGATTGTGCTTGGGAAAGTTCTGGGCGGAACAATTCTAGCTGTCATTCAGGCGGGATTGTTTCTGTGTATCGGGCCGATGCTGAGCTATGTCGGTCTTAGTCCGGGTCTGCAGGTTCACGTCAACCTGCTGCAGGCTGCTGAAGCAGGTTTGTTACTGACTCTGATCGCTATTGAACTCACCGCACTCGGCTTTCTGATTGCGTGGCCAATGAACTCTACTCAGGGCTTCCACGCCATAATGAGTATCTTTCTGATGCCGATGTGGCTGTTGTCAGGATCGTTCTTTCCTGGTGATGGCAGCAACTGGCTGGCGTGGATTATCAAGCTGAATCCGCTGACTTACGGAGTAGCCGGGCTGCGGCGGCTGTTGTACTCCGGTCAGTTGCCGGTGACCGACACGCTTCCGTCCATGACAATGTGCCTTGCTGTATCCGCTGCCTTTGCAGCTGTGTGTTTTGCCCTGTGTACCTGGCTTGTGGCGCGGCCATCCGCCAACAACGTGGCCTAGCCTTTATGCTGCCATTCACTTCCTTCCGGAAAACATTGGCAAATACGTCAGATCACGCGACGCTACGGCAGGATCTGCCGGTTTCCAGTGATGGTTTATTCTGCAAATTCACCCCGTTTCAGCTGACATGATTAATCGGCAGAATCGTTTCAAGCATCAGTGCCGGATTCCCCGATACGAATCAAGAGGCACGTCACGTCGCCTTTTGATTCGAAGTTACACGGGCCACAGCTTTCTGGCGGCTCGCGGAGGATTCCGGAATGAAACTGCAACGCTACACACTGGCTGCTTCAACGCTTATTCTGCTCGCACCCTGCCTGGCCGCTGACAACCCGTTTGCTCGCTGGGACAAAATCCAGCGAGACACGGTTCTTCCTGACAGTGGACCGTTGGCTGGCGGCGCAATGCCTTCCGTTGTCCGACCGCAGGTCGTGAAGACAGAAAAAGCGACAGGCAGTTTTGAGTACTTCTCCGCCAACTCGGCGGCGCAGGCTGCATCCGAGGAATCTGCGGGCAAGGTTACTCTGGAAAGACTTGGCGTCAAAAAAACGCTGGCGTCACCACAGCCATCACTTGTTATTGCAGCGCCGGCCACGCAGGTCATTCCATTGGCCGTAACGGAACGAATTCCTGCAGCTCCGCCGCGAACAAATTCATCGTCGGCCGCAGGCGTGCGTGTAATGAATGCTGCCTTTGTGGAAGAAACCGTATCAAAAGCAATTCAACAGACCTCGGGTGTTCAGTTCGACGAATTGTCAGATAGCGAATCAAATCCATTCGCCAATTTCCTGAATGAACGTGAAGCAGCGGAAGAAGAGACTCCTTTGCTGCCATCCACAACGGATTTGGAAGAACCTGAATTTGCTGCTCCGGTAGTCAATGAAAACTCGTTTACTCCCGAGACTGCAGAAACGCCCGAGACGTTTGTTGCAAAAACTGCGTTTGAAGTAAGTGACACTGACACTGGCACTACGGCTGCGACGCAATCCGGCCCTCAGTCTCCAACCGTGACTTTGCAATGGATTTACCATGGCGATTTCAACGTCGGCCAGGAATGTCGTTGCGAATTGTTGGTTGAAAACACAGGGCAGTCCATTGTGCGCAACGTTGTTACAGAAGCGATTGTGCCTGACGGCATTGAAGTCATTAACTCAGATCCCGCACCAACAGCCTCTGGCGGCAGTGCCACATGGTCTTTTGGCGAAATGAAGCCCGGAGATGTTCGCAAGGTAGCACTTACCGTAATTCCTCGCGTGAAGGGCGAATTGCAGATGAACGCATTTGTTCGCGTGACTGGTGCAAGTTCATCCAGCTTTTCTGTGCGACAGCCAATGATTGCTCTTAAGCTGGATGGCCCCGCAGCAATCGAAATTGGACAGATGGTTAACTACACTGCCATTGTGACTAACCCCGGTACAGGCGAAGCAAAAAATGTCGTTATTCAGGTCGTCGTTCCTGACGGTATGGAACACCGACGCGGCAAAATGCTGACGATTGAAATTGGAACTTTGAATCCTGGCGAATCCCGACAGGCCAGACTTAGCCTGACCGGAACCAAAGGCGGCAACCAGAAGCTGGACGTTCGGGTTGTCGCAGATGGTGGCCTGATTGATGAGAAAATTGACACAGTCGCCATTGCCGAACCTCGCCTGAACATCGGAGTTCGCGGACCTGATCGAGGTATCGCTTCGCAATCAACCGTCTACGAAGTCATTGTTGTTAACGAAGGGAAAGTGGATTCGAATAACGTTCGAGCGAAGTACCGAATTCCTGAAGGCTTTGACTTTGTTAAAGCTGATCGAGGCGGAAAGTTCAACGTAGAAGATCGAACCATCGATTGGTTTGTGGGAACTCTGGGACCTGGGCAGGTAAAGAACTTCAACGTGACTCTTCAGGCACTCGCTTCTGGTGAATACCGACATCAGGTGGGCGTGATTTCAGAACACGGCCGCATGACAATGGCTGAGCACCTAACTGCCGTTCAGGGAAATGCAAAATTGGCCCTGACTGTGGCGTCCAACGCTCGATCGGTGCAAACGGGAGCCGAAGTGTCATTTGAAATCAAAATCCAGAACAGTGGAATTACGGCCGCCGAAAGCGTTGGGCTATCGTGCGAACTGCCGACAGGACTGGAACTGGTCGACATTTCCGGACCATCCGAGTTTATTGCCGACAGCGGCGTTGTGATTTTCCGAGCATTGCCGAGCATTGCTGGTGGCGAATCGGTTGTGTTTATAGTGAAGACACGCTGCAGCCGACCAGGCAATCACAGTGCACGAGTTCGAGTTGCAAGCGAAACAATTGGCAAGGCACTCATCGGCGAGCAAACTATCACCGGCATCGCCCGCTAGTCAGCTTGAAACGCAGTCACCGAAGATTCCTTTTCGATTCGGTGACAATCAGATTATTGAAACGGCAGTCAAAGGCGACTTTAGCTTTTTGACTGCCGTTTTTTTTTGCGCTGCCACCACCTCGCGAATCCAGACTCTATCTGCGAACCGCGTATCCGCCGCCAACCGTTCGCAGTGAATCGATCTGATACCGCGATTTCTATCAAACGTGTCAGGTACTACGCTTCGTGAACGGCGTTTCCCGTGAACGCAAGCCTTCCACGTATTGCCTGCGCATGACGCGACACTGTATGAACTCATCTACGAGGGGTAGCGATGCGGCTCCGAGTCAGTCATCGGCAAAAGCCTCGGCACCCACGCTTCTTAACAATAAGGCGGCTGAAACCAGCTAACCATTCTGTTTTGATGTTGGCCTTTTCCGATCGTACCGTTCAGGTCATCGTTAACGCATCCTCAGCTGAAGGCGTCCGATTCGCCGGCATTCAAGACTGAATAGGGTGCGAATCAGTTTCAGCCATCGTCGATGACGCAGCAGTGCTGAACGCGGCTTGCACACTAGGTTACAAGCAGCGTTTGCCATACTTTTGCGCGACGTCACTAAAAATAGCATTATGTCAAAAAACGACGGGCAAATCCCGGTTTGGTCGGCCAAAGTTAACAACATTTAAGGCGGATCCGGATGATGGAAGATCTATGTACACCGTCAATACTGGTTGGGGGATTCATGCGGTTCGGCTTGACGGTATGGAATGTTCAGACCGCTTCATAATCCGTAAATTTCCCAAACTGATCCGACGATAAAGTTCACCAGACCCGGAGAGTCGATCACACCTTACCGATCTTCTTGAAATTTCCGTTTCCTCACAGTCCGCGTATCCCGAATCGAAAGGTTTGGTTCATATTTATGTATCAGCCAGCTACCTGCGGCATGATGTTCTCCGCCCCTGCGGATGTTCGTTCATTGGACGGTCTTAGAAACTTTATTCATCTTGCTTTGTGTCGCAAGGAGAACCTGCTTGAAAATCATTTTCCCATGACAGAATTGGAACTGAAACGAAACGGCATCTGCTGTGGATTTCAGTTCACACTGCACGGTCCAAGAAGTGTAAAACTGAGCGCCGTCTGGGACCGACAGGGTAACGAAGTTTTGCTGTACGATTCCGTGGGACGAAGATTCTCACGGACACAGCTTCCACACCAGGTGATACAAACATCTGCTGTGTCTGCTTGAAAGCGACTTTGCTTTTAGAGCAGCCGTCTTCTAAAGCGTTTCCTATCACGACGGGATTCGCTTCCAGTGGGTTGGGAGTTAGTTTGCGAACCGTTTCGGAATTAATCTCCGCACGTATCTCGACGTCAGTATGCTGAAGGCTGTCGTCGCGTCCGAAACGCAGTTTGAACAAATAGGAACTCCCAACCCCGTCACCGTTCGCCAGTTGCATCGATCGACGGTTCCGGTTCTTTACACGCCGCACCTGAACAATAACTGTCAGCCGCGAATGTAAGCTACGCGGCAGGCGACACTCACAACTACGGACTATGGGTCGCGGTTTCGGTTGCCTTGCCAACGCAATTCATCGCGATCGGTGCGATAACAAAGACTCTCAATCCTATTGTCGCCATCGTTGGCGGATTGCTTATCGTTGCCCACATTGCCTGTGTCCCGATCTGGCTACGCCGTCAGCGGCAGTTTCTCTGCAACACAACATGGGCTCGCGAAAATGACATCAGCCCCGAAAGCCTAAAGTTGTTCAAATGGTATCGTACCCAAGACTCCGGCTAGTTTTCCTTCTAAACCATGCGCGGCGTGGTCAGAACGCAAAAAGGGGACATTGTACTTTAACTGTGTTGCGAGCGTTGTTATCGTGATGGAATGCCACGCACAGCCCGAGCATCGCAAGGCGGTTTTGTTTACCACGTTCTTAATCGCGGTAACGGTCGCAATGATGTTTTTCACAAGCCGGATGACTTCCTCGCTTTCGTCAAACTGATGCGAGAGGCACACGAAAAAGT